>Ga0307514_10002489_pt1 | contig 19062 bp, 13 predicted proteins | sample 16_EM_MG_FD_203088 | JGI IMG/M metagenome (GOLD analysis project Ga0307514, IMG submission 203088) | Populus trichocarpa ectomycorrhiza microbial communities from riparian zone in the Pacific Northwest, United States - 16_EM | ecosystem: Host-associated > Plants > Roots > Unclassified | place... | reverse complement strand
TCACCCTCTCCCCCGTGCGCCGATCCCACACACCCCCTGAATCAAATTTCCACCCCCACCGCTCCCGTACAAATCTCCTCAAATCCCGTTCAAACGTCGTTGCCCCAGTCCATCCTAATATCGCTGTCCCTGCACATGAAGGAGGGGCGAGGATGATATCTACCCTCCTATGGGGGTTTCTATTTTTTTCCCCGGGCGCGGAGGGTGGGTTATGTTTTTGCTCTTGCCAAACGAGCATCGCTTTTGCTAACGTGTCTTTATCGTGTGTGCCATGTGCGGCGGTAGCTCCAGTTGTAGTTGTGTGTGTGGTGGAGTCGAGTCGCTGCGACCCAAACCCGCCCCCGCGGCCGAGGTATAGTGTATGTGTAACCCACCCTGCACTTTCTAACTCCCCCACAATCCTCCCCTCCCATTCCACCGCCGCGCCTCCCTTGCCCCCAGCATTTCCCTCGAATAAAGACTCCTCCGGGTGGGAAAGCACGATATCAACATCACCGCTCTGACACTTCCCGCGGCGATACCCGCCGCAGACTATCCCATCCCATTTCTCCCCACCGACTTTCCTAGCCGCAGAGAGGATGATATCTGCGATTCTCTCGACTTCGGGCCGGGTGATCTTGTTCTCGTTGAATTCCTCGTAGTATTTCACTCCGATTTGCTGCACGCGGGAAAGGCTGTTCCACCCGAATTCGACCACGTCGTCCAAGCTCCTCCAGCCCTTTTTGAAGTAGAACTCCTGGGCGGTGTGGACTCCTACTCCCCAGATGCCGTAAAACATCCGAAGGGTGGTAAATTCCTCGCTGGCTTCTAACTCTTGAACAACCTGTATTGCTCTATTCTCATCATCCTCCCCCGCGGGGGTAGGTGTAGAGTGGATGTACTCGTAGAATAGGCTACACGTCTTCCTGTCGCATCCAGGGAGGGTGCTGAGCTCTGCAGAGGTGAGGATGCGGTAGGGGTATGCAGCAATGGAGGCGATAGAGGTAGAGTATGCACGGATGCCGATGGCATCGAAGGAGAGGGTACGATGGAGTTTTATAGTTTGCAAGAGGGAGATGAAATGTGCATTTGGGGGGTTAAGGGGGGTATCACGGAGGCAAGAGTATCTAATATTTTGAGAAACGTAATCTGGCACAGGGCGAAGGTGGGCGAGGGCATTAGTTTGGTCGAACTCACCGGTGGAGGTGTGATAAAGGAGGGGCGGGCGGCGGCGGGGTTCACTCCCATGGCGAGTACCACGGCGGTAATGAGGCGACGATTGGGAGTGAGAGTAGGTGTGCGTACTGTAGGATTGGGGAGTGCTACGCACGCTGTGGTCTTGAGCATCGTGTTTGGCTCTTTCAAGGATGCCTTTCCCCGGGGGGTTTAATGGTATTGTAGCTCCCCCATCACCAACTCCAGCCCCAACCTCACCAATCTCCCGCTTAACCTTCTTCCTCACCGGTCCTCTTTCCTCACCCTCCACCCCTTCCTCCTTTGCCACCGGTGGAGCTATCTTCCTCCCCACATAAACCACCCACCCTCCCATCTCCACCTCCTCACCCCTCTCCAGCATCTCCGTAACCCACCTTACCCTCACCACCTTCACCAGCCCCTCCTCCTCCTCTCCCTCCTTTTTTCTCCCCATCCCATCCACCCCACCAGCCACTTCCTCACTCCACACACTCCTCCCCCGCAACTCTAACTCCCCCCTTCTCTTTGTATTAACATCGCCCACTACCACCCCTGCCTCCGCAGGGTTATAAGTCAGCGGTGCGCCGGCCCTGAGGAGGCCCTCCTCGAGGGAGTGGAGGGTGATGTCGGAGAGGCGTGTGGGGAGGATGTATATCGGTGGGAGGTGGGATAAGTCAAGATGGTGATCGGTTTCTTTGGGGTTTGGGGAAAGGGTGGGGATGGGGTCGATCGGAGTGGTTGATGACATTAGCCTTGGTGGACATTGGAATTAATGTAATCATAGGTACTTGCTTGTTGTTTGTGGTTAAAACAAACAAACAAACAAGTGTTTCGTATGCACAGTACCTATTGCATTTCCTGCATAAATATGCATATGAAGTAAACGATCCGAGTTTCAGGGTAAGTTAGGCTTGGGGCGGTCGCCTTGCTTAGGATCCCAGTGTAATGCTAAACCATCCGAGCCTCGAACCCGAGATACTGTCTCCGTAATGGAGCCAACTCAGAGCGGCTTCTTGAAAGTATTGATTCTTACTCTCAGACGCCAAATGCCAATGAATCTACTTAACCATGAGCATTCCAGGTGTAACGACTTACCTATCTGAAGATAGTTGAAGGCAACTCCCACAGGGGCTCAATTGAGTCAAAGCCTCCTGGGACTTGGTATAAGAAAGCTAATAATTGGTGCCTGAAGGGGGAAACTGAGAAACCCTAGCGGTAGTTCCTTACCTACGTAAATTTAGTAATATAGTCTCGCTATGTATGCATGTCAAGTTATATAGAAGATACTTGAAATATATAGATATATCCCAAGTGGCTCCTTCTTCCAAACTAAGTTTCTATTTATCCCCATGCAGCCAGCAATCCCAAACATCAAACTACTACCCCATGCACACCCATATATCATAACAACAAACCTCAGTACTAGTACCAACAAATATATGAAAAGCAAGGAATCATGTATATTGGATACAGGTGTGGTCCATGCATGGTTTCAGGTTGTTGCACATTTGTACCTGAGGAGGTGTTTGCGCAAGCAAAGTGAGCCGTTACCCTGAAATTCTGCAGCCCCACCGAATGCATATATCTACAGGCGTATTAATATTTGAAAAGGCTCGCACGTACACAAATACCTTTTTATTCATCTCCTCCCTAATGTTAGTTAACGCAGTGTTTATCATCCCCACCCACCATCGTTTACAAGATGCACCATGATCAGGAAACCCTCCACCTCCAGTTCTCCAGTTAAGCCATCTCAACTTGAAGCCATTAGCGTAATCTAAGAGAAAACTAACAATTGGCTGCTCATGTTAGTAGAGAGAGGATGCCCAGCAGGGTGAGTTCCTGCATACTTTGCCCCTTCCCGACGTGGGTATGGTAAAGTAGGTGTATCGTGCCTTGCCAGCGAAGAACAAGTGCGTATAACCTGTCCAGAGACTCCTCCCTGAACCAATCGCACATATATACAGTATGTCGGCAGCTGGGCTGAGTTTGATGAGAGCAAGAATGCATGCATACATCTATAACATGCAACAAAAAGGGGTCACAACAACTCCTTAATTGGGTATACGTATCAATAGTAAAAAGCACAATCGGGTATGTATCAAGGGAAAGAACTCGACTTGTCCAGTATGATGAATCATCAACCTCTACGCCTCAGCGGCAAAGCTATCGTATCTATAAGTCATCAAACACGCCGATCTCTGTATGTGAAGGCCTGCTTCTTACGGTATATGTAAGTGGTGAGCCTATCTTCATCACCATCTACCATCTCACCATTCCCAACCAACTGGTAGAATCGCTGTCAATATCTCTGCTGCCAGGCCACCGCATTCTAGAAGTCCCATGCGAGTAGTTTCCAAAAGCACGGACTCCATGCAGAATATTGTAAACCGAGCTGCTTCAATGCTGTAGGTAGAGTACCTTACGCAATCGGCTTTGACGGGTCATCGAAGGTTACCGGTAAGCTCAAAGGGGCCACTGCGGGCGACTTATATATATTTTATTTTGTTTCCCGTGTCTGTGCCGCTTTAATGATGAGTGTATGGGTATGTACATGTAAGTGAAAAAAATATTGATGATACGGCATATGAGAGATGCATGGTCAATTGAGATCCTGGCTGGCCAATTAGATGCTTGGGAAGGATATCTCATCGGGTATTGTGCATATAAAGGGGGAGGGAGAGTATGGTTGGTAGAGGGATTTTGAGCGGTCAAATGATCTGATATCTTAAGAGGCATAGAATTGGGCCGCCACATTAATATCCCATAGTACTGTAAACATAACAGCCACAGAAGCCACAACAACAACTACCGATTCCACCACATTAAGTTAGACGATGGAGAGCTTGTACCCCGCATTGCTTTTTTTCCCTTTAGTGACGTGTCTCGCGCGGCCTCATGTGATTCACTGGTATGTAGGGTTTGGAAAAAGTAATTTCCTATCACCGGCGCGCTCGAAAGCCATATAGCAACACCTCTGAGCTCAGATGTCAACAACCTTGATCGTGCGATGCGATTGAGGCCGTGCAGACTCAACAATGACCAGATGTGACTAAGTCGAGGATATGATATGATGTGCAGTGGGTCTGCAATTGGGTATTTGGGGACATAGGGATGCTCCAAATCGTATATTCTCTGTCCACCACCACCACATCCTGTGGGGAAGGGAGTTGCGGCATCCATTCCTATTTCTGATCGTTTGGAGTTGCTTAGATTAGGCGAGGATAGGTATGGAGCGAGGCAATTGGCACGTTGCAGACAACACCGCAAGAGTCTTGGTATGAGGTTAGGGTGCTCCGCGGGAGCGTCATAATGCAGCTCTTTTGCCCTTCTAGGGATTCCTAGCAACATGCCTGCATCCTTGACTTATAACCGGATAGACAGGTGCGCCGTTGCGTTTGCAATTGAACGTGAAGGGTTTTGAGATGCTCGCATCTGAGGGAATAGGTATCTCGATCTGACCGGCAGCTATGTATCTGTCTAGAGACATTTTGACCTGATGAACTCGAACGCCTCATGATCAAGTTGCTGATGGAGATGCAAGATATAGAAATTTATTGTGACCTCGAGAGGGGATCGACATAACGACATAACGGTGTAATGATACACTCACGTATGAAGGAGCTACAAACTAGTAGATTATCACAACTCTATGGGAAACGCTCGCCGTGGGAGAGGATTTAGTTGGCTCTTTGTATACTGGTCATTGCAGCCAGAGAGGCTACAGTACTTAGTTGGCGATTGACCTCCTCGCGGTTGCTTGATGATTGTTTGGTAATGTGCATTCATACCCTACCACTTTGTTTACGCACAACAAATCAGGGAATGCCTGTCTCCCGATCAGTCTCGTGCTCTCTCGATAGTCTGGCGGGTCTCCCGATCAGTTTTGCCAGCGAATACCTCATGCCATATATGTATATTTCATGTTTCGTACTGCATGCTGTTATCTCGTAGCCTGGTTGCACGACCCACCGCCCTCGATACCATCCCATACCTACCCTGCACGGCGTTCGTTCACGCCAAACCCAACTCGACTGCTCCTCCATCATATTCCACACACCCTCCACCCAGCCCCGCCTCACTCCCAACTCTCATCATCATCAACATCGGATTCTTACTCGCCGAGGGTCCTCTGCTCTGCTTTTGGCTTAATCTGTAGGTCATCATGCCTTACAATTGCTCCAATCACTCTTCCCCAACCAGTGACCAGTTTGTAGTTTTGCTAATACGATTCGTCAAACCCCAGATCAGTTTAAGTGGATTCTCGGTTTGAGAGCAAGAAGTGGCAGGTGAACCACGCTGCAGAATCAATAGGATCCAAGGATTGCAGGCAAGTGACCCCGTTGGTTGGCTGCCCTACCTCCCTCATCCTCATCCTCATCCTCTCCACGTTGTCCCGGTTATCCTAGGGAGTATGATTGTGGCCTTCATCAAGTGCAATTTAATCCGTTTGGGTTTACTGCCTCTCCCCCCTCATCCAAAGTCCTCTCTTCCCCGCATCGTTATACTCAAATACCCAGTGGACTGGAAACTTCCTCTACTTTCCTCAACACTCTATTCCTGCACAGAACTCTGCTCGCTGTTGTGGTGAAGGAGATGAGCCCCTTTCTTTTGTTGCTGCAAGATCGGAAATAAAAGCAGCATCTTCAAGCGGATTGGGAACCCAGGGATTGTCTGGTTTTCCGATTGGCTCAACTTCCTGCATGCGGACACGACCCTGGAGAAAATATCTTCCAGCAGGTTTGTTATAGTATTTGAGGATTGACTAACATCTAATTTACAGTGAGAACGAGCGAGCTATACAGTACATATTACCACGAGAACCCGAAACCTAGTGAATACCGCAATATACCCATCTCCCACACAACACACAACCTCACATCATGTCTTCTACCTCCGATACTGGTCCAACCTCACAAGAAGTTGAGATCACGGATAAGGCGGAGCATTACACTCTTGCTGAGAAGCTAGAGAGGGCTACTGAAGGTGTTGAGGAGGCCGTCTCACACTTCGTACTCGGCACGGATAAGGAGGAGTCTAGAGCAGAGAACCTCAACGGCACATTAGAAAACCAAACTAATGGCGAGTCAAAATACGAGCCAAAAGACGGGTCAACCGATGGGGCTATTGGTGTTCCTGTAGAAAAAACAGACACAGAGCCCGTCACCTCTGCTCCTACAATCGACCCAAAAGACAATATTTCACCTGACGTAATAACGCCCAATGAACACACATCCACACTTATCCCTAGCACCGAATTATCGAAACCAGATGACGCCAGTATAATACATCACCATGAAGAGTCGGGAGATAAGTCTGAGGAGGAGTCGGAGGCTGCCAAAGAGGAAATATTGATACCCTCCTCAGATGAGGCAAAGACAGAAGAACGTTTAGGCACAGATGATACCAAGGAGACACAGGCTGCGGAAGTAGAATCTGTGCAAGAACCCATGAAGGAGGAGCCTGAAATACCTACACATGATGACACCAAAGCCCATGCAACCTCCGCTCCCGAAGAAATTCCACCCACTCCTACCCATGAGACCGAAGGTGAAGCTGCTTCGACCGAGATACCTGTAGAACTTTCTCCAGAGCACCTCGAACATTCATCTCCAGCCACCAATACTGAGAATGCACAGTTGGGCGCGAATGGTTCCACCGCAGGTGAAGCAGCACATACAGAACCAGAAACCCAAGATACGGCATCTCTAGGCTCCGTACCAGTCGTTGCTTCCGAAGCTGAGTCAGAGACACATGCAGAGGATACTAAACAAGAGTCGGGTTCACCACACGTAGGGGAGGCTACGATTAAACTCCCCATGGCAGAGGAAGAGATGTCTACAGAGGAGATGCCCCTCGAGGCTAAAAAACCCGATGAGTCTCAGTATGAAGAGGTCTGTGTAGCTGTGGAAACCCCCGTTGGTTTTGAGGAATCTGAAGTCATTGAAGGCTCTGTTGTACAAGAAAAGGCACTAGAGGCCGAATGCAGAGCTGAGGAGCCAGCTGAATCAGCCCCAATCTTTGGCGACAATGAAGCAGAAGGCTCTACTGCTGTCGACTCCGCCGACGCCGGCGCCATCAATGACCCTGACGCGCAGTCCCACACTATTAGCGAGGAGGGTTCCAAGGAGGGAGCCTCAGTTGAGGAGTCTGAACTGGAGACAGAGTCAAATCTAGCGGGGGAGTCCAAGCCAGAGGAAGGTCCCAAGGCTGAGGCGGCTGAACTCACCACCGAAGCTGCACTAGTCTCCGAGGAGCTACAAGAAGAACCACTAGCAGAAGAACATATTCTGGAGCCTGTTAACGAAGAAAGAACACCCCAAGAACTTGACAACACTCCTAAGGCTGAAGCTTCAGTCGAGGAAAATTCCTCGGAGAAGGCAGCTACCGAAATCCCAATCTCCGCCGAAGTCATATCAGAAGTGAAAGAGGATGAAGCTCCTGCTGAGCCGGAATTAGCCGCTGGTGTAATTCCTGAACAGAAGGAAACTGAGGCGGTCTATGAAGCCCCAGAAGCCACCACTCCAGTAGAAACTGCAAAGGTCGGTGAGGGGGAGGCTGCAGTGCAGAAGGATGAAGCCTCTTCAGAGTCACCTATGGTTGAAGAGCTGAATCTCGAGGAACCAGCTGTACCCGCAGCAATAGAGGAAGCAGAGCTTGAGACAGAAACAAATGGCAAAGACGAAGCTTATACAGACGAAGCCAAAGAGGAGGAGCCTAAGAGTTACACTGAGGTAGTTCAAGAGTCTGCCCCCGAGCCTAAGGCTGAGCCTGAGGCCAGTGCGGAAGAGGCCCCAGCCATAGTTGAGACAGAAACAGAGCCCGAGCCTGGTGTAATTACAGGTGGGGCTGACCACATTGAAGAAACATTCGTTATTTCAGAAACTCCAGTTCCCGTAGTGGCTGATGAGCATTCGGAACCCGCTCCCGTTGATGGTGAGGCCTTTAAGAACGGTGAATCTTCTGCAGCAGTGGGATCTGGGGAGGTCGAGGGAGAGGTAAAAATTTAAAATCTTAACTCCCGCGGTCGACAATTGCTAATAATAATTTGAACAGGCACCTGTCGTTGAAGAAGAACCAAAGGCTGAGGGCAACACGCTGGAGGGAAGCAAGGTCGAAGGTGGCATTGTGGCTGAAACTGCGGCAGAGGCTGAAGAAACAGATACCAAGGAGCCAGCCGGGGAAGCCACAGAGCAAGCTCCCCTTGATAAGTCTTATGCGGAAATTGCCTCTGAAAAGTCCCACGTTGAAGCTACCGAGGTCGAAGAGGTTCCTGCTACCGAAATGTCTTTGGGAGAAGGATCAACTCCCGTTGCCGAGGAACCAGCACCTGAAGTAGCACAAACCTCAGGGCCAGCTGTCGACGAGGTTTTGGCTGAGGAAACTCTGGCAGTGGTGGAGCAAGCAGCTGAGGAGGTATCTACACGACCAGAGCAAGAAGCCCCACATGCACAAGATTCTCCGCTACCAATGGAGGATTCAGTAGTGGAAGAGAAACCAATCGTGGAGGAGAAAGCCAGCGAAGAAGCTCCCGCTCTGATTACAGTCACCGAGACAGCAGCCGAGAAAACACCAGATACAGAAACTCAAATGAAAGCAACAACGGTTGAAGAATTGGCGCCTGAGGGAAGCTCCGTTACCGAGGAAACATCAGCATTGGAAGCACCTAAAACGGAGCAGACCACTTCTGGGGAGGTATCCGCCTTAGTGGACGGTAAGAGTGCTGAGCCGCAAGCAGCTGTCGAAGATCTGGTTGTTGAAGAAGTACCAACCAAGGTGGAAGGGCTTGTGGCTGCTGAAGAGTCAGAGATAGAAGCGGTAACTCCCGCCGAAGACACACAGACTACCCCAGCTGAGGAGGCTCCAGCCGCTGAGCAAGAACAAGTAGCTGCAAAAGCTGAGTCCGCTCCAGAACACGTAACAGTTGTTGATGAGCTAGTTATTGGGCTCGAGTGCCCAGCTGTGGGGGAAACACACACACCATCAATTAAGGAAGTTTCAGTGGAGGAAGCCTTGGTGGAACATACAGCTGTCGTCGAGGAACTGGTCACTGAAGCGCCAGCCCCTGCTACTGAGGAAGAGCAAGTAGCAGCACCTGCAATTGCAGAAATCCCGGTGGAGCTTGGAGCTGTGGAGGATCCAGTGGTTGAGGCTGTAGCACCTGCTATCCAGGTAGAGGAAGGACCAGTGCCTCAAATTGGAGAAGTACCTGCCGTTGAAGAAGTCCCAGCGGCTGCTACGGAGGATCCCACAGTCACCGAGGGCCTAGTTGATGAAGCTGCAGCCGCTGCCGTGGAGGAACAGGCAGTATCGGCACCTGCGATTGAAGAAGCTCCAGTTGAGGAGTCTCCAGTGGAGCACCCTACGATCATCGAGCCAGTGGAGACTGGAATTGTAACCCCTGCAGCTGAAGAAGTAGATATTCCAACGCCTGAGATCGAGTTAGTCACTTCCGCCGATGACTCCCTAGCGGAGGAGCCCACAAATGTTGAAGAACCAGCGTCTGAGGCTGTCACGCATCTTGTCCAGGAGGAGGAGCCCACAAATGTTGAAGAACCAGCGTCTGAGGCTGTCACGCATCTTGTCCCGGAGGAGGAGCCCACAAATGTTGAAGAACCAGCGTCTGAGGATGTCACGCATCTTGTCCCGGAGGAGGAGCCCACAAATGTTGAAGAACCAGCGTCTGAGGCTGTCACGCATCTTGTCCAGGAGGAGGAAGTACGAGTCCCTGCAATTGAAGAGGCCCCAGTCGAACAGCCTCCAACCGAGCAGGCTACCGTGGAAGAGTCAGTGGCAGAAACTCTACCAACTTCCGCTCTTGAGCAAGAGGAAGTATCAACGTCAGAAGGTTTAGTGGAGCCAGTGACCGAAGCTTCAACGCCCCCTACTCCTGAGCAAGTGGAGATTTCGGCACCCGCTATTGAAGAAGACCTAGTGGAGCAACTTCCAGTCGAGTACGCTCTTATTGAGGAACCGGTTACCGAAGCTCAACCAACCCCTGCTCCTGAGCAACAGGAGGCCTCGGCACCCGTTATTGAAGAGGCTCCGGTGGAGAAGCCAGTGGCGGAAGCTCCATCGACTCCTGCTCCTGACCAAGAGGAGACCTCAGCCCCTGCCATCGAGGAGATTCTAGTAGAGAGCCCTCCAGTCGAGCACACCCTTGTTGAAGAGCCAGTGTCAAAAGCTCCAACCCCTGCTCCCGAGCAAGAAATATCAATTCCTGCGATTGAAGAGATTTTGGTGGAGAATGATCCAGTCGAGCAAGCTCTTGCCGAGGATCCAGCGACTGAGACTGTTGCCCCTGCTGTCCAGGAAGAGGAGCTTATCTCATCGTCAATTGAAGAGGTCCCAGTAGAGCACCCATCGGTAGAGGAAGATTTTATTAGCGAGCTAGTGACCGAAGCCCCAGTCCCTGTTATTGAGCAAGAGCAAGTATCAACACCTGCCATTGAGGAGGAGCCAGTTACTGCAGCTGTAACACCTGCTCTTGAGGAAGAACAACTATCAGCATCTGACATCCCAGAGCCTCTAGTGCAGGAGTCTATGGTGGAGCGTGTAACACCAGTTGAAGAGTCAGAAGCTCAACAGAGGTCACTCGAGGATGGAGCAGCAGCTGGGGAACGCGCAACTGAAGCAACTGAGCCAACTGTACACACCGAGGCTGAATCTGTCGAGAGCAATATAATTGCGCCAACGGCTGAGGGTAAGGAATCCCCAACTCCTTCGGAAGGCATTACTAATACCGTAGCAGTGCCTGAAGCAGAGGCGCCTCAAGAGGAGCCAATGGAGAATTCGGAACCTGGAGAGGAGGATCTTAAGGCTGAAGCAATTGACGAGCTACAGGATAGTGTATCTACAGAAGACGTCAAGGAAGAGTCCATCAGCGGTTCCATGGGAGCCAGTCAAGAGCAGAACGAAGCCGGGCCAACTGTCGAAAGCCATGAAGCGGCCGCCGTCACTCCAGAGGATCATTCAATGCATGCGGAAGTCGCTCCCATAGATATGGTCGAGCATGTGGGTGGTGCTGTTGTCGAGATCGAGGCAGTTACATTGGACCAGTCAGTTTCGCACCAACCGAAGCCAGAAGAGGATATCTCAGAATCGTTCAATGTGGAGGACCAGCCAGCCCCAGTGGCCGGCACTGAAAACACAGCAATGGAGCATATTTCTGAGAGGACTATGGTAAGTATTAATATATATGATACATTGCATATTGCAAAAGCTTACGATGGTATACAGGACGCTTCTGCGCCTGTCGAAGTCCCACCTACCTTCCCTAGCGATTTACCCAGCGTTAATCAGGAAGAGGAAACCGCTGTACCAGTCGATCCTCTCCTTGCCCCAGAAGCTGAGATCATGGATAAAGGGGCAGTGGCTGTGAACGCAGTTGTTGCTGAAGCCCCTCCTGAGGGGACTCCACAAGAGCAACACGATTTCGGTGCGGAGCTTGCTGTCGCTCAATCAGATGTGTCTGCTGAAGTCACTCCACAAGACTCGGAGGAGGAGCAACAGCCAATTGAGGGGCTTAATGAGACCTCCGCAGAGATGCCCGAGATCCCCGTATTGGTTGTGACCAAAACTGAGGAAATCCAGCCAAGCTATGGGGGTGACTTTGGAGATGACGCCACAACATCTCAGGGAGATTCACCTGAGCTGTCAAAGGTGGGCGTAGAGCCAGAAGCACCACCAGTTGCCACAGAGGGTGTAGTAGTTGCTATCGACGAGAATACAGGAAATAGTGCTAGCGAAGACGAGTTCGAGCATATCAGCCATGCAGACGCTGTTCCTGATGAACAAGAATTTAGGCATAGAGAGTGTGCCACTGCTGAGGAAACACATGCGGAACTCCCTGAAAGCATTGACACCACCGCCCCTACTCCAATTCAGGTAGCTGCTGAGGTTGCAGCAGCTGTGGGGGACACCGCTGCGGAGCTGGATCCTACAAATCGGTCTACTGTTCCCACTCCTATTTCTGTGGCAGCTGAAACTGCAGCAGCGGTTGAAGATATCGCTACCATATTGGATGTTGATGAGGCTCGCTCGAAGGCCCCTACTCCCATTCCTGAGGCCGCTGAGACCGCTGCCGCCGTCCAAGATACTGCTGCAACTCTGGACCCTATTGATCGCTCAGCTGCCCCTACTCCAATTCTTGTAGCTGGTGAAACTGCTGCCGCTGTTGGGGACACTGCTGCCACCCTTGATGTTAATGAGAGTGGATTCGAGATACCTCCCATTCCTGAGGCTGATGAAACGGTTGCTATTGTTGAGGATACAGCAGAAAGATCGGCTGTTTCTATCCCGATTGTTGAAGCTGAAGGTGCACCTACCGGAGCTGTCATCCCGGCCCCAAGCTCTATGGCTGAGACTCCAGTTACCCCGGAAATTGAGGCACCAGACCATACTAAGACTGCCAAAGAACTCGACACTACCATACTAGCTTCAGCAATACCACGAGAACCGGCTGTTGGTGCTTCGGGTGATGTGGCTGCTATTGCTCCTGTCACTGGTGCTCCTAAAGATGAAATTGTTGAGCCCATAGTTGAAGTCGCCTCAGTCCCTCGGCTTTCCGTCGGAGAGGACTCGAAGAGCGGTGATTATTTGAGCGGTAATTTGTTCCTAGCTAGCATAGGTCTAGCTGGTGCAGCTCCCATAGGTATGTTTCTTTGACCCGACGATAAATTGTTACATTGCTAATGGATTCTAGGAGGTGGTATCTACACGGCAACAAGAGATGACAAGACCGGGGGCGTGCCAATGACACGTACTATCACTAACGAATCATCCAGATCGGTACATGACAAGCCTCTCTCATTCAATGGAGATCATATTCTGCCCCATATGAAGGAGGTTGGGCCCCAGGTGGCCGAAACGGAGGTTCATAGGGCAGAGATCGTTCGCCCCACCGCGAACATGCTCTCAAAGTCGGCTGACTCACCTGCCCATGACAGCGAGCTTTTGGGCCACGAGCCACGCAAGGGTGTGGATCTAGCACTTAAGGATCAATTGACGGATAATCAATCATTGACACAGCCACAAGAGCCAGAGTCGATCCCTGAACCAGAGCCAGCCCATACCTCCAAAGGAAAGGAGCCAGACACACGAACCCCAGGTTCATTCCCCGAATCGGTTGGGGAAGATGAGCTTGTGGAACTTCTTGAAAATTCAGGACACCTGCAGGCTCCACACATGCAGCGCGACCCCTCGGGTTCATCGGAGTTTGCTGAGAGCTTGATCTCTGTCGATGCTATTTCTGAGGCGTTGAGATACATGAGAGAAAATAACTCCGAGGCAGCCTTCAGGCCTCCTGATATCGTAGTTTCAGAAGAGACCACAAATGGGGAGCATAGGACCAGGAACATCGTGGAAGTCATCACTCCAGACACTGAGCGTAAGTCTCATTCCTCCCATAAGAATTAGTATAAACACTAACGCTGCATAGTGATCACCGAGCCTGAGCCCCGGCGCAGAGACCCAGGCACTAAACGGGAGCAGAGTAGACCATCGACTAGAGGAAGTGACATGGTATCCGCTACGCGTCACAAGAACTTAATGGAGAACTTCTGGAAGCTTGTGTTTGTAGGCTGGTTGGGTGGCATGGGAAAATTCTTCGTTGGGTTGTTTGGCAGGAAGAAGTGAGATATATTCTTGTTTGCTTTGTCCTCTTTTCATTTCGCTCTCAGTATTTATTTATTTTTCTTGGAGGGGGGCGTTTACACGCCTGCTTCCCTTTTTTTTAAACGGGGATGACGCGGTGTGCTTGGTGCTTTTTCGATGACTGTATGCTGATCTGGGTTACGTGAAGTTAACAAAGCTGATTAATTGTTTTTGCGGGGATGAAGTGGGGAGCAGCTTGGGAGTGTTTATGCAAACTATGCTGCAAGTATGAGGGAGAGCCAACTCATGAGCCAGCAAAACTTGAACTTTGAGCAGCACATGGGTGGGAATGCAAAGGGCAAGGGGAAGGAGAAGGTTAGAGGTGGGCCGAGGGAGGAGGAAATTAAACAAAAAAATGGGGTGAATGGAAACGGCGTGAGCGTATCGAATGGAACGAGCGGGGGAAAGGCGAAGGAAAGCAGGCGAGGGAGCATAAAGAAGAAGTGGAATGCCTATCGGAAGAAGGGGGACTGATCAATTCACTCAGAGGATTTTCTATAACTATGCGTAGGACTGGGCTGGGACTAGGAAGGCTGGAATAACATCGGGTAATGGCTTGGCTGTGGGTTTTGTGCGGTCATGTTATGGTTTTATGGGATTGCTTGTTTGCTTTATTGTGTAATGATTCGCTGGGAGCGGATTGGGAGGCGGGTCTCTGCTTTTTTAACTTTATAAGTTTCTATTGACTTTTTGCTATACTTTGTATTAGCCTTCTTCTTTGCTAGGTTATTTGCTACTCCCCCTATTTCTCATTCTGATGGTCCATGATATACATAATGACCTGCTATGTCCTCAAATTCATATACTCTCCTTCCTTCAGTCTAAGTGAAGAAATTGTTTGTATGTTCACGATGTACTCTCTCCACGTAAATAAAATTACAAGACCAACCTCCAATGTCAACGCCGTGCAAACTCCACTTCTCATACTCCAATTTGCCGTTTTTCCTAAGTCCATGAGACCCGTATGCAACTGTTGGGCCAAGCCATTCAAGTTGTTACTCTGCACGAGGCTCCCTAAGTATAGTGTATTTCCCTAATCCCCGTCCCATACCTACCCACGAAGCAGTCTCATGCCACCGCCACCCTTTAAAGGAATCTCCTTTTTGAGACGAGCATAGAGCAAGAGCAGGGCCGGATCTCGGAGGTGGGAGACGCGGGCTTGAAGCTACCTATGTCAGTCCGAGGGATCTAATAAAGACATCCACGAAAATTATGCGCCTACACCACAAATTATGGTAGAGATCAATCAATACTGGTCATATAACGTTACGCATTCACTTTTTTTTTTCATTCTTATGGTTGTTTTGACGCATTTTGAGGCGGGGTGATCTATGGACCCCGTCCCGTTTCGTCTTCGCGAGAACTAGTCTGGTTAGAGTGGGTCCACGTGATGTACTTCCCAAAAGGGTATATGCGACGGAGGTTAATCCATAGCTAAACCACTCGAGCATTTATTATTTCTAACTTTCTTCCCGAGAGTAGCTTTCTTGAGTCAATTACATGCTTTATGTGTGTTTCTGATCCTGCCAGCCTGGTTTAAGGTTTCCCTTACCAACACCTGTACACTGAGAGGAATGGAAAGGATATGGCTTCTAAACACGGAAACCACCACTTCTAGGGCATGACAGGGTGATGCAACTTCTTGGAAAGTCTTGTATGGAGGGGGATTTGAGCAAGTTTAGGACTGAATACTAGTAATCATACGACCGGGGCTACGGACATTGTAAGGGTTACAGAGAATGCTGGGGATACGGAGCTACATGGGCTACGGAGTTACATGGGATACGGAGTGACATGGGATATGGAGTTACATGGGATACGGAGCTTACATGGGATACGGAGGATGTTTTTCCTAGGAGGATATATGGTATAAAGACGCTGAGGATTTCCTGTAGTTAGGGGTTTTTATTATCATCGAATATCATCTCTATTTCCCGTCTTCACTATTCGCACACGAGAGCAAGTGAACGGATTGACGTATTTCTACTGGTTATAGGTACTGCAATCTTCCCCCAAGCCGTCTATTTTACTATAGACCAATATCCTTCATATTCGTCTTGCCACATCTGAGCCTAAGCTGACTCGCTCGTTAACTTAAATTCTTCACTCATTACCAAGACCTTAAACATCTGTTCATTCTGCGTGCTTTGCCTATAAGTCCCCCCCATATCCCGGGAGTTCTAGTGTTTCTATGCTGAGCCTGTGGCGTCTTCAGGACGGGCTTACCTATCTCTCAATCCCCGTTCTTTTTTTCCCCTCTGATTCTGGAACGGAGGGGCTTGAGTTGAGCTGCCTGAGGCAACGGTGCCGCCATGGCAACAATGGTAGATGTGGTGGTGAATGCCACTGGTGCTGCTGGTCATGATGGGCATTGGAGTAGTAAACCGGCGTGGAAATTGCCTGGATGGGCAGAGCCAGTAGTATATCCAACCTACCATTCCCTTTTCTCTGAGCTATAGGTTTCTGCATGCTCGCAGAGAATTCCCAAGATGAAATTCAAGATAGAGCTAAAGGTTTTTTCTAGTTGGTCGCCACCATCCTCTTCCTCTCCTGCTACCTTACCCGCCGCCACCCGGCCTCCCTCTTCTTCCCCCGGAAAGAGCTCTACGACCCAGTCCACTCCACCTCCCCTAGCTACCTCGAAGACTCATCTGATATTGAGGGTTCAACCCCAGCTATCTCCCAGATACCACCACCTCTTCCCTTATCGGCAACTACCCCCAATGCCTTACACTATTTACCCACAAAACGGGCACTGTTTTGGAGACTGTGGACTGTGAAGACACCAAATACCACACGGTTCCGTGCGACGTGGTTATCACGGACTTTAAACAAGTTCCCATTCTTAATCGAGATGCTCTACTGGATAATCACCTACGCACTCTACCAAACCTCGCGGACCCTTTCGCAAAGATTCTTCGCCGACGGGATCTGGGAACGTGCGCAAGCGAACGGGGAATGGATCCTTTGGGTCGAGCATTCTCCGGCATCCCCTTTATACTATCTTTTCCCCGTCACAGAAATTAATGTTCAATGGTGGTTTATGAATGGGGCTTGGGGCCTGACGCTGCTCAATAGATGTTATGCACTAATCCATATTCCTGGTACAGTGGGGTTTATTGGGTGGTATTACTACGCAGCTAGGAGCCACGAGGAGTTTGCAATTGTTCGGCGGACACTCACTTTAGCGAATTGGATCGCATTTGTGGTGTTCTCCATGTGGCCATGTATGCCCCCCAGGCTGTTACCTGAGAAATGGGGGTTCGCGGATACAGTGAGACGCGATAGTGCACAGAGTGTATTTATGGGAGGGAAGTATGTGAATAATCTTGCTGCGATGCCGAGTATGCATTTCACGTATTCGTTTATTGTGGGGATTGTTATTGTGCAGTGGTCAGGGGCTATGCAGAACTGGAGGTGGGCGAGCGATGGGATGGGGTGGCGTGAGAAAAGATGGAGGGTGAGTGGTGAGGGGCAGAATCGGACTGTGGGGATGGTTGTGGTTGAGGATGATATGGGTGTCGATGAGGTTGCCCATGAGCAGAGGAGTTACTGCAGGGAGTTGGGAATGTTGTTTGTTGCCTTAGGGGGTATGGCATATCCGATATTAATCCTAACAACGATTGTGGCCACTGCCAATCACGTATGAACACCTCTTGTCGTTCCCCCACAGGAAATGTGCTAACATGTGTCACTCACTTTATAGTATTGGCTCGACGCCTTTGCAGGGGCAGTAGTTGCTGCAATCGCATATTCATGCAACAAGGCATTTTTAGTGCTTTTACCCATCGAGGATTGGTGTATGTGGGTCTTGAAAGCCGAGAAACCCGTCCCGACAACGGGGATGAGGAGGAGAGCCGTGAGGCTGAGATAGCAACATCCCATCCATTATGGGGGTGTTGGTCACTGAGTACTAACTATTAATGGATACTGAGTTGCATTTTTGATGTGATTTTGGGGTTTCGTTTCTTTAGATGTAATCTTTATGGGGACCATTACGAGATTAATTGAATTATGATACATTAGGGACAGGCAGTTGCAATTTTTTTGAGATTTACAGCTTAACATATGGTCTCGGAAAGTCTCCCATGTGAAAAACATCTACGCCTATATATGCTTTCCTCTCTATATACCTATCTCTTAGCAACATGTATAGTAGTTATGGAAATTCAGCCCCTTGGAAGATTATTACCCTGTAGTCTTGGCGCTAAAGTTACCCTGAAGTACGGATACTGATATACTTCCAATATCCTATAATATCCCGTATGGTATATATATTGACTAGACGGCCTCGAGGTGAGGCCTGTTGTTGTTTCAATCTAAGTACCACACATACATACCCCCATACATAGTTCTCACTTGTATTGTATGCTAAGTACTTTACGATAAGAAAACTCACTGGAATCCTCAAGTGAGTATTATAGCTAGCATATATTAGGTACTATACTACCTCATGTGTAGGTTCGCAGATCTAGAGGATGGTGGGAAGTACGCAGCGCTACCCTGAATCTTGAATATCCCGTTTGTATTAGGGGAAATTTGATATGTATCACATGTTATCACTGGTGGTAGATATATTATGGGGGTGAACTCTGCAAGGTATGGTGAGGTGTAGTTGGTAGTCTGGTAGGAGTGAGAGTAAGTAACTTACACCCCATCTACCTCTGGTTCAGTCAGCTTAGGTTCATCCCCACTGCTATATATATGGGCACCAGCGGTAGCAGCGACCTTTGTGACAAGCAGTTGACTATTACATCCAGTTTTGACCCATTTATATCTTATGTTCAATATAACCTCGATATCTATGACCCTGGCCCCTACGACGGCAGTAATTCCGAAATGTCATGAATGTAAGTAAGTAACTAAAAGGCACCCGTAGCATGTTATTGCAAATCGGTGTCAAACTCCACCCCAAACCGTCAAAAACTGGATCTCATTGGCAGGTTGGGGCAGTTGAGTCTTGAAATATGTGCCCTTGCAGACTCTGAGGGGAGGTGCTTTTGGCTGATTTCTTTGTAGTTGTAGTTGGATGGATGTAACTACGATTTCACTGCTCAGCTCATATTTTCCTATCAAGATGTATTTGTACATCTCCAACCATGAGCTCGAGAGTGGGTAACAAATGACCATAAGGCTGATATCTTGCCAAAGCTGTGCTCGACTGAGAAGATATATAAGCATTAAAGGCTTGAGTCGGAGGAGGTAGAGCTTTGTAAGGACCAATAACTCCATATC
>Ga0307514_10002488_pt1 | contig 19064 bp, 13 predicted proteins | sample 16_EM_MG_FD_203088 | JGI IMG/M metagenome (GOLD analysis project Ga0307514, IMG submission 203088) | Populus trichocarpa ectomycorrhiza microbial communities from riparian zone in the Pacific Northwest, United States - 16_EM | ecosystem: Host-associated > Plants > Roots > Unclassified | place... | reverse complement strand
TCACAGTTGACTTTTAAGAAAAAAACATGCTTAGGTACTTCCACTTACCATGCTCAGGACAGCAAAACCACCTATCCCAAAGACGAATAAATTTTACTGAGCAAACAAACTGTTTTTCAGAGGATAAAGATGATCATAAGCTATATACATCAACCAGTCGATAGCTTGCATCTCAACCCTGTTCCGACAGATTGCAAATGAGATGCCAGAAAATTCAAGTGATTTAATCATATGTCTCGATGATAACATAAACATCGGATATCATATTACTAATATCTTAAATAAGGAGAGGCATGAAAAATGATATTCATCGGTAAGATCTAAGTCATCTGGAAAGAAGTTTGAGCTCCATCTTCATTCCAAGAATCCTGTGGTGAAAATAAGCATCTTTTCCAGGATCCATCAGCAGTCCATTCAAACACACGTGGATGCCTCGTAGGGAATGTCAAATTCCAGAGTGGTTGTTTGATCAAATAATCCCACTGCCTGAAAAGTGGAAAATCTTTCAGTCTGCACTTATCATTTGTATCTACAGAAATCTGCCCGCTAATAAACATTGCAAACTGCAAGTGATCAGCCAAGTTTTGTTTGACTAAGATAATTATTCCAATATGAACAAAACCATAAAGATTAAAAAAGCTATAAATTCAAATAATTTAATAAACAAGATTTTTAAAGCTATCATGGCTACCTCATCTAAGGCTATCCAGGCTTCCAACATACAAATACTCAAATCTGTTGATATTCACTATGAATAGACATTGACCAACCATTTTTCTGATCATGTTCTAGTGCCCAAGGCAGACAGTGAGAAGGCATTCTTTTAAAACATGCTCACCTTCTTAAATTATCCACAAATTCAGGGCCCTCGGCAGAAGGTGAAGTAGAGCACTCAAGGAGGATCTCTTCATCAGAAAGATCTTGCAGTGTCAAAGCAACATGTACTTGCCAAAATGTCCTGCACAGTAGTTAAAGGAACACAAACATCAAACGTTTGGTACATTAACTTCAGAGTTTAGCCACAAGCACGAGACCAGATACAGTCTGTAGAATAGAAAATATTATGCCAATCACTATGCAGGCCACTGCTTTTGGAGAATTTTAATTTATGATGCAATTAAATCAAAATAAAAAGCTCAGTAGCAACCCGATACCAAGAGCATGGAGCAATCACAAATCGATCATTTTGAGTATCATAGGTCTCCAGCAACTTTCCGTTCCAAGTGGGGTCCTCATTGGAAGCAGAGATTCGAATTCTTCTGACAATTTCATCTGGGCATCTCGTAGTTCTATCAAAACTGGCTGGGATGACGGATCCAGTGGATGTTTTTACCTGACAAAGTTCAGAGAAACATCAGACTCTACATTGCCAAATCTTAACAAATGTTTCGACAACATAAAACAATGCTATTCATTATCTTGTCCTAAAACTAAGAGAACAAGACATTATAAACTTTTGATAAACAAGTACAGTTCATACTTGAAATAAGTTGGAACCACCTTGCAAATTCATTAAAAAACAGCATTTGATACTAACAAATGGTTGAATGCTTTTTGATGAATTTAAGCATCAGATTTGCAGTCATATCATCTCCGGTATCAAATTTTGAGTTTCTAACCAGTCTTCTAGTATACTTTAGTTTTCTTGGCTGAGACACCAAAGGCTGCAAAATATAACTTGTAGAAAATTCTCAGCATGAACTTGTATACAAATGGTGCTAAGGGCATGTTGGTAATAAGGTATATCCAAGAAATGCTGTCAAAGAAATTCCTATGCTAGCTAGTTCTCGCCAAAAGGGAGTGGATACTTTGCTATACAAGTCATGAATTTCAAGTCAAAGAAAAATGGTTTCCATGGGGTACCAACTATGATCTCTCATTCAATTATTTCCTTCACAGAAATAGAATCTAAAATTGTCCTATGAAATCAATGCAGATATTTAAGATGACGATGGACAATTTTAAAGTTGAACCTAACCAGAAACCCATTGAAAACCGGGTATGCATTTCCTTGAGAATCCCTTTTGGTGTTATGCCCAAGGACAAAGAGAGTTTGAATGTGAAACTTTTCCTTTCTCTTACGCAGATTTTCAATTATTTTGGTACACAAAGGAAAGGAATAGCCATCCCCTTTTGCCTGGGTTTCAGACCTAGTGGAGCCGTTAGCTTGCTGCAAACAAATGGCAATACATTCGCTTCAATCATTTTGCCTCAAGATGTAACTAGATCTCTAGAATATCAATAAAAAAGAAGAGGTTCCTGGACCAGACTTTAGATAAGACATCTTCAAAACCACCAATCAAATGTACCTGCATTTAAAAATCACAAGAATGGCTTACTCCAAGAAAAATAAATGAACCAGTGAAGAGAAGTTGTGAGTAAAGCAACAAAATTGTGAGGTAGAAAAGGAATAGATTAATACATCCAAGTCATCATCAAAATTTTTGTCAACAACAATTGACAACATTTGGGCGAGGCCAATATCGACAACTTTTGTAGAATCCATATGGGCAACTGAAGTCCTGCAACTCATAAAATGCCAAAATGCAAAGTAAAAAATAAAACAATTAATATCATCAGCAGTAAAGTTCTGAGCACTTTCCCATCTCTTGTAAAATCGATTCTTACATTCCATTTCTCTGGTTTCGAATAACAAGGCCCACGCAAGTAGTTGCTTCATCAGTGCCAATAAACTTTACATGCAAGGAAGGAAAAAGAAACATCTAAAACAGTAAATGAAAAAAAAAAAACTTACAGCGTATTAAGACAAATAACAATTTAGAGAGAGAAGAACAAAACTTGTTTCAAACTCACGAGAAAGAAACATAAGATGATTCATAGAGATTTAGAACATGTTTCCCATGGTAAATGAGTCCATTACAGGGATTTGAACTGAAAATATCAAAGAAGGCCACATTTGTTTCACGAGAGTGCCATGAGAAATCATTATTACTAGATAAAGCCACAAATTTATGACTATTTCTACACATAGTTTCATAAGTTATCAAACAGGTAACATCTTTTGTTACCCGCACACATATTGCTGCTGAGATTTCATTGTCAATTTAGAAAAGAAATGTAATCAATGATGAAAATATTTATAAGATGCAATCACAAAAATTTAAACTGGGGACAACAGAAAACTTAGAGGTACGAACTTTCTCAGACATTTACCCAGGGATAGCAAATAAAGAGCACGGCCAAAAAGAACGTACATCTATAAGTGCCGGGTCAACTGTTGCGAATTCTCTTTGGAAGACATAAACCCACCGACCCTGCAAAGCATACTCCTTTGATGCTGATAACTTCACCTCCTGCATAGCCTCGAATGAATTGGAGGCAGATACCAACTTGGGGTGTTCCAGCAAGGTTACTAGGGCACCCCTTTCCTATTTATCATAATTATAAGTTAAAGATCATTGAAAACAAATACTATATATAATAAGAACTTCAATCAAATAGAGTAACAAAATAGATTAAACAAAAACACAATCTTTTTCAATGATTTAAGCATATGGGCACTAATTTCTTTCTCCTACATTTTGTAAGCAACCAAACAGAGCTGTTTCTTTGTACTAGAGAGTGTTGGTATGTTAAAGGAAATGGATTTTTCGAAACACGAATTAGAAAGTTAACAAGAGATGAAGCAAGTTACCTGAGAGGAATCGGTTGGAAATGTAAGTCCATCTACGAAGATCATGACTTCTCAATTTGTTGTTGAAAAGAGAAAACAAGAAACTTTGTAACAAGAAGCAAGCAAGCAAAAGGGACACCTTTTCTGCTTCTGCTCCTTCTTCTTCTTCTTCAACCTCCTGAGCCGCATCACCAAGGATTCCCTTCTTCCAATTTATCTTCTTTTCCATGAGAAGTAACAAATTAAATAATTTTACCCTACACCTATAGGCTATAAGATTTTAACCAATTATGCCCCTCTAACTAACCTCTTCTTAAATAATTTATGTTAAAAATAAAAAAATATTTTCAATTAAAAAATATTTTTATAAACATTCTTTATAATAACTACAATGATTCTGGTAATAAAATCTGATTTTAACATAAGTACCATGTTGGTCGGCACAAAAAAACAAAGAAAATTAAGGTTATGTTCGGTAATATCGCTGTGGATGAGTTAATTGAACTATATAAATTTATGTTTGATTAAAAATCGAAACTGTGTTTTATTTTGATGGAATTCATGAAGAATTTGAGGTTCAACTCAGTCTGAAAAAAAAGCAAGAAAAACCACAACCCTGTTTACTGGAATTGCTCTCCACAGTACCATTAAATGTTCGAATTCAAATGGAGATATAGAGATGCGGTTAAAAATAATTTGGGATTAAAGGGTTCGTTTTTTATGATTTTAGATTTAAATTCTGTGGTTATTAATATGATTGTTACTGGAGTTTACATGGTCGTTAACTTTAAGATTTGTAGGATTAGTCGATGTACACGCAAGCGGCTCGGACACCTGAAAAAAAAAACTAAAAATTTAGTTTTAATATATAAAAATTAATCAAGAATGTTCAAAACAGTGAAAAAAGAAAATATTTTTTTGCGCTGCATACATCACATAATTCTGCTGTAAAGAATTTGTAAGTTGAAAAAGTCATCTCAATTGAATATAATAATTAGCTACTTGATTAGCTTCCGTGTTGACTGCTTGTAATTTGTACAAATACAAAGGCATTATTGAGTAAATTGCTTGAAGATAAATCACTATTTTTTAAAAAACTAAACTAATTTATTTTGTTTAAGAAATAAAAAAAAGAGCACAAATCGCTATTTAAATGGAAACAATTAATTGAAAGAAAAAAAAAACAAAAAGAAAAAGAAAAAGAAAGAGGTCAAACATTAATAGACCAAGGCACGTACATGGCCTGAATACAAAACCCTAAGGGCGCCTAGGCCTTGAAACTCAGGCTTATGACTATTATTTTATTTTATTTTTTGTGCATGAGTGGACAATGCATCTTCTAATACTAATTTTTTCTTTTGCTTTTTTTAATCATATAACATGTCACCTGTTGTATTATTTTTTTATTACCTCTAATTACCGGAAAATCTAGGTCCAAGCTTTTGGTTCATAAAAACTCAATTTTAAAGTTTTTTCTTGACAAAACCTCGAGCCACCATAAAAACCTCAAAAATTACCTAACAATTTAAAAAAACCCCTAAAATCACTTAAAAAACCAAGATTTAAGCAAATCTAACCCGTGTGATTTATTTTTTCAAACAAGATAAAGATAAAAAAACCATCATTTATTTGACACCAAACTTGACTATTTTGATTATCAAAATCATGACAACTAACAACTTTCTTTTTCTCTTACCGTTTTCTAACAACTCTCATTTTCATTTCTCAAACTCAAGAACTGAAAAACTAACAAATTTAATTTCTAGAGTAAAGTAAAGATTGTCATGAACTTGAGATTAACTATGTATTTTCTTTGTGTTTTGTATTCAAGTCTTCATTTTTTTAATTTGTTTTTCCTATCATAATTTCAAACTAAATCTTATCTAATTTGGCCATAAAAAATTTAATTAAAAAATAATTAAAATTAAAAAATAAAATGATGAAAGAAAGGATAGGTGTTTCACTGATATGAAGCACCCTACTAAATCCCACTTCTTTTAATAGGAAAATAAAAAAATAAAATTAACTATAAAATAATGTCAATTTTCTCAACAAAACTTCTATATCATGAGAATATAATTGCGGGTAATTTAAAAAGAAAACTATTTAAATCTCAATAGTTGCTATTATGGAGTCAATTTTCACTCAATTTGATTTTTATAGTTTTTTTTAATCTTTATTTGAGGTTTATAAAAATTATAATGATTATATATTATAATTACTATCATTGAAATTATATTTTTATAAGAAAAAGAAAAAAAGAGAGTATATAGACCAAAATGGAGATTTAAATAAAGTAGAACCACCAAAAAGTTTAGTAGCTGCCAAAAGAATCCAATCCAACAGGACCGAAGCTCCTTAACCTGATAGTTTGTTGCCAAAACTCCAATCACAACGCCTCAAACATCAAGCTCAGCGCACAAAACGACAGCATTTTATACCCATCTGGCCTTGAACATGAAAGCACCTGTCAATAAATCCCATAAATAACCACCGCCGCTTGCTTTAACTTTCATTGATTGCTACAAAATGGTTGTATCAATGAATCTTTTACCATGAAGAAGACCTGAGCTGATCATCTGCTTCATACAGGTTCTTATTCTTTTCTTTCATCTCTTTCTTTTCAGTTTCTTGATTAATATTAATATTGTGGCTCAAAACGTTAATGGGTCTCTCTTTTTTTCCTAAAAAAGAGATTGAAGAATGAAAAGGAGAGAACTTTCAATTTATAGTCTTTTTTTTTTCTAGTAACAAAATCAATGATAAGGGAAGTTTTTATTGAGCTGATTTTGGATTTTATTTTTTCATTTTGGTTTGGATATTTCTTAATTCTTTTTAAGCTGATTCTGAGTTTGTTTTATGTTTTTTTTTTGAGTATGTAGGGAGGGTTCAGTTTTAGTAGAGTTTGGAATTCCCCCTCTAATTTACTGATTTAGAGAGTGATAATTATCTCATTTAGTTCTTGTAGTTAGTTTAAGATGATGGGAAATTTCAGTTTCTGGTTAGAAGTTTGTTTCTTTTTCTTTTTTGCTATGCAACTGATTCAAAAGACATGAAAATGCGAGTTTTTACCTGGATGAGTTAAGAGACTGTTTTTATTGTTCTTTGCAGGGAAGGGTATAGGAATTTTTTTAGTGACTTTGGTTTGTGTTCTTGTAGAAAGAATTTTGAATCAGAGTGTCGTAAAATTTTGACGAGGAATAATGGATCTTGATTTGAACGAAGAACCTTTATACTCTTCCAATGATTCGCTGTTGGGACTCACAACTATGTGGAATGAATTAGAAACCACCAATGGTCTTATAGAAGAACGTATCAGGCAGCTTGAAGCAGTTACTTTCAGGGCTAGGCAACGACAGAGATGGAGACAAAGTCACATCACCCCTCAAACGGTGAGTATTTCTGTGGAACCAGCTACCATTAATGTTCGCAGTGAAGGTAGACTGCTTATTGGGGAGGCTAGTGTTGCTACTGAAGAAAGGAGAGATGAGATGAATAAATTTGGCAAAAGGAATAGTGCCTATTTGTTAGCTAAAGCATTAGGCAGGAATGGGAATGGTAAGGAGGCCAGAAGTGATAGGAGTGTATTTGATTGTAACATATGCCTTGATATGGCACAAGATCCTGTATTAACTTGTTGTGGACACCTGTTTTGTTGGCCATGCTTCTATCAGCTGTCGTATGTTTACTCAAATGTGAAGGAATGCCCTGTGTGTATGGAAGAGGTTACAGACACAAGCATTATTCCAATTTATGGCAATGGAAACAGTAATGATAACAACAAGCACAGGTTGAAGGAGTCTGGCTTGAAGGTTCCTCCTAGGCCTTCTGCACAAAGAGTTGAGAGTGTGAGGCAGCAACTCATTAATCGCGGTGTATTTTCTTCTTCAATTGAAGAAAGGATGCGGCATTTTGGCAATGTGCTCATTGCAATGGGGGAGATACCTCGATCAGAAGATCTTGATGATACTCATCTTGAATCTGAGAGAATCAGTTTATTGGAAAATCAAGCCATTACTTCTCTGGCACTGCCTTCCACAGGGGCAGAGGTAAGCCAGGACTACCATTCTGTTCATGTTTCAAGGTTATTGTTTCAAGGAGCAGCTTCACTGTCCTCCTTTTCATCGGCAGTGAATTCTGCGATGAATTCTGCAGTGGAATCTGCAGAAAGATTAGTTGAGGACCTTGAGGCAGTTTTGCACAATCATCGTGGGAGAAGAAACCACCATCAATCTTCACGTCCTGCTGATAGAGATTCATTTTCAAGCATTGCTGCTGTTATTCAACCTGACATCCAGAACCTGGATACAGTTGCTGATGCTGATTCTATGTTGCCTCATTCTGCTTCGTCTTCCAGGCCTGATGATGCTGCCACTGTTTCACAATTGGAAAGCCATAGCATGGGTACTGATATAGAAAGCAATTCTACCGTGCCCATTTCGTCGACTTCTAGTAGAAGAAATCTAGTTTCTAGGCTTTCAGAAGTGGACATTAGCTTACAAACAAATCCTTCGTCTTCCAGGAGAAGAATTGAAGTTTCCAGAGTTTCAGATGCAGACAATGGACAAAACCGTGGGCGTAGAAGGAGAAGGTTGAGCTGATGTAGCCATAGAAATAAGGGCTAAATTGATAACATGTTCCTTGTCTGAGTACTGTTATTTAGTTGTGTTGTTGGAAACTAATACATCTTTGTTTATGAAGAACATGTTTGCCAATTCATTTATTGCATGCATATTGCAATTTAAGCAAAATATCAGGATAACACTACCAGTGTTTATACTCTTGCTGCTATATATTTTTTTATTTGGCTGTTTCATTGACAGTTCTTGTGGTTTCTTACCGAAGTATGCAGTGTCATCCTTGATTGCATAGTACGGTGTTTTGTAAGGCAGAGAGCAGCTATTTAACTGGTAAGTGTATGAACTCTTAGTGAAAGATTCATTTGGTTCTCTTTACCTATAGTTATATACAATGTACTTGTTCAAAAGTTTTATTTGGTTGTTGATTTTCTTTTTGGTAAGTTTATGAACTCTTAGTGAAAGATTCATTTGGTTTTCTTTGCCTATAGTTATATACAATGTACTTGTTCAATAGTTTTATTTGGTTGTTGATTTACTTTTTGAGTTTTTTGCTTCCCTGTTATTTTGTATGTGATATCTTTTTGTTGACCTTAACGAAGACCCATGATGTTAAGTTCCCGCTTGCAACAATGGTTTTGTGATGATTTATCATTGATCACTCATTTCATGCTTATTGAAATAAATCACTTATATTATTAGTGGTGGTTAAGACCCAGGATATCATGTTAGGCAAGAAAAAATGGTGATATGATGATTTATCATTTACTGCTCATGCATGTTAAGATGTTATGTCTGTTAACTGGTAACCTGCATATTTTTTGTTTTGAATTTATATGTAAAAAGAAAAAAGAATTTTTCTTGATTGCTTCAAAACTCCTTTGGCGTCTACAGGTCTGGACTTTAAGAATGATTGTAGTTTTCTTGAAATGATTAAAACTGCTAATGTGCTTCGTTGCTTTTGAGTAATGTCAGGACATGTTCATGATCTGTAGAAAGTTGTTTTTTATTTAACAATTAAATGTCTCAAAATGCAAAATGAATTTAGAATTTTTTCTGACGTGTTATTGTTGCATTCTCCAGAACTTGTACAATTTTATGTATTTTTGTTTGGTAATAAAAGTTAATTGACAGAGCATAGAATAAAAGGAGTATAAAATCTAAAACCAGAAAAACATTAACTGTAGGCAGACAATACGTCATGAAATAAGCTACACTTTGAGGGTAAGCAAGTTTAAGAACACAGCAAAACAGAATGGAAACCAAGGGTTTAGGGTTGTCAGACCTTAAACCAGCTAAATAATGATCAACTGAGACCTATTTAAACTCTTCTAGCATAAGCTAAAATGACTGTTTTGTCCCATCCATAAACACCATGTGTCAAGTCCTAATTTCACAGAAACCAGCTTTCTAAAGATTAGGGTAAATTTGGCAGACTATCAGACAATTTAAATGTTAGAATACTCAAACTTCAAAGAAAATAGTTTTGACATTTTAATTGTTTTTCTAACAACTCTCTGTTCTCTTGGAACAGACATAAAAAGAAAAGCTGTCTGCAAGTTTTAACAACTGTCTGTTCTCTTGGAACAAACACATGACATAAAAAGAGAAGCTGTCTGCAAGTTCTTTGTGTCTAAAATAGTATTTAAGATTGAAACGTTGGCTTTTATTATCTTTATGTGTCTCAAAATGCTTTCTATGCTGATGTAGAGGAATTTTATCTGACAACAAATTTAGTGGAAAATCCTGCTCATTTGACTTTTATTCCTTGATTTATTGTAATTAAAATGAGTCTCATTCTCTAATTTCTTATTGGGGTGATTTTACCAACAGAACGGAGAAATTTCATTGTTGCTAGAAAAACACGTAATAATAGAAAAGTGATTATTCTATTCTTTGTGACGCATGCATGTTTTGCTTTGGTTAATGATTAGGTTTGTTTGGATTTTTATTGATGCTCAAGATGTTGTCAAATTCTAATACCAAACAAGTGACTGAAAATTGCAGAAGCCCTATATCCTTTCTTAGAACTGGTTTAATCTTTAACTTAGTGTTGCATTTTCATGGGCTTTTTTTTTCTGGTTGTGATGCAGGAGAATTTTTTCCGAAGTGCAACCTTATATTAACGGATATAATTTTCGATCTGATTGTTGGATTCAACTAAAATTTTGCTAGAAGATTCTATAGGCCTTATTTGCTATTGGTTTGAAAATTTTGTAGCCACCTAAGTTCAGGAAGACTTTCAAATAAGGCTTAAAAGTTATTATTTAGGATTTACCATATTTTCCTAGTTAATTTAGGATTATTTTTTCTATTTTATTTAGAACTCTTTTATTATTTTTTGGCATTGTTTAGTATATAAACAGCTTAAAAGTGCTGTAATATTGAGTGTTGATTAAAAAATTATTGAGTAATAAAACTTCAAGTTGAGGTTCTTGTGTAAAAACCCTATTCAGCTTTAATTCTATTCTTATTTTTGCTTGTCTTCTTGTTTGTGTTTTCGTCTGCGTCAGGTTGTCGCTTTACTGATGATTTAAACTGCTGCAGGTACAAGTTATTGTTAACCAGCTTGAAGCAATGACAGTCCACATACCATTATATCATTTGTTTTGGGGGTAGAGAGGTAAATTGCTTCATATTAAGCGCTGATCTTGTTTGTGCATGCAACTTTGAGAATAAGATTGGCATTCTTGCTTATAATTTGAATTTGAAGATTTTATTCCGATTTCCTTTGGTCTTGTAAAGCGAGAAGGATAAGTGCTCAAGTTTGAATCCCACCTCTAATTGTCAATTCATTGATAATCTCTTTAAAAAAGAGAACATGAATAATCACATTCGGTTGCATTGAGTTGAGTGTCTTATGATATGATCAAATATAGTGGTGAAGAGATATTCCTATAGAGTAGTGATTCATTATTGGTGAAAGAGTGAGTTCACATACTATGCTTCTCAATAACTGAAGTGAACCTAAACGCATGCCACTTTGCTGGTGGATTATATAAGAGAGGTATTATTAGGTGTGTAAAAAGGGTTTGTATTAACAATAAAGTCAAGATGCATCTCTCATTTTGAAAGTTAATGAAAATTCTGTTTGATTGGTTTTACCATCTGTTATCGTGAGTTTCCTATCGAAGTGTTTGAACAGGATTAGCAATGGAGCATGTGTGCTGGAATTGGAATTAGTCCACTAAACCCAACATGGCTGTCCTGCTATGATGCCTTGTTCTAACTATATGCTAGGCTTCGGTTTTGGGCTTTCTTGATTTCTAGTGCAATTATGATTTTGATAGGTCAAATCAGACAATTTTATTAGCATTATTGCTCAGCACCCTTACAACTTTTATGGTCTGCCTGATATCAGACTTTCATTGATTGTATAATATTCACAATTATCATTTCATGAGATCCTAGCTAGATGATTGATTAAAGATTTTTAATTTAATTCTTGCTGTAGGTTTGTCTTCAATGAACTAACAAGTCATGATGTGATGATACATGTCATATCAAACTGCCTGATTATGGTTTGATCATCAAGCACTCATCATTTCATGAAACCCATAGGCTTCATAGCAATATGATTTTTGTCTCTAATGATGTTGTTGCATTTGTGTCTCTGTTAACAATATATTCACCAAAGGATGGCTGTAAACTATAATGATTTTATACAGAAAAAAAATAATATTTAGCTTAAACGTGCCTTGTATGAGTTGTCTGGTCAAGCATGCCTCTAACTATTCTTTCATTTTCGATGCAAGCAAAGAAAAAAACAGGATATGAACCCTACAAGCCCTGCCAGTTGGGGAACCACCTTATAATTACAACAGTTTGAGGTAGGAGTTTTCTTCTAAACCTTGTCTGTGTCTGTAGCAACTTGCATGTGTGGACCCACCTTATAAGTGCATGTGTGGTGATGAGACGATAGGGTAGGGATGACTGAAAATGAGAAAAAAAGGATTTGTCTCCTAAATTCTTAATGATACTGTACTAGACAATGGTTATGATTGAACCACCCTAGAGAGCGTCTGTTTCAATACATCCCTCCTTGCATGCATAACTATAGATATCGCATCTTCACCTCCTTCCCATTTTATACATTGTAGCAAAACTGGGCAAGAGTAATTTACTTATATTGGACTATGTTGTACGCATAAAAGGGTGGTTTTAGTCGTCATGTTCAAAATTTTATCCTACCTTCATTTGTGAGATACCATGTTGTCATGCCCTACATTGCCTCCAGACTTTTAGTTTTTCCTTTCTTATATCGTACCATCCAGTGTCTCACTAGTCAGTAATGTTATGGGAAAAAAAGCATGGACAAAACTGCTAAAAGTGGTGCTTATAATGTTGAAAAAAAGCAGAGCTAGCAAAAATGAACATTTCAGTGATATCAAAGGTTTTTGTGCCCCTTTATGAGCTTTGACAAAGCAAATAAGATGGTTTTTTGTTTAGTCACACCGGTTGATTCTTCAAAATTTGATGGAGTGGAAATTTTCGTTGAGATATCAATGATTGGAGGTGCGCATGTTGAGTCCATTTTCTCTGCCATGTCACTTTGTACAAATCTCAGTGGAAGAAGTAACATGTTGAAGCTTTTTTCTTCATTCGTCAAAACTTTAATGATAGAGAAATCAATGATTGGCATTTGTTGTCTATGAAAAAGTTTATTATGACTTAATGCAAGATTCTAATGCAGATAATGAACCCTCACCTTTATGATAGTGTAGTGTTTTTCACGTTAATTCCTGTATCAAATTAAGAAATGAAATCTCTTTATAGTTGAGTTATATATATCAAATTTGATATTTGAATTTAGTGGTCATTTGACATGTAATTAGTAATATAATTAACAAAACAGCAGGGTGATTAAGAAAAATAATGAATGTGAGAGAAAGGGATGCGATGACAAGGATTGTCTGTGCGCTGTACGCACGCGTTGTAACAGCTGATGCTGACATTGTAAAGATGGCCCAAACTATTTTTTAGACTTTTTTGGAGCCTTTTCTACCATCTGAAGAGCACCGTATGGAGACAAGAAGGTCCCCACTACTATTGATTTTTAAGTTATTCTTGATAGATAAAATGTGGAGTTGGTGATGGCAATTTTACGCAGTCCATCGACTATCCATAATGTGTGTAGCTGGGCTGAATTATGTACATAAACCCCGATCATATTCATAATCATAATTCTCTTTAAAAATCTCAAGTTATGATCCACTTAGAACAAAATATATACCAAGTTCAAAACATTTTCTAAATATTGTTGATAAAGGAAGAGGAATGAGGTTATAACAAGCAACAATAAGAGGTAATAAGAAAAGTGACGATGGTAGGGGAGATAGATGCCTAAAGTGTTCATGATGGGTAGTGGTGTTTAAAGAAACTTGCTTGTATGTAATATTTGTATTATCTGACCTGATTTAATTTATTAAAATTAGATAATGTGGATATTACAGATGATAGTAGTACAAAAAAACCCAAAAAATAGATATTATTGGTCGTGTGGTGGGTTAGGATTTTTAAAATCTGGTCAACCTAACTCAACTCGTATATCCTATACTCTTCTAGTTTTTATATTTGAAATTTATGGATTTGAATATTTATTTTTATTTTGTTTAGAAATGTTTCAGTTTCAAGTTTTGTTGGTGTATTTTTTTTATAGATTTCTTTAACCTTAAAAAAAAAAAGAGGTTTGTCTCTTTGCTGGAGAGAAAAGAAAGGTAACTAGAATTTAGTGGTGATACAAGATATAATAGTTAGACCTAATATTGAGGGTTTCATGACACCTACAATCCATATTGTAGGCCTACTTTTAAATGCAAATCCATGAAAATTAATAATATAAGCTCAACTTGTAGATATTTGTAATATCCATAAAAAAATAGTCTTAAACCAATATATTCAACCCACTTATATCTAAAAAATATTGAACAAATTAGATTTATAATTTATAAAATATTAAAAGTTAGATTGAATATAATTATAAGCTCTAACTTGATCCAATGATATTCATGAACATCCATGAAGGCTGGGACAACACCGTTACCATGTTCCATTCAATTTACTTGGATCAATCACACACGTAATAATTGGGATAAATTGGGCAGTTAGCACACAAAATAAAAAAAAATTAGCGAATTGACATAGAAGCAAAAAGTTTTGGCGAAATAGCAAAGTTTGACCATGTCGTGTTTCAAAAGCACGACAAATGTCCCGCTTTTAAAGCGCGACATGATCAAACTGTGCTATTTCTAGCTTAAATGGTTGACCAGTTTGTAATGGTAAGTGAAACCGGTCAACCAATTTCAAAAATAACAAGGAGAATCTCAAAACTGTCAAAAACAGGGGGCCTCGATGAGATTCAAAAATAAGATTCGGTGGTTTGCATAGTGACGTAGTCGTTATTATAAGGAAAACAACCTCCAAAAACTTCCGTAAAAATTTGAGCACGATCCAATAGTCGGATAAAAATTTATGGCCTTTATAAGCTGTTATTCTGGTTTGGCGCGACCAGACATCATCTTGGGCCTAAACCTGTCTTACTAGTCCATAAATGCATCTGCTAGGCCATCCATGTAATTTGTTTAAGGAAGATCTTCATTTAGTTATGACAGACTCACACTTGACTATTCAGAATCACCCACTACTGTGTGAACAATAACTTTTTGATATTTTATTTGAAATCTATTTTTTAGTTTACAAGTTGAAAAAAGATGTAAATTTTGACTCTTAAAACATATTTGAAAGAAAAACTTCATAAAACATAGTTGTTGTGCTTCTGTATAACGACATTTAGTAAATGTCACGCTTCTTAAGCGTGACATGGTCAAATTGTGCTATTTCATCAAATATTTTTGAAACAGTGTTATTCTATCAAATTTTTATGTTTACAGTGTAATTTTATAAAAGATCCTAATAATTGCATATTTTGTGGAACACAAAATTATGAGGTCAAAACAAATAGTAATTGATAATCCTTGAAAATGCTCTTCCTTTCAATGAGATAATTTTTTTACTATACATTATAACTATGCGAATTGTATATTAAACCATCGAAATGATTTTTATTAACATATAAATTTATTTGAAGATTTCTTCTACTATTGATTAAAAATATATAAAAATCACCAAAATATGAAACAATATGTGATTCCATCTCTATTAACATTATGAATTCATTAATAACAAATTAAAAAAGTAGTATTTTCTTCTTTAAAATGAAAAAAAAACATTTGATATATATATATATAAGGAGTGAATTTTTTTTTCTTTTATGTTAATATTTATGTTTTTTTAATCAAATATTGATCCCAAACATGCATTAGAGAGTTCCAAAGTTAACCAAAGGGGCCTTTTGCATGTATCAGACACCAGCTGTCTTGGTTAAGAAAAATGGATTTGATTGTCAGAACCAAAAGATTAACTGATTATCCAACATATAAGTCTTGTTTTCAAGCTACTTCAATTTTTTGAGACATTATTAATGGCGTCATTTGTGGAGAGTGATAAAAAAGCCATCGATAGTTCTTCCAGAACTGGTTTATTGACGTCTCTAATCACCATTAAAGAAAGATAATCAAAACACTCATGCAATTGAGCATGCCACTAGCCTTTCTACAGTTATTGACACTTCTTTTCCATTAGAGCTCTAACAACTCTTCAATAAAAAGAAAAGGTTATGCAACAATTTGATTGCCCTAAGTTAGTATGGTTTTTCTGCTTGCCGATGGGCTTAATGAGACAACCAAATTTGGGTCAGACATTTGCCAACTTCAAGAATACAGTTGGAGCCTCAAGATTTGAGAAAGCTTTCAATAAGTACGAGTGAAATGTTGGTTCAAATAATAAAACATATAAAGTCTGTTTGTTAACCATCCAGCAGACATCTATTAGAGAACCTCCATTCTTTTTTTTTTTTGAGCTGAGATAATGATCTCAACAAAAATGCCATTAAGACAATTATGCCTCAAAAGGAAATAAAAATGTATCATGATCAATGACTAAGAATGTAAGTTTCTTGTATACGAATTAAATTATTCACAGTAAAAATGTCTTATTTTTCTTTAAGTGATATCCAGGGTAACAACCACATAATCTTTCAAGGATGAGATGAACTCAATCTTCCTAGTGTGATTTCACAATTTACCTTGAAAAAGGTGGATTTGAAGCCTCCCTTGTACGATTGTGAAACTCTTTAAGAATGAGATTGACATGATATCTCTCCGGGTCACCAACCACACAATCTTCCAAGGATGAGATGAACTTAGTCTTTCTAGTGCGATTGCACAATTTACCTTGGGAAGGATGGATTTGAAGTCTCTTTAATGCGATTGCACAACTCTCCAAGGATGAGATTAACACGACATCTATCCAGGGCAACGGCCATACAACCTTCAAAGGATGGGATGGACCTAGTCTCCCTAGAACAATTGTATAATTTACCTTAGAAGAGATGTATCTGAAACCTTCCTAGTTCGATTGCATAACTCTTTAATAATGAGATTGACACAATATCTGTTCAGGGTAACGACCTTACAACCTAGCAGCAAAAAGCTCAGCCCTCAAACCATTTTGGTTGGTCTTCGCCTCAAGAATCTCCCACTTCAGAAAATCCACTTGATTTATAGACGGTATAAAGCAATTTGTCATTGGAGCTTAACTAAAAAACAATGCCTTGTATTTGTTCTTTCAATGTTGAATAAGCCATCTTAAGGCTTTTCAGTTCGACCCTTATAACAACTTTTTCTTTTTTTAGCTGCTCAGAGGCAGTTTGGTTTGTCAAGTTTGTGGTGATGGCCTCCTTTATATGATTCCTCTTAATCACCCAATGCCTCTTAAAATGAACGCACATTATAAAAGTTTTTCAAAAAACAAGTGTTAGAAAGAATAGTCACATAATTAACTAAACAAAAGGTAAACATGAAGGTTCCTTACATTAGACATTATTTGACCAGTTAGATTTAAATGACAATTATAGCTTTCATTAGATGCCATTGAGATGTCTGATAGGATGGTGAGAATCGTTTTTAGCAATCTCACCACCTCAAGGTTAACCTCTCCAATACATGACCGGGTGCCAACAACATGAAGGTTCCTTACATTAAACATTATTTGACCAGTTAGATTTAAATGACAATTATAGCTTTCATTAGATGCCATTGAGATGTCTGATAGGATGGTGAGAATCGTTTTTAGCAATCTCACCACCTCAAGGTTAGCCTCTCCAATACATGACCGGGTGCCAACAACATCCTCCATAAGTTGCCTCTCCTCCTCAATCAAGGTGGGGAAATTAAAGGGAGCTTGGCCAAAGGTGAGGTTGATAAAAGCATCTTCGAACTCAATTTTCTCAAGAACAACCCGAGTAGAAGGCCTAGTTACTGTAGCCTCAACCGACAAAGTGGAAAGTTGAGGCAGAGGAAATGCCACCATAAGAGCCTTTACAATCAAGACTAGAACATTGGGCTCCATAGGGTTGGAGACCCTTATCCTCTTAAAGCTGATAACAGTGCCTACGATCACTTCATGGAGGGGTCAAATCTACTTGACCCTTAGATGGGGAGTATGACTTCCCCCGACTTCATTTTCTATAGGAGTTCTGACTCTCACTATTGTTTCCTTAGGAACAGAGCTACTAGGAATAGAGAGTTCATCAACAATGATGGGGTAATTCTCCATCACCTTTTCAGCCCTACCTTAAACCAAGACAAGAGATGAAGACTTATTTGGTGAACTCTCTTCTGCAAACCTCGATAAAGTTCCTCCCACTCCTTCAGTTGTTATCCCTGCATAAAAAGGAGAAGTTAGTAATAAACTTAGCAATAAAGCGAGAATAAGGAAACTACATACTTTGCAAAGCAGCCTGATAATATCCTTTGGCCATCCTATTGACTTCATACTCGGTTAAAGTCAAGGCCAACACAACACATGTTTTCTTCTCATCCGAGTTTAGATGAGGCTTGCAATTTACATTTGGGGGAAGAACTTTCTAATAATGAGAACAACCCTAGATTTACTGCATTCCACTTCTAAAGTTGATTAGCCCGTTATACCTCACTGTCAACTATCTCCCTTCATTTTTGACATGCGCAAACTTCCCTTACAGAGTTCCCTTCATGGTTCATGTAGGTTTATTGGAAAAGGTGAAAAACTAATGCATTTTGTTGCTGCCATCGATGTCAACAACCAAATAATAGAAACTTTTGAAGACATTAATCGTAAGCTTGATTCCGACGAGCCCACAAAACTTATCAAAGGTGGACAAAGTGATCCCTCTATCTGGATGCGGTTGGCATAAACCCAACTGGTAGTATTTGAACACTTCCCTCACGAATCCTTGGAGAGGGAAGGAGTATCTCATCACATACATGCAAAAAGGGGTTGTAATCTCAAAATAACCCTAGACATAGCCCATAGTCTCCCGATTGATACGCTCAACCTGGTCAGGTATCTGAGTTATGTACTCCCTTGGCTGAAGGCGAGAAACGAACTCTATGACCTTTATGCCTATAGTGTTAGGAACGTCATCCTCAGGGGTTTGAGGTAGCCTCCCCTCTATTGTAATTCCTTGGTAATGGCAAAGTCAAAGATATTTTTTCCTCTAATAAAGTCAAATATATTTTTTCTCTAACAAAGTGAGATATATTTTCCCTCTGATTAAGTCAGAGATACTTTTCTCTTTTATAGAGAAGATGTTGGAATGCGATCAAGAAAAAAGTGAGAATAAGCTATAAAGACCTATTAGGTCCTTAGAAAAGAGAGCTCTAAATCTCTATTCTATACTGCATATATTTTTTTAGAGTTTCTCTCTAAAATATCATTATCTTTTCTCTAAAAAAAGATACTTAAGTATCAAA
>Ga0307514_10002487_pt1 | contig 19065 bp, 16 predicted proteins | sample 16_EM_MG_FD_203088 | JGI IMG/M metagenome (GOLD analysis project Ga0307514, IMG submission 203088) | Populus trichocarpa ectomycorrhiza microbial communities from riparian zone in the Pacific Northwest, United States - 16_EM | ecosystem: Host-associated > Plants > Roots > Unclassified | place... | reverse complement strand
TTAAACTATTTTGAGAAGTGGCATTCCATTTATCTAAATTTAGATATTGGAACTTTTCTTTTGTTTTATGTGTTTTAGTCTTTTCTTGATTTTTTTGTGTTGTTCTGGGGTTTTGTTTTAGGTTTTATAGGAGTGGAAACCTATTTCTAAACAAATTAAAAGTTATTGACAAACTCTCTTTACAAGATCTTGATCTTTGAAGTTGAAAGTTGTTAAGGTGTTAAGATTTTTGCTTGAAATCAAAAACCATTATTGCATCACTTCATGTATCCATGGCATTCTTCTTTGATGATTTTCTAGAATGATTTTATTCTCTTAAATCCTGTCTAAATTATTATAAAGCTTGTGCAACATACAAATGCAAGTAATATATTTTTTACTATATTTCTTACACATGTCTAGACATTAGATTTAATCATCATTTAACATAAGCACTAACACATTTTCATATAGGCATAAACATGTATAACTTGTATTTATATATCATCAATCAAATATTTTGTTACCATCAAAACAACTAATACATGTTTTGTACAAGCATGTTTCATATAAGCACAAACATGTATAACTCGTATTTATACATCATTAATAAAATATATTTTTTTATCATCAAAACCTTAGATGATTGGTGTGCATCCAAGACTAAGAAAGCCTAATTTGGTTTTTTTGGCAAGAAAGAAGTTCTAAAATACCTCAATAGCATTTATCTTGTCAAAAAAAACTCATTGAGCTTTTTGTTGTTGGAATATAGCCATTAAATACTTTCTGTGTCCCTTATTTTTTATGATTTTCTCTCTCCTCTCCCAAAACTTAAAGACTAAAACGTGAAAAATAAATTAGGCCTAAGGGTAAAAGTCTAAAACAAAAGGAATAGAAGGGACCAAAGATATATAAATGAAGTCTGTTAGGATGAAAATGGCATTCTTCGCACAAAAGTAAGAAAAGCTTTGTAATTATTTTTATGTTTTAATTTTTTATCCTTCTTCTTCTAATTATTTTTGTTTCTATAAATTGAGATTTTATTTTATTAAATTGATCTCTAATTCAACTATGTAATCTCTCTAAATATGTTGAATTCCTAAGAATGTTAAAAACAAATCTCAATACTTCAAATAACACAAACACCATATACAAGGATGAAATTGAGAAGCATACAAGTTTGATGATAAAAAAAAAAATTTCAGCATTGTTCATCAATAGTAGATAAACAATGAAAAATCAAAATCTTTAAGCTTATTAGGTAATCTCTTTTTATTAAAAATAGAAGAAGGCTGATTATTTCAAATTCTTAATAACAAACATTAGATTTCTATTTCTCCTATTTTCATTGTATATCGGAATTAAAGTTCAGATAGGATATATACTTATTATTATCAAAGGATTATAACATCACAAGTTAAACCCAAACTCTATGATGAGGTGTTTGAAGATTGGTTAGCCCTTGTTGATATTTGTTTAGAAAATAAACTAGGATACTTTCCATGTTATGATACGGGTTGGACTAATTTTTTTTCAACGTAAGAAAATAATGTTTAAGTTGAAAAGAACTCTTTATCATTATTGTTAAACCCAGTCCAACAAGTCAAATTTGAAAAAACCTCATTTTTTATTTACACAAATTTGTTTACTTTTAGAAAAAGAGAATAAAAGGCAGATGACGAGTCACGTCCTAAGGTAGTAAAAACAAATAGCCCTAGAAACTCATTTTCAACTCATTTTCATCTAAAAAAACCTAATAAACAATCGAAGAACTTAAAAAATAAACTAATTTATCAACCTAAGAAACCCAAAAAAGTCTAAAAGTATGAATTCAAACTACGTAAAATGTTTTTCTTTCTCGATCTCGATATGTTTTCTCGCAATATTGTGGTTCAAAAAAATCACCATTGAACACTTGTCATCAAATAGAACTCGTTGACATCGAAATTGACATTTTTATGGTTAAAATCAGTGACAACTAATGACAATTCTCTCATTGCAGAAATTTGGTCAATTTCTCGCTTCTCTCTCTAATCTAAGGACTAAAAAATAAGAAAAACAAATTTTTAGACCAAAATTAAATAAAACAAAACAATAGGGGCTTTCAAGGAAGAAAAAATAAAGTAGGATGTTTAAAATAAACTTTTCCTAAAAAATCAGATTGACCATGGGAGTTCTTCTTATTTTACATTGTTGTCCTCTTATTTTTAATTTTTCCTATCTTGAATAAATTTTGTTTGATTGGTTGTTAATTTGTCTATAGAAGGATGCAATTGAAAAATAATATATGAAAAAAAAGGTCAATCAAGCTACAATGAAATACCTAGACATTTATGTTTTAATATATTTATTAAATATATTAGCCATTTAACCCGCGCTTCGACGTGTGTTGTAATTTTTTTTTCAAAAAAATATTGGGTATACATTTTTCTTCAATGTGATTTTTATATAAACCTATAGACAACTAATGAAGAATGATAAGATTGCATGAATCAGAATTCCCAACAAATCAAATGTGAAAAGTTGAAACTTGAAAAACAAATTAAAAAAAAATTAATTAGAAGGCAATTCAAAATTTTTAGTTCGAAGGTTAAATTGAATTGAAAAATAACTTTACTAAATAAAAAAAATCAAAAGAATGAGAGCTAAACTAGAAAAAAAAATTTAAGAAATTTTAATCGAAAGACTATATTGAAAATCAATTCTATAAAAGGAATAAGAAGAGAATAAGAAATTAAAAGAATGAGGACTAAAATTAAAAACAAAACAAATAATAAATTGTAATTGAAGGACTAAATTGAAAAACTAAAAACTTCTTTAAAAGGAATAAAAATGAAATAAGCAATTAAAAGAATGAGGACTAAAACTATAAAAGGAATAAGAACGAAATTGAAAATTAAAAGAATGAGGACTGAAATTAAAAATAAAACATCTAAGAAAGTATAATTGAAGGACTAATTTGCAAAACAAAAAAAAACTAATATAAAAGGAAAAAGAATGAAATAAGAAATTAAAAGAATGAGAACTAAAACTAACAAAAAAAATGAACAAAAAGGATAATGGTGCTCTTTAGTTGTAAGGATAGAGAAAATAAGGTAAAGAAAAAAGAAAAACGATTGCCGACGACAATTTGACCACATTCAGTTACCACGCGCCACTCCAAATGGAAGAGGAGATGGTGGAGCATCCAGGGAGACAATGAAAGACCAGTTTTGGCCACTAAGTGGCGTCAGACGCGCAACCTGAATGGCACAGACACCACCCACGCGCTAGCACATACAATACACGCACTAGCAGCTTTTCCCAATTAAAAATTAATAAACAATGTGAAAATACTAACACCCCCCCATAACTTTGGCAATTATAGAAAATACCCATATGAAAGTTTAAAAATACCCCAACATGCAAATCTTTTTTTTTTTTTTATCTCATCCAAGGTTAAGTTTGCATTTATACTATACAATGACAATAAAAAAAACTGAAAAAGCCCTTGTCTAGCAGGTCACTAATTTTTTTTATTTGGGGGCAAAGAAGTATTTTTACGGTTAAGAAGTTTGTGAAAAGTCAAGAAAGTCCTTGACCAACTATTCTAAATTTTGTTGGCTTTAGGGGTAAAAGAGTATTTTTACTGTGTAAAAAAGTGAAAAGACAACATACACCCTCAAGCAAAGCTTAAAAAATAAAAGAGTGAATGGTAATCTCATTGTAACACATGTGAAAACTACAATCCTACCCTCAAGCTAAGCCTAAGAGAATAGAAATGATGGAAAGAAACTCTCATCAAGAGGAAATGGAGGAAATCTCAGCTAATTTTCTTTGGTTGAAAAGGAGATCATTGACCTACGCTACACTAGGAGCAGATTAATTTTTTTTTAATGTTTTAAAAAAATCTAGGTGTCGCTAATATTTTTTCTAAAAAGAAAAATTAAACTGTGTGGAGGTTAACCTAATATAACCTTGTCAACTTGGAGATTCTAAATACAATCCGAACAACCGATAAAAATGTAGATTTGACTAAAAAAATTCAAGATGACATTTTTTTTCAATATTACGACAATAATATATTGAATTGACCTGGATTAACATGTCAAATTCGCAACCCTTATCATAAGACCATGAAACTTGATCAGAAAATAAATCAAAATAAATTATGAAACCTAATTCCCAATGAACCCAATATTGAAGAATAAAATTGAAAAAAAATCATATGATAAAATAACCCAAAAAATTACCAGAGTCAACCTATAACCTACCAAACTCACAACTCAGGTTATGAGATCGAAATAACCTATAGAAAGTGAATCGAAATAAATTATGAAACTCAATTCCCAATCAATTCAATAATGAAGGATAAAATTGAAAAAAAATCAATTAAAGAAAGGACACAAAAATGATCCGAGTTAACCTAGGTTAATTCACCAAACCCGTGACCTAGGTCATGAGACCGAGATACCCTCATAAAGTGTTAAAATATGTGCGGCATTGGGGTGATCATCTTTCTAGATCAGTATTTTGGGTGTGTGTGGAAAGAACAAGGAATTCTTGTTCTTTTATGGTTAAAAGGTTTGGAGTTGCCACCTAATATTTTATCACTAAAATCTCTGACTTGTCTTAAGAGTCTGGATAAGGAGACTGGTTGTATATAGAAAGGATAATATCACCTATAGTACACTCTACATAAGGTAAGCTGCATTGTTCATTTGTTTGATTATTACTAAAATATTATTGTGTTTTTTCTAACCGTTGGTCTATCTATTAGTTAAAGCAAGTTCACTCTAGTTGAGTGGACAATGACTTTGCCTAACCATTCTAAAGTCAAAACATATTTTTTGCATTTGTTTTTTTTTAATATTAGGAATACGTCTTACATATAAGTTCATATGACTTTAACAACCTTGTTATTAAATCCATAATGTATGCTAAAAACTATTTTCTTGAATTTTTATTATGCTAAATCATGCAATACTTTCCTATATATTTTTTTTAGATTTTTTTTATTAAAAATGCAAGCATAATTTTTTTTTGGAGAAACTTGGCCATATACAATTTAAATCATAAATGTATTTTTTTAAAAGAAGAATTTTTGTTATTTTGAGTTTTGGTTGAGTTTATATTTTAGTTTTGGTTGCATGTGACAACACTCTTTTGGGACTTAACTTGCCATTAACTGACTTAAATCATATAAAGGGGATGTAAACCTACCATTGAAGACAAACCACACTTGATTCCACACTTGATTTGGAGCTCAGTAACTCTATGTTCATTGATTGGAAGATTGGTTCCTGATAAGTTCGGATTTGTTCAACAAAAAGAAGGTTGAGTGGGGATAAGATGTTGTTAATTTCATCGAGCGAAATGAAGTGTAATGTAAGTGGCTGAAATTTGTATTGAAAGTGTTTTTTAGTAGTTTGATGTCAGTTATATCTCTTAAGGTGGTCGGAGAAGGCATGTTTATTCATTTAAAGATGGCTTCTTAATCAGCTTTTTGGGTGAAGAAGAGGAAGAACAACAATCGAATGAATTTTGAATGATACATTGCCAGTTACTAAACCCTAAAAAATAGGGTTTTTAATTAAGGTTTTTGAATTTTCTATTTTGCCCTTGTACTTCAAATTTCAGTACCTATATCCTCAATAAAACCAAAAAACTTCTCAGTTATTGTAATTGTATTCTTGCAAATGTTGATTGGAATCCTTTAATTGATAAACCTTTTATAGCTTAATCCTTGGTTCTGACTTTCATCAATTTGATCATTAATCAACCTTCAAACTTTGTATTTCTTTTAATTAAGCCCCTAGTTGCACCAATTAGGCTCTTCAAAGTTCAATTAGGTCTATGATATTCTAATTATTGCAAATTGATTTGAATTAGGCTTCCAAACTTAATTTCAATTCAATTGAGTCCTTGATTAAGTCAATGAAACTCATTACAAGTTTACTTAAGCCCTTGAACTTACTTAATTCTTTCAATTTTGGTCAAATTCACTTTTAAACTTAATTTTTGCTTCAATTAAGTCCTTAATTAAGTCAATTAAACCCATTAGAAGTTTAATTAAGCCATTAAACTTAATTAATTCTTCTAATTTTGATCAAATTGAATTTCAACCTTAAACTTTGCTTCAATGAAGTCTTTAGTTAAGTCATATAAACTCATTGGAGTTTAATTAAGCACTTGAACTTAATTAATTCTTTGAATTTTGGTCAAATCGACTTTCAAACTTAATTTTACTTTAATTAAACCCATTACAAGTTTAATTAAGTTCTTGAACTTAATTAATTCTTTTAATTTTGATCAAATTGACTTTTAAACTTAATTTTCTTTCAATTAAGTTTCTTTATCCTATCTTGTCAACATTATTCCATTGTAACTATCTTTTTGGTGTTTTAACTTATTGCAGCTCAAAAGCTCATCTATTTGTGTTCTAAAAATATTTTGGATTTTGAAGTTATGATTTTTTTGGATTTTTAAATGATAAAAAAAACAAAAATATAAAAGAATTTTGAGGGACCCAAAATTGAGTTATGACAAAAGCAAACTAAAAATCAACCCGAGTCAAGTACTCAAGTTAACTTATCAAGCCTGCAACCTGGGTTATGAGTCTGAGATAACCCCGTACAAAGCATACAAAATATATTATGAAGCACAATTTACAGTTAATCCAATGAAATTGGAACAAAAAAACTAATTTAAAAAATGGACAAGAAAAACAACATGGACCAACTTGGGTTAACCCGTCAAGCCAACTTGGGTTATAAGATCAAAAAAACCTCATAAAAGTCAAAGCAAAATAAATTATGAAGCCTAATTCCAAATCAATAAAATATTGAAAGATAAAATTAAAAAAAATTAAAAAAAACTCGGGATAACTTGCCAAATTTGCAACCCAAGTCATAAGACTGGAAACTTCATAGAAAGAATATCAAAACAAATCATGAAGCACAATCCCTAACAAACAAAATATTAAAAGATAAAATTAAAATTTTAAAAAAAAAAACAAAACACTATTGAAATAAATAGTATTTTGTGAGGTGGTGTATAATAAAAGTATTATCTTTTTTAGTATCTCGTGACTCACATTAAGTGACTAGAAAATCTCATAGTAAAAAAATATAAACAAATAATACAGTACAAATCAAGTATTAAAAAGGTGAAATTAATTTTTTTTTAAAAAACTATTCAAATAAATAGTGTTTTGTGAGATATTACAAAATAAAATTACTACCTCTTTCAATGTTTTGTTAATATATATACACACACACGTTTACTTGTCAATGTAATATACAATAAACAATTGTTTCAGCAATCAGATCAAAACCATCTAATGTTTTGATATGTTTGTTCACCCTTGGATCTTCACCAAAATATCATAGCCAATGGTCACATTTTCTCAAGCCTAAAAGTTACAAGTTATTTGTATTCCTTTAGCAGCAACAAAATACCCTTCACCCTTCAATTTCACAGCCCTTTATTGAGTGGGATTTTAGTCCCAGTTAACTAAAAAAGGCTCTAGCCTACCCCTCCCCTGAAGTAGGAAGACTCGGCCCTCTGAAGCCACATAGACTAGTTTTATTAAGGATATCAGATCAGATAACACGAAGGCCTTTGTTTTCATGTTTTCTTCGGATTTTATTTGACAACACAACTCCATTCCGCTTCTATTATATTTCTATATTTTCGCCTTTCCTGCATTCCTTAATATTCCTGTTGAGTCATATGATGCTGGATTGATGGCCTTTCTTATCTTGATTAGATTCCAAGCAGTGTTGGTACAATGGCCAGTAGTCGCAAGCACATCCTCTGCAATTTCCCCGGCATTCTCACCTAACCTGATGAACATAATCCGGGAAAAAGCCATCAACAACTTGCGTAACAACTTACCTCAAGAATTGAAAAGAAAAAAGAAAGAAGCTTCGAGATTTCAAGAAATCTTATTGTTACCAATTCTTAATTAGTTTAGCGCACATCAGTAGTAGAAAATCACGAGTACTTGCATTTATCAAGAGACTCATAATTGGAAGGAACTATTTTCAGAAAGTTATTGTATCTTAGAAAATTTAGAAGAATATCTTCAATAAAAAGAAATTTAGGAAATCTATCTGATTCTGTTTCTCTTCAGAAATCCTGTATAAGATGATACAGTCAGGAATTCATTTTTTAGGTCATTTACCTGTCAGTGACAATTTTAGTGGTGGCAATGGAGGTTGCAGAAAGAACTTGTTTTTCAGCAACTTCAGCTGCGGATAGAATCTTATCTGTTTTCAAGGTTGTAAACGTAGTTACCACTTCTTTTCCTCAAACAATGTGTGCTACACAGCACTCTGAAGTCTGAACCATGAATATATGTACAAATTGCAAGTGTGTTTTACTTACTAACAGCATCGAGTGAAGCAAAGAGGACCTCGCCTGGAACCGAAGCTAGGAGTTTCTTTCCTGCCTGGGAATTTACCATGGGTGTCATCACAGATCCAGTGGCAGCCCCAACAACATCAAGTGTGACTTTGCTAAGATTTTCTGTCATCTTGGATAAATTTCTCACGCTATTCAATCAAATAGCAAAAGAGCAGATTCGTATCAATTTAGGTAGAATTTTGAACGATCACATAAACTGATGAAAATCTATATTGGTGCACTTATATGGGGTTAATTACTTACCGTTTTAAGCTTTGGTTGGCTCTACTCTTGTTTGTGTCTCCATCATTCGTATTTCTGTTAATCTCACGAGCTTTAAAACCATTTTCCTCCTCTGCAGCACGAGTTAAAAGCATTTCTCCAACATTGCGAACCTGCTTTTCCCAACTCTCCTCAGTATTCAGATAATTTAAGTACAGATGTGAGGTATCACGTCTAATGTTCTTCAAAGCAAAGAATTTTATAGTATGTGATGAAACTTGTGATGTTCCTTTTACCAATTTAATCATATCAGCGTATGATCTTCAATAAATTTTCAGTTACCAGAATCAAACCGTGTAGCTATGCCATTGTTCTAGTAAGAAAAACTTACCTGAGTGCTATAAATGTTGCTACATATGAAGATACCCTTGACAATCTGACCTGTACCCTGAGCAATAGCCTTGGCCAAGGCATTATTATAATCTTCAATTCTAGGAGCAAACTGTTTCCAATCAATATTTTTAGTCCTAGTTGTTGTAGAGGCAGAGAAACATGAGTGTTCACTTAGAAATGAATCAAGCGAGGACAAACTGCTACGATACTGTTCTGAAAAAGTAACTCCGTAGCTCAGAGAACCACCATCCATCATTGGTAAAGAAAACAAATAGTTGAGAGAATCAAGCTTCACAACTGGCTCATCTTTTGTCAGTGGCCACTGGAGATCACCAGCTTTTATTCTGGTAGCAATAGAAACACTCTTGTCCAAGACACGAGCAATCGTGAATTTTCCCTTAGCAAGTTCTAGAGCTTCTCCTTCATCCATCAGATAAACTGTGCATCCTGGAAACTGCAAAAGAACTTTTTGGTTGATAGGTTTGGTTTCTGAGATCTTCTGTTTCGGCGAGAGTGTGACTTCAGGCCCACCATGCCGGAAAAAGCCCATTTCTAATTCTACTCTTGCTTTCTCTCCGAAGAGAAAATATTTTGCTTATGAATAGACAGGAAGAAAGACAGACAAGAAGCAGATGGAATGACACAAAGTTATACCCCAGGTTATAAAAAGTTATACTGTAAGGATTGATTCTCTCTATCTTCAAATAAATTATATTCTATTCCTGATTCCTGGTGAATAATTTTATCGTCAGGTAGAGTAACCTTTTTCACTTTTTATATTGAAAGGCTGTGCTACTTCTGGTGGTGCAAAATGATCAGAGCTTGAAATGGAGTTTCCATACATTAGGCACCGGAAGAATGAAGATAACCCAGTGGCATGTAAGGTTTTTGTATACAAATTATTGATTCTGAGGAAGATGAGACTTCAATAGCAATTAATCTACACTTTCTGCAGCATTAGAGCGTCGACTGTTCACATTTTGGAACACTAATCAGATTACGAATATCAATGAAATAAATTTTTTAACAGAATTCGTGGATTGTATGCAATGCTAACATTAGTAACAAGTAATTCAGGCACTTTTGTGAAGACATATCAGCAGCATGATTCTCTCCGTATAAGTTGCATGATTCTCTCAATCTTACATGGTATTAGAGCCAGATTCAAGAAAATCTTTTTCAAACATGTCTTCCTCTATTCCTTCTCAAATTACTCATGTGGATGAGCAAGCCCCGTTTGATCTTTTCTCTTTCAAAACTCATCTACTCGACATTTCAATTAAACTAGCCTCTATAAGTTATCTCTTATGCAAAGAGCAGGTTGTTCCCATTTTACATGGATATGGGCTCTTGAGCTATATTACGAATGACTCTCCTTGTCTAGCCACTGTTGAAAAGTTTGAGTAATTATTTTCAAGTTGGATTTCCAGTATTTAAGTTTTATTATATCTCTAATGTTAGCTGTAGAAATATATTCTAGAATCTCTAGAATCCCTGTAAATGTATGATTGTATCCTAATAGAAATAGCTTTCCATGTAGTTATCCAATTCACCTGAAACTATAGGATCAGGAAAACAAAGCTTTGTAAAATTGGTTATTTATACCGTGCTTGTAACAGAGAAAGTAAGCTGAATAAACAATTGAATCTCTTCACGTATTCTGTATATTTCTTGACTTGGTAACAGAGCAAGGTATAGTATCTACTCTATATCATCAAAACACAAATCCTGAAATCTTATAAACTTTTCCTCCGTACCATGACTAGTGACAAAACCGAATCATCCTCTGCACCAGTTATCCATGTTCAATTAGAGAATTCTAGTTTCTCAACTAATGTCATCCTTACCGAAAGCAACTATGATGTATGGTCTCAAATCATGGAGATGCAGATTGCAGGGCGAGAGAAACTTGAATATCTTATGAGTAACACATCTCCAGAGATTACTGATCCATCCTATGTTAAATGGTATGCTGAGAATCAGAAGGTTAAAGGATGGTTGTTGACCTCCATGTCACTAGAGATTATGAAACGCTACCTTAGACTGCCTACTGCACATGGGACCTGGAATGCTCTTACCAAAACATTCTTTGATGGGGCAGATGAATCACAATTAGTTGCATTAAACCAATGTGCATTCTTCACCAAATAGGTTGGTCGTCTTATTTCTACCTATTATGGTGATCTGATAGAAATCTTTCAAGAACTAGATCATCGTGATAAAATTGTCATGAACGACCTCGATGATGTAATTGCCTATAAAAAACCAGTTGAGAGACTGCGGGTACATATATTTCTGAATGGACTTGATGAAGAATTTGAACAAATTCATGGTGAGATCCTCAGGAGAGATTCTGTACTAGACCTTGAAGAAATATATGCCTATGTTCGTCGTGATTCTGTTCGATGAAACACACTGAATGGCGAACCTGGACACTCAGAGCAATCTGCTACGGTAGCTCGCCGAATCAAATATCAACGACCAATGAACCTGAAACCAGAGCGAGCATCTGGTTCACTGAATCATAATCAGTCAATTGGATCATAAAATCGCAACTATGAAATAGGAGTTGCACTACCATAACGCATGTGTACTCATTGTGGTGAAACAGGACACACTAAACTACGATGCTATGAATTGATTGGATATCCAGAATGCTGGGATTTTTCCAAAGCACCTCGTAAACGAAACTTTAAGACAAATCCTCATGCTTCAGTTGCTATGGTGGAGCCTAATCATACGTTTGTCAACAATCTTGGGAAAGCCTCCTCTTCTATTGCTACTGCTGGGAATGCAGTTAAGGCTCTTCATACCTCCACTTCTGTTAGAAATAGTGAATGGATAATTGATTCAAGTGCCACAAATCACATAACCTTTAACAATAATTGTATCCAGTCCATAAAACCTTCAAACCAACAGATAGTATCCACAGCCGATGGTACCCTTTCTTCTGTGTTAGGAGAAGGCACGATTTCCCTTACAAAAAATTTGAATTTAGATTCGGTGTTTGTTGTCCCTTCTCTTAATCATAATTTATTATATGTTGCTCAAATAACTTGTGCTTTGAAGTGTGTTGTGATTTTTTGCCCTAACCTTTGTATATTCAAGGACATTCAAACTCGGAAGACAATTGGTTATGGTACTAGGAGAGGGAAGCTCTACTATCTAGATCTAATTCAGGCAAGCTCAAATCAGTTGGCCCAAGTGTTCTCAGCTAATACATCTGATAAACATCAGAATTTTGAAATCTGGTTGTGGCACAGGCATTTAGGCCATGCATCCTTTGGATATTTACAGAAATTATTCCCACAGTTATTTTCGCAATTGATTGTTTCAGACTTTAAGTGTGATGTTTGTGAATTTGCTAAAAGTCATCATGTTTAATTTCCTATTAGTATGAATAAAAGTCCTGCACCTTTTATGGTTATTCACTCTGATGTATGGGGGGCTGCAAATACTCCTTCTCTGAATGGATCATGTTGGTTTTTTTTGTTCATTGATGATCACACCCGTATGACTTGGATTTGTTTAATGAGATCAAAGAGTGAAGTGAGTTCTCTATTCCAGCAATTTCACAAAATGATAGCAACACAGTATCAATCTAACATTCAGGTTATCAGTACTGATAATGGGGGAGAGTTTATCAATCACAGCTTGAAACATTACTTGAATTCACATGGCATTGTTCATCAAACAACTTGCCCTTACACCTCTCAACAAAATGGGGTAGCCGAACGCAAAAATCACCACATTCTTGAGGTTGTTTGTGCTTCCTTATTTGAAGCGCACATGCCTACTAGTTACTGGGGAGAAGCTGTCACTGCTGGAGCCTACATCATTAACCATGTACCTTCTAGTTCTCTGCAATTTCAAACTCCTTTTGAGGTTCTTCATCGCATTGTAAGTGTTCTTACTATGCCAAATTTATCTCCTAAAGTTTTTGGATGTGTAGCTTTTGTGCATCTTCACAAAGGCTTGAGAACTAAGCTGGAACCCCGGGCACTTCGATGTGTGTTTGTTAGTTATGCCCTACATCAAAAAGGCTATCGATGTTATCACCCTCCTTCTCGCAAAATTTATGTTACTCTAGATGTGGTCTTCCATGAAACTACTATGTATTATTATTCTGCGGGTTCACCTCAATGGGAGGCTGGCGATGAAGCGCAGACATCAACTAATCCTGCAGACAATTTGGATGTCATTGCACAAGGTAACCGATTAATTGATCCTTTGGATAACTTGGAAACTAGCAATGAATGTCCAGGTGATGAGAACGGATCATAAGGACAGGGAGGAGTATACCAGTGATGCAAGTTATGGTAGTGATGGTCCAGAAATCGTTGACAGTAATCAGGATAACTTGGAGGTGCCGACAGTTTCCCACAATGTACCAGTTAACCAATTGTCTTCCCCGGTTGATTCCATACTTGAGTCTCATGAAAGTCTTCCATTTGAACCTCTAAAAGAACTACCTAATCGAGTCACAAGAGGTAAACCCAAGGTGAACTATGAATCGGTCCTTCACTCTAAATTTAAATATCATATGAATAACTATGTATCATACCATAGATTGTCAAAAGAAAAATGGCATTTGTACATCAATTATCCGTTGTATCTATTCCTAACAATGTGCAGGAAGCCTTGGATGATTCTAGATGGAGGGAGACAATGAATGAAGAGATGAAAGCCCTTCAAAAGAACTCAACATGGGAAGTTGTTGACTTGCTGAAAGGAAAGATACATGTTGGTTGTAGATGGGTCTTCACCATTAAATACAAAGCCGTGGAACTATTGAACTGTGCAAAGCAAGACTTGTCGCCAAGGGATATACTTAAATATATGGAATTGATTATATGGAGACTTTTTCACCAGTGGCCAAAATTAATATTGTTCGTATTCTACTATCTCTAGCAGTAAATCTTGACTGGCCTCTACATCAGTTTGATGTAAAGATTGCATTTCTGCACGGAACTCTCCAAGAAGAAGTGTATATGGAATTGCCTTCTGGCTGTAAACAGCAAACTGAAGGTAATAAACAGGTCTGCAGGTTGAGAAAATCCCTATATGGTTTGAAGTAGTCTCCTAGAGCGTGGTTTGGAAGGTTCACAAGCTTTATGAAGACAGTTGGTTACACACAAAGTAACTCAGATCACACTTTATTATTAAATCATAATGAAAAACAAATCACGGCTCTCATTGTGTACGTTGATGATATGATAGTGACTAGAAATGAACTTGCAGAAAGGAAAAGACTACAGCAGCATCTTACCCGTGACTTTGAGATGAAAGATCTTGGAGAATTGAAGTATTTCCTTGGAATTGAAGTGTCAAGATCAGATAAAGGTATTTTTCTATCATAAAGAAAATATGCCTTAGACTTACTGAGTGAAACTGGTATGACAGTATGCAGTCCAGCTAGCACTTCTATGGAAGAAAACCTGAAACTACATGGTGATTCAAATCAAGTTCCTACTGACAAGGAACGCTATCAGAGGCTGGTTGGAAGATTAATGTATCTTACACATACTCGACCTGATTTAGCTTATGCATTGAGTGTGGTTAGTCAATTTATACACTTCCCAAACGAAGAATATATGAATGTTGTCATCCGAATCTTACGCTACTTAAAGTCATCTCCAGGAAAAGGAATTTTATTCACAAAAGGACACAATTTGGATATTAACGGCTATACAGATGCTGATTAGGCTGGGTCGATTCAAGATCGACATTCTACATCGGGCTATTTCATATTTGTAGGAGGAAATTTGGTTACATGGCGAAGTAAAAAACAAGAGGTAGTTGCTAGATCCAGTGTTGAAGCTGAATATAGAGGAATGGCTAAAGCTATATGCGAATTGTTGTGGATTAGAAATCTGATGCTAGATTTACAGATCAAGCCAGTCAACCTTATGAAGTTATATTATGATAACAAGGCAGCGTGTGATATTGCTCATAATCCTGTCCAACATGATCGCACTAAACATGTTGAAGTTGATATGCATTTTATCAAAGAGAAACTGGAAGAAAAATTAATCGAAGTTCCTCATGTTCAATCTCAAGAGCAGCTTGCTGATGTACTAACCAAGGCACTGTCAAACCAAGCGTTTAATGACTGTCTCAACAAACTAGGAATGAGTGACATCTACGCACCAACTTGAGGGGGAGTGTTGATAAGTCTGAGTAATTATCTCCAAGTTGGATTTCCAGTATTTAAGTCCTATTGTATCTCTAATGTTAGCTGTAGAAATATATTCTAGAATCTCTAGAATCCCTGTAAATGTGTGATTGTATCCTGATAGAAATAGCTTTCCATATAGTTGTCCAATTAGCCTGAAACTATAGGATCAGGAAAACAAAGCTTTGTAAAATTGGTTATTTATACCGTGCTTGTAATAGAGAAAGTAAGCTGAAAAAACAATTGAATCTCTTCATGTATTATGAATATTTCTTGACTGCCACAACTGTTACTACAACTGATGGTACTGTAATCCAAAACCCAGCTACAACCAAATGGTTGCGTATTGATCAACTAATCCTTGGCTAAATCAATAGTTCCATGTTCGGTGCTCCCTTGTCTTAGGTGATCAACAATAAGACCTCCTATGAAGTTTGAGAGGTGTTGGAAATGTTGTATAATCGACATATAAGGGATCATGTTCAACAAATGAAAAGTGAACTTTAATCCCTCATAAAAGGTATTTCTTCTAAGGAAGATTACCTTCACAAGGCAACATCCTTGGCTCTCGTATCTCATGGTGTTGGCAAACTGATGGAAGATGATGATTTTATCATCTGCTTACTTAAAGGATTAGGATCTGGATTTGATCCAATTATGGTTGTATCAATGCAATAGATAGTTTACCTCTCTTGAAGTTATAATCAGCAAGCTAAGATACTTCGATCTTCGACTTCAAGCAAGAAAACATCCACTATTGCTTTCTACACCAACAAAACTATCACCTCTCCACATAATACTATAGGAAACTTCTCTCATAGGCATTATCAGAATAATCATCAAAAGTATAAGACAAGTCGTGGAGGTGGTATGTCTCAAGGTTGCATCATTTCTGGACGTCCTCAACAACGTCTCTCCCATGGCAATAACAAACCTCATACACGTCATGGGCGTATAACATGTTTTTGATGTGGTTGACTTAATCATAAAACTGATAACTATTATGCTAGTGTTAAAGAAACTGAAAGCTATCGTGCCTTTCTTTCTATCCAAACTAGAGACAATAGTGTTAAAGTATGGAATTGCTACCGACCCCAATAAAATCAAAGTTATACTCGATTGGCCACTATATAAGAACCTGAGGCAACTAAAAGGATTTTTAAGGCTTACAGGCTACTATAGAAGATTTGTTAAAAGGTACAATTCCATTTGTAAACCTTTAACATAGCTATTGAAGAAGGATGCTTTTATGTGGGATCATAAAGCTACCAAAGCTTTCAACTTGCTCAAAAAATTGATGACTAAGCCTTCAATCTTATCCCTACCAGACCTGAATAAATTGTTCATTATAGAGACAGATGTGTCCATGGTAGGGGTGAGAGTAGTACTTATACAAGATAGACATCTTATTGCCTACATCAGCAAATATCTAGGCCCTAAACAACAAACAATGTCTATTTATGAAGAAGAGATGCTAGTTATCATGCATGTAGTCACCAAATTAAAGCATTACATGTGGGGAAAACATTTTAAGACTCGCACTAATCACATGAGTCTTAAATATCTCTTGGATCAAAAAATAATTACTCCTATATAACATTAGTGGTTAGTTAAGTGATGGGGTATGATTACGAGATAGAATACAGGTTGGTAAAGGAAAATATAACAGTAGATACCCTCTCAAGAACTTTAGTCAGGAACTTTACCTAATGGTTGTCTTTTCAGTCTCTTCCAATATCATGGGTGAGATTACAAGGTCCTGGGAAAAAGATCAATACTTACAAACCATCATTCAGGACTTACAAGCCACTTCAGGGTCACACCCTCATTACACCTAGGTCAATGGTCATCTGAACAGGAAAGGTAAAATTGTTGTAGGACATGATTTAGAACTACAAGCGAGGTTGATTTCATTATATCATAGCTTAGTTGTGAAAGGACATTCAAGAATTACAGCTACTACGAAGAGAGTAGGGAGTTTATTCTACTAGAAAGAGCAACAGAAGCACATTCGCTAGTTTGTTAGAGAATGCACTATCTGCTAGAAGAACAAATATGAAAATATGGCCACTCCTGGGCTACTAGAGCCCCTACCCATTCCCTATGCTCCCTTCATTGACATTAGCATGGACTTCGTCGAGGGGCTACCTAAATCTAAAAGGAAGGATGTTATAATGGTAGTATTGAATCGCTTCAGCAAATACGCTCACTTCATGAGCCTAAACCACTCGTATTTAGCCCCTACTGTTGCTAAGCTATTCATGGATAATGTGTACAAACTACATGGCCTACCAACATCAATAGTTAGTGATAAAGATCCTGAGTTTTTGAGCAAATTCTGGAATGAAATGTTCAATGCCCAAAGGGTCAATTCGCTCTACTCATCTGCATACCACCCTCAAACCGATGGTCAAACAAAGGTATTTAATAAATGAGTTGAAAACTATCTTAGATGTATTACTAGGGACAACCCAAACCAGTAGGCAAAATGGCTATCATTGGTAGAATTGTGGTATAATGCAAACTTCCATTTTTCTATCCTACTGACACCCTATAAGGTATTGTATGGTTTTCCTCCTCCTATCCCTATTTTCCTAATGACTCTATAGTGGAATCTGTTGATGATCTTCTTACTAGAAAGGAAGAAATGATTACACAAGTCAAGGTTCACTTCGAACTACACAAAACAAGATGGCTCAACTTGCCAATAAAAAGAGAAGTGAAAGGAGTTTTTCTATCGGGGACTATGTATACATTAAGTTACAGCAATGCAAGCAGCAATCAGTGGTTTGCAGATCATCACAAAAATTATCAGTTAAGTTTTTTGGACCTTGCTTAGTGATAGACAAGATTGGAAATATAGCATACAAGATGGAGCTTCCACTCTCCTCTGCCATCCATCTAGTATTTCATGTCTCTCAATTTAGGAGGCATGTAAGGAACCGACCAGTGCAAAGTACCCTGCCAAATCTACCTCAGGTTTTTGGCCTGCAACTACAAGCAATACTGGATAGAAGGATCGCAAAGTAAAAGGATCAAGTTGTTACCCAAGTGTTAATTCATTGGAAGGGGCTTTCACTTATGAATGCTACATAGGAGATTGTTGAGGAAATGGCAGTGTGTTTTTCTCAATTCAACCTTGAGGATAAGGAGGTTGTAAAGGGGGGGAATTATCATGTATTGCAACTACAAGTGTGGCAAGAGATAGAACAAAAGATGATAGAGGCTGTGGCAATTTGAAATTATAACCGTTGTTGGAATCCATTGAGACACCAAACACACCATTTAACTTTCTTATTTTTAGTGTTGTTAAGGAATATGTGTATAAAGCATGTTATTCCTACAATTATGGGCACATCAATTATTGTGTGATATATTAGTTGTAACAGAATATGAATAACAGAGAGAAAAATAATGAATGCATAAAGAGAGAGATTCCGGTGAATCACTCTATTTCTATCCACTTTTCCTTTCTTCTTCTTCTTGTTATATTCTTGTTACTTGATTTCATTAACTATTGTTAAAGAACCAGTTTCTCACTGGATTCTTCAACTGTTGGTAACATTTTCATTCCAATCATACCACAAGCAGTTATAGATTTATACATTTAACTATGTAACTTGATAGCATAAACCTTGAGATCTGAAATGGCAAGGTCATTAACATGAACGAACATCATAATCATCAAACAAGTTTTCAATCACTTGCAGCTTTCCATATATCTATTTACTTTATAGGGAAAACACTAAAATAAAAAGGCTTAATTATGTTGATTCTCTTAGACTAAGAGCTTGTTTGAAATTATGGTAGCGGTTACAGTTCAAAGTATTTTTCACTTAGAAATGCATCAAAATAATATTTTTTTTATTTTTAAAATCAACACATCAAAACGATTTAAAAGCATAAAA
>Ga0307514_10002486_pt1 | contig 19092 bp, 17 predicted proteins | sample 16_EM_MG_FD_203088 | JGI IMG/M metagenome (GOLD analysis project Ga0307514, IMG submission 203088) | Populus trichocarpa ectomycorrhiza microbial communities from riparian zone in the Pacific Northwest, United States - 16_EM | ecosystem: Host-associated > Plants > Roots > Unclassified | place... | reverse complement strand
TGTTATTTTTCTTTTTTTTTTGTGCAGTTTGGCATGATATCATATATATTGGGGCAGGAGTATCAACACTGAGTGTTATGGGCCCCTCAACTCAACGTTGGGGGTTTGAGAAATAAATCGGTCTGGGCACGAGATCAGGGTTTAAGTAGTTTTGGGTTACTATTTAGCTAGCAGGAATATATATGGGAGATATTATAATTACGGCGGGCTGGGCTTTAGTTTAGAAGTTTATCTCATCCATGAAGAAGTAGGCCGTTGCCAAAATGAAATTTTTGGCATGACAACTTGAAGTCCCTGTCACTCAGGGTAACAGATACCATCAGTATAATAAGCGCCACATGTAATCTGGTACTTACTTACCTGAAAGCGGTTGCAGTGAATCCAGAGTGTGCCGTAGATCTGCCCAGGGGGCTCTGCTAAGGTGTAACAGATCCGGTAAGATTAGTCTAGTTGCGGTAAGATATTTGACTGAGTTGGAGGAATGTTTTCTTCGAGGGGTCTGAAAATTGCCGGATTCGAACTTCTTAATCTGCTTCTAGTAATAACATACGTGCATACATGCTAAGTATCTTGGAACAAATCCTATGATGGGCCTTGTACAAGGCATAAGGCAATGAAATGGCCACCATCATCAGGAAAAAAACCTCAAAAGTGATTATTGGGAATCTGATGAATCCTATATAATCTGGGCAAGTCCGTACATTTTGAAAATTGGCGTCCTGGAGGAAAACTGCCAATCGGGGACGCCCTTAGAGACACTAGGAGACACTAGAGAGACACCAGAGAGACACCAATGCCACAGTGCCACCACGATGCCCACGATGACACCCAAAAATTCTTCATGATGATACTCAATCCAATTGAAAACATTTGGCGCCATGGCCAGTTTAAGTGGATCCTGTAATAATGCTATTCTGAGCCTTTTAAAGTGCATGGTGACAAAGGGGAAATTCAAGCAACTTTGGAAAAGGCTCTACCAGAGGAGTGAAGTTTTTGAAATTGGTAAGGTTAGTACGATTTAAGCACCCACACAAGTAAATCGGTCTGGGCACGAGAATAGTACTAGGCTAGCCAGGGGCTGGAAAATTTTTTCTCTATGAGAAGGCTGATGCCCGCCAGACTAGGAAATTTTTTGGTTCCTACTATAATTATACCTCCATCTGATCTTGCGGGCTATATTTACCCTGAACTGAGATGTGGGTTTTGGCATGGCAAAGCAGCCAGATTTACCCTGAAACTTCGCGAATTTCTATAGATCCTAAAGGCACCCCCAGTATAGCATCCCATCATCCCGTGGCAACCCCATGACCTCCCATTGGCCGAAATTCGTGATTCTGGCGGCCTGATCCCAGGTGTTGGAGGCCCGCTCACGGTGGTTGTATGGAATACCAAGTGCGCGGGATTCCTCCCCTCCCGTCCCGCATGTAGATCATAACCTGTTGAGATTTCAAGATCTGGAGCATTCCGTTTGACACCCTTTTTTATATTGATATAAAAAAGTTATAGTTACCCCCAAATATCTGACATCGATACTAACCTGTGACAAGATAGCCCCCATCTTTGTTGTCGTGCCTAGACAGATTCATTTTGGGGGGTACCATTAGCCTCATAGGTACCAAAAATATTTTGTAATCTCCGTAGATCACATGATGCCAAGCATATTTAGTTCATACTCTTTCGGCTAGGTACTGGTAGCGGGATACCTGCCCAGACTTGTTGTCAATAAACAGGGCATGTCATATGCAGGAGCTGTGTAAAATTTGCGAAAGGGCAGAAAGCCTCCAGGTAATGTACTCAAGTACAGAAACCAGACATGGAATTCTCATCCAGTGGTAACTTGATTTCTCCTGTCACAGTAAAGATCCAAAGGTTATATAGCAATAAGAGGCTTGTCGCAGACTACTGGTGTCAGAGCAAACTCAACTTAACTGCTGGATAAGTCGCTTGTGAGAAAGGCATCAATGGCCCAGATGTCCAACCTGAAACAAAGCTAGGTATTGTTCTCGTGCCCAGGCTGATCTATACGAGAATATAAGTAACAACAGGCACAAACCCTCAGAGATAGGTACCCGAGATACGGTATCGCACGCCAACCGTTACACCGTGCGCGATCCTTACTCCCAGTACCCTGTAAAACTAGGTAGTTGAAGACACAAATCACCGAACGGTCAAATGGCCTCAAAAGACATAGAATCGACGCCTGACGTCTAGATATGTGGTCACCTAAACAGGCTGCTGCTCTTGGAATCACTCCTGTTTGTTGCCCCCAGTCCCTGAGTTCAGCGCTGGTGCTGTGCGTGCTTGGACCCCTATTCCTGCCACAGCTCCATCCTATTGGCTGGGCTGCAGCGGTGCTGGTACTAACCTCCCCTCTCATCCCAGACGGCGGACGGAACTTTCTGCCCAATAATTGCCCGTTAGTACTTTACCTAAACTCCTCATACCTTACCTTAGGAGCTTTCTCTTTGGCTTCCTTATTGTGATTTTTATATACCCTTCCCCTTTTTTGCTTCCAGCGGTTGCACAAAACGTACTCTGTTCGATTCTTAAGCAGAGAGCATCTGGGAAACCTTTAGTGAGGATACGAGCTAGGCTTCGTAGCCACAGCAGCAACAAGAATGGCACATACCTATAACGTTGACACAGGGGCGTGGGTTCAGGACCCTCAGGAGGGATGGGTGTCGAGTAAGGTGGTGGAGAAGAAGATTAATGGCAGTAAGGTGCTGCTGGTATTTGAGTTAACGGGGGGTTCGAGGGCAGGGGAGGTGAGTTCGCCTGCTGTTTTTTCGTTTGCTTGCGTGCATCTTCGGCATAGCTGCTGTAACCTTATCTGACGTTGTCTGTAGAAAATACAAAAGGAGACTACAGTCCAGGTCCTTGAGGGCCACGCGGAGGACCCCAATCTCCCCCCATTAATGAACCCACCAATATTGGAGGCGGCGGATGATTTGACAAGCTTGTCCCATCTCAATGAACCCGCTGGTAAGAAAAGTCTCCAGTTCCTAAGGCAAATATACTCTGTGTACTGACTCGCTCAATTGGTCTTGCGTAGTTTTACAAGCCATCAAGCTGCGATATGCTAAGCGAGAAATCTACACATATTCCGGAATTGTGTTGATAGCTACAAATCCCTTCGATCGCATGGACTACCTATACGACCCGGGCCTGGTTCAGGCCTACGCTGGGAAGCGAAAGGAGGATCAGGAGCCACATTTGTTTGCTATAGCCGACACAGCTTACCAGTAGTTACCCCCAGAAAGCAGCCATGGCTAAGCCATACTGACGAGACCCTAATAGAGCAATGTTACGAGACCAAAAGAACCAAACAATTGTCGTTTCTGGAGAATCAGGAGCCGGTAAAACCGTCAGCGCAAAGTATGTCATGAGATACTTCGCCACAGTCGAGGACCCCTCCCGTCCTGGAAAGCGAAAGAAGAATGCCGGGGGAGAAACCATGTCGAAGACCGAAGAACAGATTCTTGCTACGAATCCAATCATGGAGGCATTTGGAAATGCAAAGACTACCAGAAACGACAATTCCTCCCGGTTTGGAAAGTACATTGAGATTATGTTTGATAAAAATATCGATATTATTGGTGCGAAGATTAGGACGTATTTGCTCGAGAGATCGAGGTTGGTGTACCAGCCAGCTACAGAAAGGAATTACCATATTTTTTACCAGCTTATCGCCGGCTGTACGCCGAAGGAAAAGGAAGAATTGGGCTTGCTTCCAGTTGAGGAGTTCGATTACCTTAATCAAGGAGGGGATCCATTCATACCTAACGTGGACGATAACGCTGAGTTCAAGCTGACTAGAGATGCTTTGGGGACAATTGGTGTCACTGAGGAGACCCAAACCAGTATATTCCAGTTGCTAGCAGCCCTCTTGCACATTGGAAATGCAAAGATCACTGCGGCTAGGACCGAGTCAGTTATGTCCACCGCAGATCCATCTTTGGTGAAGGCCTGTGGGCTGCTCGGAGTTGGTATTCAGAACTTCGCCAAGTGGACAACGAAGAAACAAATCATCACCCGCACTGAAAAGATCGTCAGTAGCTTGAACCAGAAACAAGCACTAGTTGTTAGAGACTCGGTTGCGAAGTTTATCTATTCGAGCCTCTTCGACTGGTTGGTGGAGTCTATCAATAACAGCTTGGCAACGGAGGAGGTTCGATTAAGGGTCAAGTCGTTTATTGGGGTTCTTGACATTTATGGATTTGAGCATTTTAAGCGGAATTCTTTCGAACAGTTTTGCATCAATTACGCAAACGAGAAGCTGCAGCAGGAATTCAACCAACATGTGTTCAAGTTGGAGCAAGAAGAGTACCAGCGAGAACAGATCAATTGGGCGTATATCGAGTTTTCGGATAATAGACCATGTATTGATTTGATTGAGGGGAAGCTGGGTATTTTGTCGCTGCTGGATGAGGAGTCTAGGCTGCCTGCTGGAACTGATGACTCGTTTGTGCAGAAGCTCCATGGGAACTTTGGTACAAAGGGCAAAACATTCCCGTATCAAAAGCCGAGATTTGGAAAGTCAGCGTTTACCGTCTGCCATTATGCTGTGGATGTTACTTATGATTCGGAAGGATTCATTGAAAAGAATCGTGACACGGTCCCGGATGAGCATATGGAAGTTTTGCAGCTCAGTACGAATCCTTTCCTTGGGGAGGTCCTGGCAGCAGCTGTCTCGTTGAGAGAAAAGGAGACTGCGCCAAAGGCGGCGGCACTCCCAGGCCAGCCAAGAAGGGGTGTTGGTGCAGCAAATAGGAAGCCCACGTTAGGTGGTATCTTCAAGTCTTCGTTAATTGACTTGATGAATACTATAGGTGGAACAAACGTGCATTACATTCGTTGTATTAAACCAAATGAGGCAAAGGTTGCGTGGAAGTTCGAGGGCCCTATGGTTCTTTCTCAGCTTCAGGCCTGTGGTGTTTTGGAGACTGTTAAGATTTCTTGCGCTGGATACCCGACTAGATGGACCTATGAAGAGTTTGCGGGGAGATATTATATGTTGGTACATTCAAGTACCTGGAAGCAAGGTAGTATCAGGGATGTGGGGTTGGCAATCTTGAAGAAGACGATCCCAGAGGAGGGTCATCCAAAGGATGGACAGAAGGATGGCAAGGATAAGTTCCAGCTTGGAATGTCCAAGATCTTTTTTAGAGCAGGGATGGTAAGTTGGTTGTTATGTTGGTGGTTTGGCTGCAAGCGCCTGCTGATGGGGGATGTGTGACAGTTGGCGTACCTTGAAAACCTCCGTACTTCCAGGCTCAATGATTGTGCTATCTTAATCCAGAAGAATCTGAGGAAGAAATACTATAGAAGGAAGTATCTCGAGGCTAGAGCTTCGATTATTGCCGTACAGAGTTACTGCAGAGGTCAAATTGCTAGGAGGGAAGTACAAGAGATGAGGAAGATCAAGGCTGCTATTACGATACAGAGATACTGGAGGGGGTATCATGAGAGGAGGAAGTTTAACATTGTCAGGAACAGTGTCGTACTGGTGCAGGCCTTTGCCAAGGGTTACCTGTGCAGGAAGAACATTATGGACCAGCGAATTGGGAATGCGGCTAGGTATATTCAGAGGGCATGGAAGTCAAGGTATGTATTTCCCAGGCGTGATACCTCTTATTTTTATATACTGACGCCATTGCAGGCGTTTCCTCCGTGCTTGGAAGTTATATAGACAGAGGGCCGTCTACATTCAGAGTGTCTGGCGTGGTAAGCAGGCACGAAAGGAGTACAAGAAAATGCGTGAGGAGGCTCGAGATCTCAAGCAAATTTCTTACAAGCTTGAGAACAAGGTTATTGAGCTCACCCAGGCTGTCGGTAAGCTTAGAGGTGAAAACAAGAGTTTGCTAGAGAAGGTCGAGAGCTTCGACACTCAAGTCAAGTCCTGGCGTAACAAGCACAACGCTCTCGAGAATAGAAATAAGGAGCTACAAATTGAAGCCAACCAGTACGGTATTGCGCAGGCTCGTTTGCAACAGATGGATGAAGAGATGAAGGGTCTTCAGAGACAATTCGATGAATCGACTGCCAATTTGAAGCGTCTCCAGGAGGAAGCAAAGACCTTGAGAGAATCGCTGTCAGTTAAAACAACTCAGCTTGATCAGGCTATTATCAAGAACAAGACTGTTGAGGAGGAGAAGGTTGCCCTCAAGGCACAGATTGCTGCATTGGAGGAGGCATTGCAGAATGCGGGACCAGTGTTGGATAATGGCGCCACTGAACCTTCCCCAGGGCTCGCTAATGGACTTATCAATCTTGTTTCTAATAAGAAACCCAAAAGACGTAGTGCCGATGTTGGGGCATTGTACAGCAGCGCGGATATCTACAGGTCTTCGTACCAGACCCGCCCTGTCTCGATGATGCCAAACTCGATGCCCCTCAGGACCAGGGATTTCGATCTTGCGTATCCCCCACAGGTTGAAAATACAGAGTATGAACTTCAGAGGCTCCTGGAGGATGAGGACTCTCTTAACGAGGAAGTCTCGATTGGGCTAATTCGCAATTTGAAGATACCAGTTCCGGGCACACAGGCACCTTTACAGGAGAAGGAGGTTTTGTTCCCAGCCTATCTTATTAATGTTGTGACGAGTGAGATGTGGAATAATGGCTTTGTGAAGGAAAGTGAGAGGTTTTTGGCGAATGTTATGCAGAGTGTACAGGCTGAGGTGATGTCTCATGATGGAGAGGATGCTATTAACCCGGGTGCTTTCTGGCTTTCGAACGTTCATGAGATGCTATCATTTGTTTTCTTGGCTGAGGACTGGTATGATGCGCAGAAGAAGGAGGACTATGAGTATGATAGGCTGTTGGAGATTGTCAAGCATGATCTGGAGAGCTTGGAGTTCAACATCTATCATACTTGGATGAAGGTCCTTAAGCGGAAACTTCATAAGATGATCGTTCCCGCTATTATCGAGTCGCAGTCATTGCCAGGCTTCGTCACGAACGATGGTAACAGGTTCCTGAACAGGATTCTTCAGACTACCGGAACTCCACAATTCAGCATGGACGATCTCCTCTTGTTGCTCAACAAGGTCTATCGTGCAATGAGAGCTTATTTCTTGGAGGACTCAATCATCACCCAGACTGTTACGGAGCTTTTGAGGCTTGTAGGTGTTACTGCGTTCAATGACCTCTTGCTCAGGAGGAACTTTTTGTCCTGGAAGAGAGGTTTGCAGATTAATTACAATATCACCAGGATTGAGGAGTGGTGCAAGGGTCATGATATGCCCGAAGGAACGCTACAACTTGAGCATCTTATGCAGGCGACCAAGTTGTTGCAGTTGAAGAAGGCGACATTGAACGATATCGAGATTATTCAGGATATTTGCTGGATGTGCGTATTTATCTGATGGATTCAATGGTTGAATTTTAAGGAAATGAATGCTGACCAATTGATATGTTACAGGCTCACACCTAACCAAATTCAGAAGCTCCTCAACCAATACCTCGTCGCGGACTATGAGCAGCCTATTAATGGGGACATTATGCGCGCCGTTGCCTCCCGTGTCACCGAGAAGAATGACGTCTTGCTTCTGCCAGCTGTCGATATGGATGATTCTGGACCATATGATATTGCTGAGCCAAGACAGATTACCGCCTTGGAGACGTACACTCCCTCATGGCTTCCTTGCCTTAGGTTAAGAAGGATTGCGGACATTGTCTCTGCGCAGGCAGCATTGCAGCAGGCTAAGGAAACCACTGTAGAAGGCGCGAACGGGGCAATGGTTTTGGGCATCGAACAAGATGGTGGTAAGAACCCATGGCTTTTGTTGAAGAAGATGGAGATGGGGGAGGAGACGCAGGCGGGCGAACAGCGTGGGAATGGAGAGAAGAGTGGGGGTTTGAGAAGGAAATTGCTGATATATTCGTTGCTTGTAGATGCGGCGGCGAGAATGTCGAGCGCGAGTACGCTGGTGCAGGGAGGGGGTCAGCAGAGTGATGGGCTACCAGCCATAGATGAGTAGATAGGTACCTAATGGGTATGGTGGGATGAAGATTGGTCACAGTTGATTTTTTGTGTTAGTTACTCCACCTAAGCTCTTCTTTTGGTCGCGTACTGATATACCGTCTAGTTTCATTTGTTTCCCTGTTTACGCCCTGTTTATGACTGACCTACGACTACGGAGCCTACGAAGGACGACCTACTGCAAAATAACATTAGAGAAAAGTATGGAATATGTGGCTGGCTAGATTTGGTGAAACATCCATGGTATGGAATGGTTGGGCTATACGATTGGTTTTCTCTTTTAATGACCTTGATCCTGTTTCTCCTTTCATTTTATAACTCGAGTATAATGCCTTTAGTGAGTGAAAGCGGAGCGTCTTTACAATTTCATAGTTATCGATGACTTTGAATATCATAAACTAATATGTTTTACCACTTACTTTTCATGACATCTTTCTTACATCAGCAATTTTATGTATTGAGATACCAAGTTGGAGACTAAGCCGCATATATAAGACATTACCGCAGCATAATCTTTCTTTTCTTTCATGTCACCAGCCAGAACTCCGGAAAGGCGTATAGACTCAAAAAAAAAAAAAAACCAGCCAGAACTCCAATGCAATAGTTTATCTCTTGTACGTAGTTATAGCAGCGTTAAAGCATGCCCCTGAGATTCACCTTCCCGAATGAGCTGAGATTTGCCGAGAGGAGGAATAAACAAGCAAACGACCGAAATATCAAAAATGTGGCATGAATAGAACCATTCGCTCAACATCCCAGAATTTATTGCAACTTTCTGTGATTATGGTCGTGAAACTCCAGAGCTCAAGCATTGACATGACAAAGGCTCTATGCACATCTGCAACACCACCCCTTGCCCCTTGCACTCCACACCAGCCAAAGAAAGAAAACCAATCAAATGGAACCCCGTCAAAGACAACAATCCAACCAATCAGCCATACGATAAAACAAGACCCAAAGACAAAGGACGAACGCAATAGTGTAAACCGAACAAAGGAGGAGAAAAAAAAAGGAAAAGCTGATCATGTCGGCGCAAAGTGACCCTCCCCGGCCGAGTGAGCGTTTAACGGCTAGAACTGTTAGCCTATCAATGCATAATGAGACCGGAACGTGGCAACTCACTCCTCAGCCCACTCGTTCTCCCGTCTGATTTGATCCTCCTCCTCAGGGGTGAAGTCGTTTTGAATATTGAAAGTCTTTCTAATCTCCTCCGGCGACTTTCCCTTAATCATATTGGCGACTGTTTTGCATCCAACATCAAGAAGGGGCTTGATGTCGAGATAGTTCGCGGCCTGTATATATATCCACATTGCTGTTAGTCAACCTTCAGTTGGTCGGTCGGTTCGGTGCCAGGCTGCAGAGACTTGCGGTAGACTTGCAGTGATGAGGGTGAAACTGAGAAGAGGAATAAACGCACCAAGATGATCTCAAAGAGCATCTCCTGATCAACTTGCATGAATTTTTGATCCCACTCCTCGATGTCGGTGCTCTTCTTGCGAGAATCCGTCTCCTCGTCGGCAGTGGGGGCAGGGTCGTTCTTATGGTGCTCGCACCACTCGATGACCTTAGTGAGAACCGAGCCGTTGACCTGGAAGAGAACCAAGTAAGTAAGGGAATTTTTTTGTCTGAGCGGAACTAACTTAAAGTTGGTAATTTTGACAACGTACATTAGGGATGGGGATAGCCTGGTCGATCTCTCCACAGTCCTCCAACATGTTCTTGATCAAAATTGATCGTTCGGCAACATCCCTCGCTGTAGTAGAGACACCAGTCATCAGCACAGATATCCCAAGGCCGAGTAAAGTCTGCCATCAAGAGTGGTGATATGGTATAGAAGGTAAACCAGCTACATACCAACCTCTTTTTCCACACCGTCAGAGCTCACGAGCTTAAGCTTCTCAACATTTGGAGTGGCTGACATTGTAATAATGGATTAATGGAATCTTGTTGGTGCCTAGAGAGACCCGTAGAGGAGACAGCAGCCAAAAAGTGTGTAAATGTGTTCGTCGTGGTGGAGGTAGGATTTACTTTATGTGTGGAAGTGAGAAGGTCGCAGTAGATGCTAGGTTGCCTACTCTGGGTCAGTCGGATTACTCATCGATGCGCACACCTGGCCCGTGGCTGAAAACAAAACAGACAGTCATAGCAACACACATCAGAGTAAGATGGAGTTTTATGTCGAGATAACATATCTTTGCATGGCTGTATGTACTGCACTGTACTACTTATTGAGCCCCCCACCACTAATGCACTGTACAACCAAGATGGCAATATGATATGTGTATATGTTTGTAGCGCTAGAAATGCACACAATACACGAATAGGCAAACGAGACAAAGCAATGAATCCAAGGCTTAAAAGGCTATGAGAAAACGTGAATACAGAGAAAGAAATGGAAAGTATAGTACATGATTGAAGCAGAGGGTGAAGAACGCAAATTCTACAAGTACAGTATCTCAAACCATCCCGAACCCCATTAAAATAACAATAGAACACCAAAATAGATGACGCACTACCCAAATGACATGAAAAATATGCTAGACGTGATGTTTCAAAATGCATAACTCCCACGCGTTAGATGACTTCTATACTAGCCCGCTCTGAAGTAGATGTGGTGATGAAGCTGCAATGACTTCACCGAAAATCCCTGTCCTCTCAGGCCTTACGCGATTGCGTTGCTCATACTCCTGCGCCAGCATGGCAAGGGCATCCAGTCTTTTTGTTCCTGGGGGCCGCTCAGGCAATGAGTATGTCTGTAGACAATATTCAATCACGCCAAAAGTGTTCCCTTACCTCGTAGTGGATATGCCAAACATTTTTCGGGGAGTGAGCCCTCAGTAGTTCGGGGAGGTGGTTGTAGGAGACCATGTTCCCTCCTGAAACGCTCAATTTCGTCTATACTCTTTTGCATATATGCCTCTTGTATTTCCGAGGCTCGTTGCTGTGATTTGGATCAGCATTCCACTAATATTTAATACAAGTTTCAAGCAACTCACCTGGTATTCTTCCTCGATACGCTGCCGTTCAGCATCATATGCATGGAATGCATTAATCAGGCCTATTTTCTGCTCAAAGTGAATCTGCTGTACCCGTGCCTCTTCCGCCTTTTCCAATCCCGCGAGAATAGAAGTAGCCCATTCTGTCCGGGCAAGGTCAACATCACTGACGTTACTCAAAATTTCGATACTCTTGTCGATAAGAGCGGTATTGTTTTTCTTGGCCAGTTGACCGAGAAGGTTATATTGGTGTTGAATTCGCGCCTGCCTCCGCCGCAGTTGCTCGGTAGTAGCATGCTTCATAGCAAGTTGTTGCTTGTGATGATATTGTTCCATAAGGGCCTGCCTCGGGACTTTGGGACGGACGATGTCAGAAGGAGCCCTTGAATTGGTGGATGACTTTGGCTCTGTTGCAATTTGCACTGGTACCAACGGTGATTCCTTGCGATGCGCTGTGACAGTATTTGTGGTGATATCAACTTTCTCAATTGGAGGCTTCGGCTTGAGAGGCGGCCTTCCTCTTGGTCGCTTTACCACAGCGGGGGCAGGTTTCACAGCATCTGCTCGTGGGGGATCATTTGCTTCTTTAGGTATACTCGGGGAGCCCGAATATGAGATTCCATTAGCTTTGGGAGCTTGAGATCCTCGCAGGCGCTTTTTCATATGTTCATCGGAATCTTGCGCCCCAGAAATGGCGCTGTTAATTCGTTTGGGAGGCATCTTGTGAAATGTAGAGGCAGTAGTAGACCGCTGGATCTCAAGGGTGCGAGACTCGGGCTTTGTCGCCTGGATATCTGGTTGTGCTGTGTTAAATGCTGATACAAGCTCGGATCTATGTCTCCTTGTGGTCATATGCAAAGGGATAGTCGGCTTGAGTCTTGATGGTCGGCCTTTTGCCACAGGCTCTGCTTTTTTAGACTGTGTATTTTCTTGGGAAGAAGAGGGGGGTGTTAGTGGGGGGTCGGATACAGCTGGTTGGGCTTCAGCAGTCTTGGTTCTTAATTGAAGTGAAATGCGCTTCACTGGCATGTCTCAAAAGGGAAATCAGAAAAAGTTACGTTGCAAGCAGACCAGAAAAAAATCTTCCGTAATCAACCAGGGCCTGATAGAGAAGCAGGACAGGCGCTGTGACCCGCGGGGATTTAATCAGCACTATACTCTAGTGAAATGCGGCAGCTCGTGAGAGCACGAGGCGTGCGCTGCGGTCTGGGAGGAGGGGGGTGAGAAGGGGAGGTTTGTAGAGGTGCAGCTTCACAGCGATTAATTAACCAGTCGCCAGGACGTTAGTATGCTTCGGGTTTGGGTGTATTACCGTGTTTAGACGATGCGGCTCAGAGAAGAGCTGGGACCCCCGAGACGAACCGTCGGGGGCGGGGGCGTGCAAATGCCGGGAATGCGCTGTGAAGAAGGTGATATGGTGAGGACTAAGTCGGTGCCCGTAGGCTTCTCCCGAGGCGTCCGTTGGGGGGAGGAGGGGGAAGGGGGGGGGGATATGGGCCACGAGATGCTCTGAATAGACTGATCTCCGAAGCAACAAGAAGTGGTGCTGCTAAGTGTGGCTGTTAGTATATGGGTTATTGTACCTGAAATATGAGCACATTCCTCATTCAAAGACCTCCCCACAAAAAGCCTACAGTGTACAGCCAGCTATGGGCAGCAGTGATGACTCTGAAAGATCACCAATATGGTGATGAACACGGTCCCTCGGAGCAAATCTGGAGTGATGAAAAGATGGAGAAGGGGCGTTATTTACATACCTCGCGATTTCGACAGATTATACGCTGTGAGAGCGTGGGCTAAAGTCTTCAGGATCAGTCGGCTTGAGCATCCCTTTTGCAAAGAAGCTGCTTTTGGTTGTCCAGGATGGAATAAGAGTAAATGTTTCGTTGTTCCTTAGCTGTCACTACGCCAGGATGCAGGAGAGGCCTGTCTGCACGACTAGAGTTCGTCGACGGAGTGGAGAGGCCACAGTCCACCGTGATGATATGTTTAAATCCCAAGATACCCAAGGGGCTACAGGTATCCGCCCCATGTAATTCCCACACACTACCAAATTAACCTTATTCTTAGTACAGCTCGAGCTGCGCTTCTGTGCACAGGCTGCTCGATATATTTTTTCTATTGCCCAGCTGCAGACCGAAACCGGCGAAGATGGAGATGGGCTGCACAGAAACACCCGTGGGAAAAGGTGTTTCAATGCTGCTGAGATTCAAAACAAAGAAGCGCTGCTCTTGGTAGGGGAGATCTAGAGGCTTAGAAGATCTGGCCGTTTGGATGCCATGAGCTGTGAACAAATGACGATGCGCAGAAATTTGTTGTTGCTAGCCGTGAATGTAGTCGCTTGCCGCATCGCCTACCTCTCCTGGCGACACTAGCTCGAGCATGGATATAATTAAAAGAATATATTAATGATTCATTGTCTTTTCACTATCAACTCGTCCCCCAATGGAAACCTGAGTGAGCACAACTAATGGTGACACTGCACTAGCCTTTTCTTATTTAGTTGCCATTCATACTGATTGCCCGTTAAAATAACGAATGTTGATACACCACCATATCTCCAGGCTTGAGCCTGAGAATGACTTTAATGCCTTGTGGCTTAAGTCAGGTCTATCAATGTAGACAGCCGCGGCGGGCGCATGTCATTTTACAGGGCTGCCAACATATACGTACAGTGCCGATGGGGCTCATGCTCAATTGCAGAACCAAGGGCACACGCTCGCTTAATAACATAGACCATACTGCCTTGATGCAATAACAATTCGGCCGCGGGTCTTTCAGGATGGGTAAGTGTAGGGGGCTCTCAGCCAGAGCAGCCCACAGCTGGGGGCGGTCAGCTCGGCGGCCAGTCTGATATTAGAAGTAGTCTCACGAGAGTTCTGAGCAAATGCCCAAAGTGGAAAGATGGTGGCTGTGGCACTTGCCCAGAAACGCCAAGATCCATATTGGGTAACTGACATTTTTGGAACACTTAGTGCCCCTTGTGCAACTGGAGAGTATACCACAGTGAGGTCAAAATTAAAAATTTCTGTATAGCTGCTGCTCTCACCAGGCCAATTCTGTAGCTTGATCAGCCATGGCCAGAAAGCCCATATTGCGGTTTGCTCTGAAAGACTGCCTGCTTCCCGAAGTGGTATCCTATGCAAGACTCCATGGTAGCAAATATGTTCAATATGTCAGCGGTATCCTCTTCATGCTCCGCCTCATAGCCTAAGGTTCCCTTCGGGGGAAAGGCGTATAGACTCAAAAAAAAACCTCTTCATGCACCCATTACCACCGAGCTGAAACAACATAAACCCTATAGTGCGGGCAGGCTGGAGGCAAATTCAGATGAAATACTAGGTTTGGACAGGAATATTATCAAGCACACACCTGGGAGATGCTATCTGGAATTCATGGCATTCAACTCTGGTAGTTTGGGATAGCTAGTTGGGGTTCATTGGTAGTAGTTTGAAATGTAAGGAAGGGGAAATCACGGATAGTATAAGTCTTAAGATGGTACATATCTGGGAAATACGGCAGGGGAGCGGCGGAGGGGATCGAGATCATAGTGGCAATGGTATATTTGAGCGATGTTTCAAGGAGGTAGCTTACAACTCTGGGCCAATCAATATCCGTATAGGGACGAAATTTCCGCATATATGCGACCGCTGTATAAGCTCAATATAGCACCGGTATACTGTACCTCCAATATTGATGACGTGTAATTTAAGTTGTCATCAACCCTGCTGAGTCATGTACCTACTGTTGAGGTTCTAGTAACCGAAAATCCTAATTGTCTTGGCAGCATTCTACGGAGTACATATGTACCACACCACACCGTCAATCCACGGTAACTGCATATGTAGAGTACATGCGCCATTCTTGATCCTATGCATGTCGGAATGCCCTCTATCCCTAAGTTAGCCCATCACTACGGTCAACTACACCCGTCATTCCAATCGGAAGAAAGTTAAGGACCCGGATGGGGATTATGTCGTAGATCTCGTTTTTCGCGGATCTCGACTTGCGATAGGGGGAGCAAGGCTGCGGCTTCACGAATTTCCCTTGTTTATGTATTTATTCTAGGGGACGATGGCCGGGAAAAGAGGGCATGGCGGCGGAGGAGCTGCGAATACACTCCCGGGGTTTGTTGGCCGGAGTGACGGCGTGGTGGCGGGAGCCGGATAGGTGAAAGCAGCCGGACTTTTCTATCTTTCGGGGTTCCTTGTTCGGGAGGCAGGGCGTTTATGCAGCATGTTGTCCCGTGTGCAAACCCAATCCTTTAAATGGGTGGTGGGGAAAGGTGTATAGACTCAAAAAAAATATAAAAAATATAAAAAATCTACCCTTGCCCACAAAGCCTATTAATATGGAATGTAGACGTCAAGATATCAAATAGTTTCCCAACGTATTCCCTCTATTTTGTCCAGCATGAAGGCGGACAATCCGAAGTAAAACTAAAGGAAGTCTTTATATTACAGCTCCAAGCAACTAAATCACCAGACCGAACAATTATTTATCTCAACAGTCTTCACCGCCACCAGCAACCTAGCCCCCTGCCTCAAGAAAATCTCGCCGTACCAGGAGACTCATAAACCCGCCAAAAAAGAAAAGAAATATCCCAACGTCTCCCCGCGAACAAAAGGAATGGTATATAGCCAATATAAAACCAGAGAGCAAATGTTTTTCTTTTTTCCCGTATGTCGCATTAGCCCGTTAATGTGCCCCAAGTTTCATGAATCATGAGAGCGTGGTAGCCAGAAAAGATGCCCCAACAGGGACAGTAAAAATTCCAGTCCCAAATACGAAAGAAAAAGAGAAATATGAAGCAAGCAAAGCTCGTAAAATCACCACAACCTGAACGAGAGAAAAAAGTATTAAACAGGAGTGGTTGTAGATCGTCATCATCAACACCACCGTCTCAATAGGAGGCAAAAAATTATCGGAAAGGAGCAATATAAACCAACAATTGGCTTTAAAAGCCTTTCAAAAGAGAGTGAGTGCTATGTGGGAGAAAAGTAAGATCAAAGCATTAAACGCGGATACGCTCCCCCCACCAGGCATGATCCAGTCAAAAGGAATCTCCCCATGATTTAACACATGAAGTTGGGTTCCTTCAATTCAGGCACCTCCGTGGCTGCCCCAGCAGGCTTCCCTCCATAGACAGAGGCGGGAACCATCCCATCATCGCCTTCCCCAAACATGGGTGCCTGTTTTTGTAACACCCTTGGCTTGCTCGGCCCAGCCATGGGCGCATATGTAGCTGCGGGAACAATACCAAACCTGAAGTGATCATAGGCCATATGCTGCCCTGGAGTTTGCATGGCTATGTTGTACTCAGCAGCCCTCTGTGGGTGCTGTGGCTGATTAGGAGCAGCAGAAGCAGTAGCTTTACCACCGAATTTGAAGTTATTAAGAGTCATATGTTGCCCTGTAATTTCTCTGGTAATTTTGTGCTCAGAAACCCGTTGTGAATCCTGCGGTTTACCAAACTGAGGAGGTGCATACTGAGCAAGCACGGGGTGATTGGGTTGCTGCATACTGTAGCAGGAAAGACACTGCACATCATCTGGGGGCATGTCGCGTCGCCTGCCGAGCTCCTGTGGAATAATCTTCAAGAAAATTTCGTCTGGGTTTGACGCATAGCCCTTCACAACCACCTCATGTGACCTTGTAGAGTGCATGCTTAACTGACCTGATGGTGGAACGAATGTTGCCACAGAAGCCCTGTTGCTGTTGAGATTGGTAGTTTGGCGGGGGTCGTAGGGATAGATGAGTGGCACACTGTGCACAGATCGTGCATCATTGTCTCCAGTGACCATGAAAACACTGCGTTCAGACATGTTGTCAGAGACAGTCGTTGTACTGTTACAAGCCATACTGATTGGCCTCATCGATCCGATGTTTGGATTGAAACTGTTTTCACTGTTGTCAAAGCTTGGTGTGCAGTGGATTATCGGCACAGGATAGCCGGTAGGCTCGGACTGAGGGCGATCCGCTGCATGAGGTCGTGGTTTGGAGGGCCGGTATATGCTTGAGTTTGAAAATGAGACGGTGCGTTCGCTGGGAGATAACAGAGAGCTGCCTTCACTGACTGCCTTCCATGAGTGTTGGGATGGTGATGGGTGATGACCAACAGTAGAGGGGCTTTCTGATAGTCGGGGGTTCTGGGCCCCTCCAACAGGGAGCAGAAACCCTCGGCGCCTCCTGGGGTCTGGTTTTGGGAGTTTTTGGTGGTTATTAATATTGTTACCAGTGCCTTTGGGGGATGCCGGGTCCTTGGGTAGGTTGCCTGTTGCGCCTTCTTTGATGCTTTTCTCGGGGTCTTTTTTGGATGCTCGGAGCATGCAGTGATGAATAAAAAAAAACGTACATAACATACTCTGTAAAAGGGTCGAAGATGCCCAGAAGATGACCCCACCAGTGAACACAAGATCTGGTGGGAATCCATGAATATCGTGTTCTGGAACAATTGACATGTGCGTGCCCACGTAGCTAAAAGCAATTGCATTGGAAACAAAACCAACCATAGAAATCACAATTAAACCTTCCAATAAGCCGGTAATGGCGGAACCTGGATATACAATGATCACGCCAATTAACCCACAATCTATACAACCAATTATCCCTGCAATACAAACTCCAATGGCAAACGCCGAGCCTGAATTCATGACCTCCACTCCAATCGATATTAGGGCCAAGGAGACCATAATCTGAGCACCAAGGCTGAGCGTAGCAAGGAGTCGGGTCTTGGTTTGGGGGAAGTGCTGGGGGCAAGTACTTTCCTTCTCTTCGGCAGCTGGAAGTGGTTCCTGTTTTGCAAAAGAACTGGGAGTGGAGGGAGGTATTGGCATTGGTGTCTCTGGCCCTGGGCAAGGCGGTTGGTTGCCGGGCTGTGGGCCACTTTGGGGAGCCATGCCAACTGGGCTAGGTTGGGGACCCATACCTAGTAGATTGTATTGCACGTTGTGTGCTGAGAAAGTGATGGGGGATAGATAGAAGATAAGTATTGTGTGAAGACCCGTTGTTTGAAAGGAATTATTAGTGTTGAGAATTGATGTTATGTACGGGGAAAGGAAAAGCAGAGAGTGGAAGGGAGCAGAGGGGGTGAACAGAGGACAAACAGAAGGCAAGCAATCATATACCCAAGCACAGGTGTACAACCACCTCTTGACTAGATAAGAGATCAAAGTTTGCTGATAGCCCGAACCCACAACAGAGATATCGAATATTTGTTTCCGTCCTGGATTTCGGGAAGTCACGGGGCCTGCCACAGGACAGAGCAAAGAGGACAAAACTAGTGAATTCTCCTCCAATAAAGGAAAAGAAACCCCTAAAATCAAATAGTTTGGGCCGAGAAAAAAAAAGTGGGAAGAATATGGGCAATCTAACAGGGTATATCAAATATCAAACTTGCCCCTAGGCATTAACCATAATATATTGACATCTTGAACTCTGGCATTAACGAGAACCCATCTGGGCAGCACTAGAAGCACTGCAATAAAGCCAGTGTATCTCCCCGTTCGGTGCCCCGAGATTAGTATATGGCAATTAAATAGCTGGTATGAACCTACCTCACACTACAGCCCAGAAGGATTGAACATACCTCATCCCCGGCAACTTGAATCGTTTCGTTATGATTCAGCCTCACAACGTAAAAGTAAATGTAGAATATGAAGCTTTCGTGATGCGTGGGGTTGATCTTGACACAGATAGAACTCTCTGCCATGGTATCTCATAGGCGCGTGAATACACACATGTATAAGTGCCCAGGGGTAGAGTTAATGAATAACACAACGGGTGAATATAGCGGATTGGTCAACGTAGCGGGTGTGAATACTTAAACATCTCAGGCAGTCCAACTGCTTCAGCCATCACGCCTATGCACCTTGCGATCCCCTCCGTGGTGAATATGTTACAGCCCTTCTGGTCCCTGCAAGATCCATATTAGACTTGAGCGTTGTTGGAATTCATATTCAAGTCCAATATGTAGAGTACTAGAGTATATACAGGATTTTTTTGTTAAAAAATGCGGGCTTGCCAACCAATGAGGTACTATACCTAACTAGGTAACGCTCGATTACTAGGTAATGCTTGCAACCCGATCTGGGCGCGACGTTAATATCCAAC
>Ga0307514_10002485_pt1 | contig 19099 bp, 15 predicted proteins | sample 16_EM_MG_FD_203088 | JGI IMG/M metagenome (GOLD analysis project Ga0307514, IMG submission 203088) | Populus trichocarpa ectomycorrhiza microbial communities from riparian zone in the Pacific Northwest, United States - 16_EM | ecosystem: Host-associated > Plants > Roots > Unclassified | place... | reverse complement strand
TTTGTCTCGCATAATGACTTGCCGTTTCTCCAGATCCCGGACAACCTGGCCATTGGTGTTGACAGGTGTCTCCAGAAGTGCAATCTCAAGAGGGGCGAACAGGGCGTAACCCAGCAGCAACCCCGAATCGAAGGAAATGCTTTCCCATAATAGATGAAATACTAAAGTGATGAGAAAGATTCTCCATCTCCATCCCCGAAGCCACTGTGTTTTGAGGGTTCGGTACACACGGACTTTATTCCCCCTTAACTATTCCTTCGTTACCTCCCACTTGTTACCATTTGCGGACTTTAATATATAAATCACGACTTTCATACCCATACTGGAGGGACTGCTTTCATGAGTTAAACGACCTCAGGGTGACCCCCTTATGAATACCCTCCTCGCCTCATTGTACAAGAAATGCACAGAAGCGGCAAAATATTCGAGAATGAGCATCCAAATATAAGGTGAAAAACGCGGTGGGAACAAACTGCCATAAAGGGTAAACTCGACAAAGGAACCTGAAATGCCACTGTACTTACGTCCACGACCAGTGCGGCGACTACATCAGCAAAATCGTGCAGGCGCCTACTCGCGTACCTTCGCGTACCTTCGCGTACCATTTTTTTCGTGTGTTTTTGGCTTGATTTTGGCTGGGTGATGGATGAAGGTACCCGAAATGACAGCGCATAACCCGGGTACCGTCGGGTACCTCCGCGTACCTTCGCGTACCAGCTGGTGATTTTACTGATGTAAACCATCTGGTCGATTCAGTTTTGGCTGGAGTGATGACAAGATGATGTCGCTACGGTCGTGGGAGTACAGTATACGTATTCTGACAAGATCTTCCGTAGCACAGTGTGAGATTGGTGTGAAATTTACATACTTGTCCTGCTTTCCCTGGGATGTTTGCCCTGGCTCCGCGGTTGAGCGGTTGAGCGCTCAGGCCTCAGATCTCGGAGTCAACCGGATCTGAGGCCCTTGATTTACCCTCCCAGGGCCGACGACGACCCTCACCTCCATCCTCGGTTCTGCTACCACTTCCAACCCCCTGGCGACTACCATCGACGTCGACGTTCCCAGAACCAAATCGTCCCTTGTTCAAGCCCACGTCCCCTCCCGGTCTATCTGCGGATCTGAGGTAGTTCACTAAATCCTTGGACTTCCTCTGCAAAGATTCCCTGGAACCAACTCCAGATGCCTTTCCCTTGAATTCCGGAGATATCAGTCCCTCTTTATTATCAAAAGGACTTTCGACGTAAGGCTGCCACTGGCGATTAGGGGTCCTCAGATTACCTTCGGCCTTCATTCTTGAATACCACTGAGAAATCGAATTTCTAGTTGCGTCCTATGTGAGCTTGTGAGTAACGAACAACAAATGGTTCAAATGGACACACTAGACACTCGTCGCTTGGCGCGTATTGCGCACCGCAAAGATCGAACAGCGAGCAAGGTTGGAAGTTGAAATCATCCAACCTCTCACGAAGGGCTTGCCGAAAGGCGACACTGAGACGAAGGTCCCGAGCCTTAATATCGTCAAAAACAGGAGCGCTGCGGTACACCACTTGTATGCACTCCAAAGGGATTACACTGGTAAGCTGGAAGTTTTTGATTTCCTTGGCCGCCCGGCACTTGGGTCTCCCGGTGTCTGATTCTTCAACCTCCGACTTTCGTTTCTTGTTTGATATATCAGGTGATTGCGGGAGGGGTTTGAAATCTTCTGGGCGTTTGAACTTCAGCAACGTAAAGTATACGCCTGATATGAACATGATAAACACTTCGCGCTGCTTGTAAGCACTGAACGTGCAGTAGGCCTGCAAAAGTAACTGCCGGAAGTTTGAAGAAACGATACGGTCAAGAACCCAGGGGAGGTTTGTTCCATCGGTCCATAAGCGCTCAGCCTCTGAGGAGGAAAAGTCAACCGCAAAATAATTGCCAGTCAGCCCGAGGTTACTCACCTTCATCATAGCGGTATAGCCGTTTTATCTCAATCAACAGCCTCACTTGCTCCACTTTTGTTTCCCCGTTTGCCGATCGTTTAGTTTTCAGGTGCATAAGACCAAAATCGGGGTAGGCCGACATTGAGGCAAACTCGGAGTCTCCAACTGCCTCTTTGTCGACGACCCGACATTGAGGGTAGGAAAATAGGATAGAGCCGTCTGTACTGGTAGGTGACGCCCCCAGATCAGCGGCGCTCGTAATCTTGGACAGCGTCGACAGGACCGAGGAAAAGAGAGCATATAATGGATGTTCTTGGGCGTACTTCTCAATGCAGTCTTGAAGCAGGCAAGCCCAATAACGGCGAAGCTCAGGGACGCCGAAGCATAAGACCTGAAAATGACCGGTGAGCACCACGAAGTGCTGCGGAGAAGCGGAGGTACCTCCGGATCGCCGAATGGAGAGGTTGGGTCGGTCATAAGAAACACACCGTGGGCAGGTGTGATTTTGGGGATAGTGAGTCGCCCTTAAATAAGGTGGGAAGGCTTTAGGCCATGGTGCTCCCATCGATAAGGGATAAGCTGTGTATCAGCTTGCTCATCAGGCCATGGGTGAATCGATGAAGCCATGGGTTACCGGTCAGAGTCCGATATCCGATCATACCGTGTGAAACGGGGTCACGCGTTGGATGTCATTAAGCTGACCGTTTTGAACTGGCATATTCACCCACACCATCATTCCCCTCCTCGTACCTCCCTCCCACCATGACGACCGAGGTTTTCGCCAGAGACGGGATCGAGATTAGGAGGCTCGAGTCTGGCCGCTGCGTTCTAGAAGACGAGTGGGAACAATTCATTGAACTCAATGAGGTACGCCCTTTCGCGCTTTCCGGTCGTGGATCTGACGTTGGCTTAGCCCTTACATATATCGTACATGTTGAAAAACGAGCCTTTCGAGACGCTTCCTATACAATACAAACCCGTTACACACCTCGATCACTACCCTCCCACACTGAGCTTAGGGTTCGCGATCCCCAAAGAGTTCATCCAGTTCCGACGTGTAGCCCTCGAAAATGGCCTAGGGGACCCGGAGAGAGTCAGCACCACGAAATGTTTTTTCACCCTCCAGAATTTGGTGATGCCTTACCTCAACGAACGATGCGGTCTTCCACCCGAGCAGGGCATCACTTGCGAATATATTCACTCTAGGCAAGCAGCGCTCGTTCTCGAGCTGACGACGAACTACATGTGGCGGATCCCCAAGGAGAAGTTGGATGATGCCATTCGTGGTATCAAGGAGGTTTTTCAGCTCCCCGATGACGCCAAGCCGAAGTGGTACCTCGAGGGTGACATCGACCTAAAAGAACCTGACGAATATCTCCTCCCGAGTAAGTAAGTCCCCCTTCTGTACGATGGTGTGATGGAAGATCTAACAGCTCTCGCATCTCAGTGTCGTTCTTTAACTGGAGCAAATGTTATTAGAACTCTTGGTATAATTGTTGTATTATAACATCTATCACATATAGCGACCTCTCGACGAGATTTGCCTGCATACGCGAACGTAGAATTGGAGTGAAAGAATAGCCTGGACGCTGAGTTCAAAACAAACGTTCCCATTCGCGTGAAACGGTCTCACGTGCTGAACGTCGGGTCAACCGTCTGGGTCCTGGGCGGGATAGCTGACAGCAGAACACACAAATACAAAGCTGATGGGGGCATCTGCTCCATATTATCACATTATAGTGAGTGAGTGCAACGGGAGAAGCCCATCAGCAGACCCGAAAGAATGCCGTGGACAACCCAAGAGGCCCCATTCCGACCAGAGAATGAATCAGGTAAGATGCCCGCACCTCGATGCCAAAGTTAGGCGGCTTGGTTGCCGAGTACGGTTTAGAGCTGTGAGGACGCCAGTGTCACATTCTATGACGGCGGACGATGAGATCATGTTCCTCTTATCATCGGGAACATGAGAAGTAAGGCCAGGGCCAGCGGGCAGGGATTCGGTCGACCACATCTGTCCTAAAACTGGTGGAAACTCGGATTGTCGGGGAAATAGGAACTCCGAGGTGGAGGTCATGTTCGAGCCAGCGTCAACACAGCACCTCCGTTGAGTGGGCCGGTGTAAGACACGATCGCCGACGGCGGCGCCCGCACTCACCTGGATCATCTACTGCGTCGTCTTCTGGATCGTGCCACCGTCGTCCCCACTGCCACTCGTTTTGCCGCGCAACCGGATGGTACTGGGTATGTGCTCGATCCCGCGCACGCACCGCCGGTTGGGTGACGATGCGTTCGGAACACCTTCCTCGCGTCGCCTACGACCCATCGATATCCGCCCACGTTTTTTCCCTGATATGAGAGACAGACGAGGGACTGGGAAAATGTGGTGAAAACTAAAAGGTCAAGAGGTTCCAGCATGCCCAAGAAGATGGTAGAGACCTTGCACGTTGTTGGCGTAATGCTCGCGTTTGGACAACCTGACGATTGGGGATCAGACTTTCCGAAAATTTCGCAAGAAAAGAGACAGGTACATGAAACAAAAGGAAGAGTTCAGAAGTCAGCGATGGGTTGTCAGGATTGTCGGTTAACGGCAGGAAGGGGGGAATGTTCTCCATCGATGCTTTCGAGCGCGCGCAAGGCAGACTTGAGATCGTCATCCATCTTAGTCGTGTCGATGCGAACTTTCGGGATGGGACATATCGAGGCGCGTTCCTCTGATTCGCGCAATTACTTGAAACGAAAAATACGCTCTGTCCTTCAATCTTTTAGAAGGGATTCCGGCAAAGTCGAAACGCGGTTCAAAGGTGGAAATGAGCATCAGTCTTCAAACCATTGAGCGGTGGAAGTGAGGCGAACGTATCACAGACGGACCTCGTGGGAACGCCACACGTCGGAAGTAAAGGTTGACACCGAGACAACTTCTGATGTCTGCCTAGCCCGCTCTTCTGTTTTTCACACATTACTGGGCCTGTTGGTTACCAGGCGGAGTCGAACATCGGCCTCGGAGGTAGGGAGAGTCATTATTGCTGGAAGTGGTCGGATCTGACGTGACTGTCACTAGACGAGACGAGCAACGAGGATTCACGAATCGCTTTTCAAGACAGGATGGATGACGGTCGAGAGCTTCCCGCGCCAGGAGCTGGTGTTGTGATGGGGCGCGTGAACAAACCTACAAGTGAATACCTCTCATCCCTGCGATTGGGACCGATGTTCATGCAAATCTCTATTTCCCTCATCAGATGAGGACACCGGTGATGCTGGGGGGAGAGTGGGTGAGCGAGCAGGGGCATCGAGGGGTGCGTGTAAATATCGTCATTGCGTTGAATTTCCTTTAATGTCCACCAGCTGCGAAAAAAGCCCAGAAGGGCACAGTGCTTAGCCTTGGGGGTGTCACCATTCACGTCGATGCCACGGAGGAGGCCGCTGAAGGATTCGGTCCCCTCAAAGTTGTCCTGGGGTCTATCCCTGCGATTTACGCCAATTTCCAAGTTCGCTTTATGATCCCCATTCAAAACACTCCTTTAACGAACGCATATACAGGGAACAATTGCCGTCAGAAACAAGATTGAAAACCTCCTCTCACGTATAGTTGCACTGGAAGTGCGTTTTGCAACACCTCCAGATGACGTGGCGGAACTGCGACGTCGGAGTGATCTTATACGGTATGCAGCCATTTCCTCATTAGGCACGACGCTGAGACCTTTCTAGCAAGGTCAAGGACGCTGAAGCCCAATTACGGTCCTGGTCTGATAAACCGAGGCCACAGCAGCCTGCTGACTTTTCCCAAGACGATGAAGCGGTGACTGGGCTCCTTGAAGATTTACGGGATAGTATCTCGGATTATCAGGTTTGTTCGTGACCCCGTCATCCTTTCTGATACTAAGAAAGGCAACAGATGGAGCATCGAACGGCGATGGATGACCATGGATGTCGGCCAATAGTGAGTGTTCTCCTTCTGCGTTCGGGCAAATGAGGTAACCTCTCTTCACAGAACCCAGGTCGGTACATCTTTCATTTTCGATGACGGACGCCTAACACGAACCTCCGACAGCCGATGCAACCGTTCTCAATAACTTCCGCTGTGCACAAGAGGCCGAATATCGCCATGGCGATCGCAAAGGTTGCCTCAAGGGAACGCGCAGAACCGTCTTAGACGAGATTGAGCACTGGTCAAGGGACTTTGACAAGCCACCTGTCTACTGGCTCAACGGGTTGGCAGGAACGGGAAAGAGCACGATCGCCCAGACGATCGCGGAGAGGTTATTCGCAGAAGGGCAGCTCGGTGCCTCCTTCTTCTGTTCGCGAGACTTCGAGGACCGGAGCAACCTCCGCTTCATCTTCCCCACCCTCGCCGTCCAACTCGCACGGAGATACACAGAATTCCGATCGATATTCGTTCCGCTTGTGCAATCTGATCCAGGAATTGCCTACGAATCCCTGTGTAATCAACTGAACAAGTTGATTGTTCAACCCCTCAACAAGTCCGCCATTTCGACCGTGATGGTCATCGACGCCCTGGACGAATGCAAGGACGAGGAACCTGCTTCGGCCATCCTGTCGGTCCTTGGAAGATTTGTATCCGAGATCCCGAAGATCAAGATCTTCGTCACCGGTCGCCCGGAGCCACGCATTCGAGCGGGTTTCCGTCTCCCTCTGTTGCAGGACGCAACGGATGTGTTCGTCCTTCACGACGTCGAACCCTGCCTCGTAAACAACGACATCCGGCGGTTCTTCAAGCATAGTTTCGTGGAAATCACACAGCGTCTATCCGGGATGGATGGTTGGCCCACGGATGAACAGCTGGATCTGCTTTGTGGGCGGGCAGCAGGGCTGTTTGTCTATGCCGTGGCAACGATCAAGTTCCTCGATCACAAAAACAACGATCCCCGTGGGCAGCTTGATCGCCTCCTAGAGTCACCGGAGAGCAGCGTGCGCGAGGGGCGGATCAGATTGAAGGCAAAAACGACGCTTGATTCACTTTATTCATCGATTCTTGTCGAGGCTTTCGGTGACGACGATCCGGAGGACGATCCCAAGATCCGCTCTGTACTCGGTGCTGTGGTTCTTTCCGCAAATCCCCTTTCTCCATCCTCCATCGCTGCACTTCTAGACTTCCGTACCGCAGATGTATCCCTCCGATTGTCATCGGTCCACTCACTCCTTCTCCTTCGGGAGAGTAGTGACGGCCCCGTTCGATCCTTCCACAAATCGTTTCCCGACTTCATCACCGATCCGGAGCGGTGTGTCAATCAGAGATTTCGGGTGTCTCCTCCAGAGTATCACTCGGAACTTCTGATTGGCTGCCTCGAACTAATGAACCGAGGGCTTCAGAAGAATATGTGCAAGCTGCCGGATGGGGTCACCAACTCGGAGGTTGATGACTTGGAGAAGAGGGCCAATCAATACATCGACGACGGTTTGCGGTATGCCTGTAGGTCATGGCACAAGCACCTTATTGAGATGGCACCATCACGCGTGCTCGAGGTCGAACCTGTTCTGCGGCGGTTCCTGGAGGGAAAGTTTATATTTTGGTTGGAGGTGCTCAGCATACTCGGTGCTGCAAGGGAAGCGGTTGATGCATTAAATGCGGTTGCCGAGCGGCTTAACGTGCGTTGAACTTCCATATTTGATCTCTTTCCAGAGTTTACTCAGACTGCATTCAGGAGTCACCGACACTCGATCTCGTGAATGATTTCTTTCATTTTGTGGTCGCGTTCTTCGAGGTCATCAGCACCTCCGCTCCGCATATCTATCACTCCACGCTTCTCCTCTCCCCCCGAACGTCGTCCGTACGCAAGCTATACGAACCTTATGCATTTCCTTTGGTGAGGGTTGTGCAAGGGATCCCGGTCTCATGGGAACCAATTGTTGCGACCAGTAGCCATCGTGTCCCTATTCACAACATCGTGTGGTCGCCGTGTAGCAGGTACATCGCGGTTTCCTCGGGCGACCCCCCAATGATAGAAATCCTGGATGCGTTGACTCTCAGGCAACTTCATAAATTTGATTCCCAAGACCGCCATGAATGGCTTAGCTTCTCCCCAGACAGTCGCTCGTTGACACAGTTCAGCCTTTCTCGCAGTAGGCTCACCACTCAGGACCTTCAAACAGGTGGCCAGATCAATACCATACCCTTCATCTCACATACGGCCGACTCACGTTACCTCTCATCCACGTATTCTGTCGATGGAAAGATGTTTGCGGTTGCATATCGCGATTCGGAATCCACTGGCATTTCCACCTACAACCTCCTCTCCGGGACACACACACATTCCCATCGTGCCCCAGACGGACACATTGTAGCCCCGATTTGGACCCACGGTGAATTTCTCCGGTTCGTCACTGTGAAACCGGGGTCCATCACTGTATGGGAAGTCGGATTCACCTCAACACACACGCTCACAAAAGTCGAGTCTTTACCCACCCCGGGTAACGATCACCATTTCCAACCCATATTATTCCTTCCTACCCTCTCCCGGCTTGCATTTTACCGTTATGAGGAGGTCATGATATGGGATGCTCGGGACTCCAAGCTTCTCCTGAACACATCGGGTGACAGACCGATGTCCTTCTCCTCCGATGGCCAATTTTTTGCATGTGGAACCCCCGATGAAGAAATTCATCTCTGGAAGGAGTCTCCTGCCGGTTATCTACTACATCGAAAAATCATACCTGGGATCACAAAAGAGGTGGGATGTGACCACGTGCACCATTCTATCGAGCCATTTCTCTCCCCGGACGGGGAATCAATAATTGCGTCCATGGGTTATAAAATCCATCTATGGCGCACAACAGATCCAATCACCTCCCTCTCCAGCGTTCCGACTCGGCCTACAGGAGAAGACGACTTCATTCTAGAATTTTCGCCAGATGGATCATTAGTAGCCATTGCACGGAAGGGGGAAAAGACGGCCACAGTCCTCGACCTCAAGTCCGGCAACCCACGGTTGGTTATTGACACTGGTGTGGGAGTTCATAGTATGAGGGTGACCGAGGACGCCATCGTTGTCGCCGGTAAGGGGTGGATCATCGCTTGGAACCTGCCTGCTGGGGAACACGTTCTCGGTGCCAGGGCGGATGTTGACGACAATGTTCGTGCTATGACGTTCAGTCATCCAGAGCTATTTCCCAAACGTTCACAATCTGTGGCAATATCCCCAGATCTCAACTACGCTGTCATCACGAGGGGGTTGAAAGGATCGGAGGGTCTGGATATTTTCGACCTATCTACCGGAAACCACCTCGTGGGTACCGCTACCGATTACGCGCTTGCGCCATGGATCACTCCGGACGGATGCGAAGTTTGGTTTTCATCCCATGGAGGGTGGAAAATTAACAAGGATGGGAAATCTAATATCATCGGGCTGGACCCGCTTCCGAAGAATGCGCAACCATCAGGGGGATACTACTGGAGCTCTCCTCACGACCACCACTTTACGGGTGATGGGTCATGGATATTCAACTCGAGAAAGAAGCGACTCATGTGGTTTCCTCAGCACTGGAGGCACGCTCTGTGGGATTGGACATGGAATGGGTGGTTTCTTGGATCGCTGAATTATGAGCTGCCAGAGCCTGTCATTATAGATTTGAGCGAGTAACCTATGGACATACGCGTCTACTTTCTCTACTTTCTGTACACCGCTTACACTCCGGCTCATTTGAATGTGTTCCTTTGTAATATTTGCTAATGGTTATATTTGTCGACGGGTCACGCCAGCCCCATAGATACCATGCGTGGCGAGAGGCAGCAGGGTGTCAAAGGAAGGACGCGAAGGGTGGAAAGAGGATGGGGGGTACGAGGCAGTGGATGTCCGAACTTTCGACCCTCTTAGATGGAAGCTGACACATAAGCCTGGTACAAGGAAACACGCACGTCACTTCCCCGGAACGCACCCATAGCTTCCGCCTCAGCTTAGACAGCGGGGTTGATGAAGCATTTCGAGGTGTGTGCTGCTGACAACGCGTCGTCGATTGCCTTGGGAATCTCCTTCAAGAGTGATTGTGTATCCGCAGTGGAGGCTCTTTTGAGCTGGAGCGTTGAAGACTTCTCGGTTATACTGTGGACGATAAGCCGAAAACAAAGTGGTGCGCTAATGCAGTACAGTCTTCGGGCCCGTTGTACCCCCCTCTGTTCAAAGTGTAACGTTACACGGATTACCTTCGACTTTAGCCAACACACCCCCGTGAGCTGTTAATCATCGCCGAGTTCCCTCCAACTCGCGGCCTCCGCGTACAACAAGGATACCTCGTATTCTTCGTCATATTCTTCCCTTTCCTCGGAAAATCACCGCCGATGTCTTCCAACTTCCAGCTCCAGTGGTGGAGAGTGAGTTGAGGAAGATTCGTTCCGGAATTAGTAAAAGTCCGGGCACAGTGTCAGTCACCGCATGTACCATGTTCTCCATCTACGATATTGCATCCCGCTTTCTGCACACCAGTGATAGATAATGACTTGATCCGAAATCGATATATAGATCCAAGGCTGACAGAGGTAAACACAACAGGCGTCTAGTAGACGAGCAAAGTTTGGTGTTGTGGGTCCATCACTTCGGTTTCCTCTTTACCCCAACGATGAAGATCATCAGTAAACTTCTCAACAAAAAGCGCAAGAAATCACCCAAGCCTCTCCCGGAAGGCGGTCTTCCGGGTATTCCTCCCAACATTGCTGCAGCTGCCATCCACCAAACAGAGTCGCGCGTCGGCCCCGAAGGTTGCGAGTTCCGTTCGTATCAGGGTCCAGCGGTAGATTGACCTGATTTGATTGTGTCACTAGGCGATGAGGGCGGCGAGGGTTCACGGATCACATTTGAAGACAGGATGGATGAAGATCAAGAGTTTCCCACACCAGGAGCCTCGACATCTGGCGTTGTGATTGGTGGCACTGGGCGCAGGAAAGGTCCCACGCGTGAGTGCTCCTGATCCCCGTGATTGGGACTGATGTTCAGGCAAACTTCTATTCTTCTCACCAGATGAGGACTTCGGTAATACTGGAGGGAGAGTGAGCGAGCCAGCAGAGGCATCGAGAGGTACGTGTCGATACTGTCATGGCGGTGGTTTTTCTTCAACTTCTACCAGTTGCGAAGAGAGCCCGGAAGGGTACATTGCTCGGGGGTTTCACCATTCACATCGACGCCGCAGAAGGGATTACTGAAAGATTCGGACCTCTCAAAGTCGTCCTAGGGTCCATGCCTGCAGTATACGCTAACTCCCAAGTTCGCTTATGACTTCCCTACTCGAAACGCTCCTAACGCATCCACAGGGAACCGCCGCCGTCGGAAACAAGATCGAAGACCTCCTCTCACGTATCGTTACACTGGAAGCACGTTTTGCAACACGTCCAGATGACGTGGCGGAACAGAGACGCCGGAGTGACCTGATATGGTATGTCGTCATTGCCCCTTTAAACACGATGCTGAGATCTTTCCAGCAAGCTCAAGGACATCGAAGGACAGTTGCGGTCCTGGACTGACAAACCGAGGCTGCAACAACCTGCTGACCCTGACCAAGACGATGAAGCGGTGCCTGAACTCCTCGAATACCTACGGGAAAGTATCTCGGATTATCAGGTTTGTTCATGACCCTGCCACTCTCGTTAGTGTTAACGAGGACAACAGATGAAGCATCGAACGGCGATGGATGACCGAGAGTATCGGCCAATAGTGAGTGTTCTCCTCCTGCGTTCAGGCAAACGAAATAACCTCTCTTCACAGAACCCAGGTCAGAAAATCTTCCGTTTTCGATGACGGGCGCCTGACACGAACCTCCGACAGCCGATGCAGCCGTTCTCAACAGCTTTCAGCGTGCACAAGGGGCCGAGTATCGCCATGGCGATCGAAAAGGTTGCCTCAAGGGAACGCGCAGAGACATCCTAGACGAGATCGAGCGCTGGTCAACGGACTTTGACAAACCACCCGTGTACTGGCTCAACGGGTTGGCGGGAACAGGAAAAAGCACGATTGCCCAGACGATCGCAGAGAGGTTATTCGCAGAAGGACAACTCGGTGCCTCCTTCTTCTGTTCGCGGGACTTCGAGGACCGCAGCAACCTCCGCTTCATCTTCCCCACCCTCGCCGTCCAACTCGCACGGAGGTACACCGAATTCCGATCGATTTTCGTTCCACTTATCCGGTCCGATCCAGACGTTACCTCCGAGTCCCTGTACAACCAACTGGACAAGTTGATTGTTCGACCCCTCAACAAGTCCGCGATCTCAACCGTGGTGGTCATCGACGCCCTGGACGAGTGCAAGGACGAGGAACCCGCTTCTGCGATCCTGTCGGTCCTCGGACGATTCGTATCGGAGCTCCCGAAGGTCAAATTCTTCGTCACCGGTCGCCCGGAGCCGCACATTCGATCAGGATTCCGTCTCCCTTTGTTGGAAAAAGCAACGGGTGTGTTCGTCCTCCACGACGTCGAACCCTGCCTCGTAAACAACGACATTCGGCGGTTCTTCAAACATAGTTTCGTGGAAATCGCACGGCGTTTACCTGAGACGGATTTGCCCACGGATGAACAGTTGGATCTCCTCTGCGAACGGGCAGCAGGGCTGTTTGTCTACGCCGTGGCAACGGTCAAGTTCCTCGATCACAAAAACAACGATCCCCGTGGGCAGCTGGATCGCCTCCTGGGGTCACCGGGGAGCAGCGCGCGCGAGGGGAGGGCTAGGTTGAAGGGGAACACTACACTTGATTCACTTTACTCGTCGATTCTTGTTGAGGCTTTCCGTTACGACGACCCGGAAGACGATCCCAAGATCCGCTCTGTACTCGGTGCTGTGGTCCTGGCTGTGACCCCCCTTTCACCGTGTGCTATCGCTGCACTTCTGGACTTCCGCATCAAAGACGTATCCTTCCGACTGTCATCGATCCACTCACTCCTTCTCCTTCAGGAGCATGATGACGGCCCCGTTCGACCCTTCCACAAATCGTTTCCCGACTTCATCACCGATCCGGAGCGGTGTGTCAATCAGAGGTTTCGCATCTGTCCTGCCGATCGTCACACAGAGCTCCTGGTTGGTTGCCTCGAACTGATGAACCGAAGGCTGGAACGGAACATGTGCAAGCTCCCAGATGGTGCCAAAAACTCTGAGGTCGACGACCTGAAGGAAAGGGCTGAGCAGTACATCGATCGGGCTTTGCGGTATGCTTGCAGGTCGTGGCACAAGCACCTCGTTACCACATCGCCAGCACACACATCCGAAATCATTCCCGTCCTGCATCGGTTCCTGGAAGAACGATTTTTATTTTGGTTGGAGGTGCTTAGTGTCCTTGGTGCCGCAAGGGAAGCGGTCAACGTATTGGAGGCGACTGCGAGGTGGCTCGATGTGTGTTGAGTTCTTATACTTGATCTTTTTCCGTTTGCTCAGACTGGATCTAGGCATCGCCAACCCTCGACCTCATAAATGACTACTTTCGCTTCGTAATTTCGTTCTTCGAGGTCATCAGTATCTCCGCTCCGCATATCTATCACTCCGCACTTCCCCTATCCCCCCCAACGTCGGCGGTACACAAGTTATACAAACCGTATGCCCGTCCCCTTGCGAGGGTCGTACGAGGGATTCCGGTCACGTGGGAACCAGTCGCTGCGATTGCTAGGCATCGCGGTGTAGTTTCCAACGTCACATGGTCACCGTGTAGCAGGTACATTGCAGTTTTATGTTCCAACCCCACAACGATAGGAATTCTGGACGCAGCAACTCTCGAGCAGCTTCATACTTTTAAACCTCAACACGATAATGGATGGCTTTGTTTCTCCCCGGACAGTCGCTCATTGACGCAATTCAATGTTGATCTCACCACCTGGGACCTTCAGACAGGTGGCCAGATCAGTACCATCTCCTCCACATCATGTATGGCCTCATCGTGTTTCTCATCCACGTATTCTGTCGATGGAAAGATGGTTGGGGTTGCAAACCAGGATCCAGGCTCGGCCATCCATATTTCCATTTACAATCTCCTCTCCGGAACACACACGCGTTTCCATCATGCTCCAGAAGGAAAACTCGTGGCCCCGATCTGGACCCACGGTGAATGTCTCAGACTTGTCACCGTGAAGCCAGGATCTGTCACTGTATGGGAAGTCGGGTTCACCTCAACACACATGCCCACGGAGATCGAGTCTTTACCCACCCCAGGTGATATCAGTGATTTGGAAAGTCCTTTGTTCCTTCCTAACCTCTCCCGGCTCGCCTTCATCCATCGAGGGAAGGTTCTAATATGGGATGCTCGGGACTCTAAGCTTCTCCTAGATTATTTGAGCTGTGGTTGGGATGCGGATATGTCCTTCTCCTCCGATGGTCGTTTCTTCGTGTGTAGAAGCGGAACTATCAACCGTGACATTCGTCTCTGGAAGGAGTCTCCCGCTGGCTACACACTGCATCGACAGCTTGTGTCCGGCATCGGACCGTGTATCAGACAACTTCTCTCCCCAGACGGAGAATCAATCATTGGGACCAGACCTTATGAAACTCAACTATGGCGCACAACGGATCCAATCTCCTCCCTCTCCAGTGTTCCGACTCCAACTACAGGAGGAGGGAACTTTATCCTAGAATTTTCGCCAGATGGATCATTGGCAGCCACTGCACGGCGGAGGGACAATACGGTCACAGTCCTCGACATCAATTCCGGTAACCCACGGTTGATCATTGACACGGGAATGGACGTCTATGGTTTGAGGGTGACTAGAAACTCCGTCATTGTTGTTGGTGACGGGATGATCATAACTTGGAACCTGCCTGCAGGCGACCACGTTCTTGATGCCAGGGCGACCGTTGATGATAGCGCTCGGACCATAACGTTCAATGGTTCAGCACCACGTTACATATTCTCACAATCCGCGACAATATCCTCTGATCTCAGCTACGTTGTCACCATACGAGGAGACCGCACGGGTCTGGATGTTTACGACATGTCTACCGGGAATCATCTCGCGGGTACTAATGCCAAGGTTGAGGCCCTGTCGCAGATCACTTCGGACGGATGCGAAGCCTGGAGCCTAGAAGGTTGGCCTTACAAAGGGTGGAAAATCATCAAGGATGAAAACTCCGATGTCATCGAGCTGGAGCCTCTCCCGGAGAATGCAGCACCATCAGGGAGACACATCTACAGATCTCCTCATGGCCATGGCATTGCGGATGATGGGTGGATATTCGATTCAAGAGGGAAGCTCCTCATGTGGTTGCCTCAACGCTGGAGGGAGCGTCGGTGGCCTCTGAGGTGGGATGGTCGGTTTCTTGGATTGTCGGATGATGGACTTCCGGAGCCTGTTATTATAGAGTTGTACGAATGACCAGCGGACAACGCTTTGCTTTCCCTCTCCTGACGTATGTCAACTTTGTGTCCACCATTTACATTCCATCCCACTCGAGTTTTGAGTCCTAACCATGTACTCCTTCGCGATATCTATTAGTGTTCATCTTTTTGTCGGCAGGTCATACCACCTTCGAGCCTCCATATATATACATATGACGGTTATCATGATTGGGCGGGTACCCAGATGGGTTGACACACAGGTAGCTGAACGCCGATTCCCCAAAGGCGACAGACGGCCACCGAAAACGTGGCACGATCTGGCTGTCTGGGCACTGCGGATGCTTCTCACTTCCAGCTCTCCACCGACACCCTTGTTTTTTGTCACTGCATGCTACGAAGCTGTAGCACGAGAGGGTGAGGGAAGGCGGCACTTGGTTGTCCCCACTCCATACCATCGGTGACTTTCCCTCCCGATCGCGACAAGCCTGCCTCGAGGGGAGACAAGGAAATTGGGCGATGGCAGCTGCTCGCGATCTGCTCTTAGTATCCGCGATGATTAGGAGAGCGGAGGTGAGACTTGATACAGTTGCGCGTTCATGCAAGGACGGCCAGAAGTCAATCTTGACGTGAAAGATCCCAAATATTCCAACGTTCGAGGCAGGGAAGAAGGTATCTCTATTGGATTAAGCAGGCGGGGATGACCTCGGGGTACGACGGCGGTTTACAATCCGCTCTAGGTGCCTGTTGTGGGGAGGGGGGCGACGAGACTTGACGCTCGCCCATGTAAGACCTGAAAAGAGGCTTCGTTCCGAGTTCACTCTTGGTTCTTGGCACGGTTCGGCGGAAACCCCCCAATACTGACAAGAAGGGATTCTGCACTCCACCTCCCCTTCTCCCGTGAGCTGTCTTTTGAGAAAGCTGAGTCAGAGCACCGGAAATGCTGCTTTTCAACGAGTTTCTCGGTTGCCGCTGCTGGTATGTCTGATGATGAAAGCCTTGGTAGTTGTCCGTTTCTCGTCGCCGTGGGCCATAATCTCACAGCGAAAATTCGGGGGCCACAGTGCGAATCATCGTTACCCATAAGGTTGAGAGGGTTATGACAATTGATAAAGAGTACACAAAGGATGCGCGTCTGGTAGTTCCAAGTTGGGGCTGCGGCATCTGGTAAGTACGGGTCTGCCGCACGAGATACGGATCACGGTCACTCACTTCCATCACCACTGGTGGTAGCCATCAACCGTAGACGGTTTGATTTTCTTCCTCAGCTTAGATTCTGACCCTTCATCCTCCACGCCATCTTCTACCCTTCCGTTCACCGGAAGGCGTCACTGAACGCCCGTGAACCAGCCCATCGTTCCGAGATTGCGAGGTTAAGGGCGCAACGAACCTATGAATGGGAAATCTCGCTGGTTATTCAGTGTGACCACCTGTCGGCGTTGGAACTGGGCATCGGCGGGAACATTATCTGGAACACCTTCCAATCCTGTTACGAAGTTCTTCATGACAAGATCAGGAAGTGAGACGTGGACCCGGCATGGCCCTGTGATTTGTTAGTGATCGCCGATGACGAAAGAGATTTTGAACGTATTCACGAATATGCGCTCAACGCCATCGCAGCTAGGCTCAGGGTAAGGTCAGCACCCCACGCAGCACAGGTCACTCGGCCCGCACACCTTCATTTACAACCGATATCCTCCGTGCGTATCCCATCCCGCAATCCCGCCCGTCTCGAACCCTGGCCGATTAAAAAGTGGGATCAGGACTGTCGTGCAAGTTTCTGCGGGGTTGAGGGAACATTTCGTAGTGTACACGCCGCTGGCGACGCGTCCTTGATTGCATTGGAGACATTCTTGTGAATGGAGTAATCGGGAGATGGTGGGGGGTATCGGTAGTCGAGACACAACTGAGCAGAGCGTTCACTTGAGTTAAGTTTGGGGACTCGACCACCGGAGCATCTAGATCGATTCGCCGAGGAGTTGAGGAGGAAGGTGAAAGTTGGCGTTGGACAGGGCTCTGATGGACTAAAGGGAGTGAGCGGGGGTATTGATCCCGACAGTTGTCCCTTCCGGGAACTGCAAATACTCGGTATCTGGATACGTTCTTCGTGCCGAGGATAAGCCAAATTTCAGTCGCAACGCGGTCTTTACGGTGGAAACAAAGCAGTGGGCGAACGCGCGGTACAATCTACCACCTCTCCTCAACGTCCGTGCAGCCGGGATCACGTAGAGAGAAATGCACCAAACTGTAGTTTTGTCACGGCCCCTCCCAACATTCGTACCGGATACTCTCCCATTCAAAAGACCCTCTGTGTTATTCCAGGGTCACACGGGTTGCCATGCCTTCCGCCTGAGCCAATCGAGATCACCTAGACCGCCTCCGCGACAACAACGCATTGTCGAGTCTTGTGGCCATTCGACTCACTTATCTGAGCCGCTCTGGATATTGAAGACACCAGACCATCACTCGTCAGATCTTCAGAACACCCGAAATCGTTGCATTCCAAACTGCGAACGATCTGTTCGGCTGCGTAATCTTCCAACCTCCAGTCTGGGCCGAGTTGCGAAGTTTGACATGAATCTGTTCATCCCGTTCCGGGGAGTTTTGCGAATACATGGGGTTGGGCATGACGACGGGTTCATTCAGGAATTGTTAAAGGTTCAAGTGCACTATCATATCTTTGAGCTGGACCGTGGGGCTTCCCATACGAGGCTACGGACGTTGATCGCCGCAGACTGGTGACGGATCACGACCCAATCTTGAAATCGGTACAGAGATACAGGGCTCTCGGAAAGACCTGACCGCATATAGTGCACGGCTGGCAGAGGTCTTCGTTTCAAAATATTGTTTGCGCCTCACCGGTAGACATACAGGCGAGCAAAGGGCGGCTGTTTGGCGTTGTGGGTCGATCACGTCGGTTTCCTCTTTACCCTAGTAACGAAGATGAATCGTCTCTTCAACAAGAAGCGCAAGAAACCGGCCGAACCTTCCCCGCAAAGTGCTCTTCCGGGAATCCCTCTCAACGTTACTGGGTCTATTGGTTACCAAGCAGAGCCGAACTTGAGCCCCGAAGGTGGGGAGAGCCTTTCTCGTCACGGTCCAGAGGTAGATTGATTGTGTCATTAGACGAAAAGAGCAGCGAGGGTTCGCGAATCGTGTTTCAAGACAGAATGGATGAAGACCAAGAGCCTCCCGCACCAGGAACTTCGACATCTGGTGTTGTGATTGGCAGTACTGGGTACAGGAGGAATCCCACGAGTGAGTACTCCTGATCCTTGCGATTGGGACCAATGTTCATGCAAATGTCTTCCAAGGCGAGGATACTTGTGGCGCTGGAGGGAGAGTGAGCGAGCCAGCAGAGGCATCAAGAGGTATGTGTCAATACCGTGACGACGTTGGTATTCCTTCAACGTCCACCAGTTGCGAAGAGAGCCCGGAAGGGAACATTGCTTGGGGGTGTCACCATTCGCATCGATGCCGCAGAGGATATCACTGAAGGATTCGGACCTCTTAAAGTCGTCCTGGGGTCCATCCCTGCTGTATATGCTAATTCTCAAGTTCGCCCATGATTCTCTATTCAAAACACTCCTTTAACGAACGCATCTACAGAGAACCACCGCCGTCGGAAACAAGATTGAAGACCTCCTCTCGCGTATCGTTGCACTGGAAGCACGTTTTGCAACACCTCCAGATGACGTGGCAGAAATGCGACGTCGGAGTGATCTTATACGGTATGCCGTCATTTCCTCATTAGGCACGACGCTGAGACCCTTCTAGCAAATTCAAGGACGCTGAAGCTCAACTACGGTCCTGGTCTGATAAACCGAGGCCACAGCAGCCTGCTGACTTTTCCCAAGACGATGAAGCGGTGACTGGGCTCCTTGAAGATTTACGGGATAGTATCTCGGATTATCAGGTTTGTTCGTGACC
>Ga0307514_10002484_pt1 | contig 19112 bp, 16 predicted proteins | sample 16_EM_MG_FD_203088 | JGI IMG/M metagenome (GOLD analysis project Ga0307514, IMG submission 203088) | Populus trichocarpa ectomycorrhiza microbial communities from riparian zone in the Pacific Northwest, United States - 16_EM | ecosystem: Host-associated > Plants > Roots > Unclassified | place... | reverse complement strand
CCCCGTATGTAATTATCATATATTCACACGTTGGGCGTGATGAAAGGGGCCTTTTAGATTTTGAATTTTCCCAACACTCCCTCCCTAGACCTAAACGTAGTTCCAGTATCCACTTTCCTCCCTATGCAATGGAATGATTTTGTGAGAGAAGCAAGTTGTTGAAAATCCACCGACAGCCCAGCAGTGCAAAGAAAAGTATTTTATAAAAAAAGCACGTTTCCAGATGAGAACAAACAGGCCAAGAAACTCGAAGTAATGTATCCGTCTTAATGCGAAGCAAAAAAAGTCCAAGAGCGAGGCAAGTAAAAAGGGTAAGCAAAACAATGTTATTCAAAGCAACAAGATGCAGAGTGACGACTGTTGACTCCCAAAGTGCAAGAAGAGAAGTAGCGGGCAAAAGGGCAATGAGTATAAGAGCATGAATAAAAGGTTACTTCCGACAGGTAACTCATCTTACCCCACATCATTACCCATCGTGATTAATCTGCAATAGCCATGAAAAAAGAAATTACAAAAGAAATTTTTAGATGTCAATAATATAGCCGCCTGCCCTTGAGCCCGAGCCTACCTTGCGCCATGCATTGAACTTAGAATGCATAGGTACATCGGCGTACGAGCTGAAGTAGAAGCCCATCATGACTGTGAGATAGCTGAGAATAAGGATGGACCCCTGTGTATCATAGTTAGTAAATGCTTTTCCGAGACAGAAAGGAATCTACATACCTTGAAGTAATTGCTCTTTCCTTCACCGTACATGTACGACAGCAAAACCACACAAAGAATGACAGTCACCAAATCCCATTGTGGGAAGATCAGAGTGAAGGTATGGGTTGGGACCTGATCCTTGGATAAACTTACCATGGAATAGGCACTCCATGCCACCAAAGCAGGTATCTGTAAAAGACAGACCTGGAGTGCATAGGCAGAACCGATTTCCATACTGAGAGCAATGTTGCCATTCATGGCGAATGAGATAGCATTCTAGTACATCGTTAGCGTACCCTGCCCAGGAGACCAGAGCGGAGGTGAGGTGGAGCATACGAGGAATTCGGTCGTGTTAGGCACTAAAGCGAACAGAGTGATTCCCAAGAACTTTTCGTCTATTTCAATGTTTTCCAGGACAACGTCGACAGTCATGACCAGAATTTCTATAAAGTATTAGCTTAAGAATACCTGGAGCCTGAAATAGTGAGGACTCGCCTGCGATGATAGCATATAATATCGTGGCACCTAGCAGAATAATGGCACTCTTTGCCTTTCCCCAGTTTGGCGCATCATGCCCACCATGAGCCACTATACCCTCTGTCGCAGTAGCTGCATCAGTTCCTGCAGGGACATGGGCAGGTACACTGTGTATCTGGTGGACTTCGGTGACGCTGAGCTTCCTCATCACGTTACTTTGCTGCTCTTGTTGTCTCTGTGCGTCATGTACAGCAGCTGTAGCTGCTGCTGCTGCCACCTCAACGACTCCCCTCACTATCCTTGCGTTTTGCTCACTTGATAGTCCTGGAATCGAAACCGTAGATTCACGGAGAGCTATTGCTGGGCATGGTAGTGGTGCTCCAGCTGGTGCCGGGCTTTCACCAGCGGATGACCTAGGGGGAACTACATGCAAGGACTGCCCTGGATGTGTCGTAGAAGTAGTCACTGGGCTGTTGACAGCGCCATCTTGCCTCATCCCCACCCCGGACAAGCTTTGCCCCAGAATCCTCTTGTAAAGTTGAGAATCTTTCACGTTTCCTTGCCTCAAACTCTCGGACTGATAGCCGCCAGTCTGGCCATCCCGCCGTTGAGCCAAAGTCCCGAGAAGGAATGCACTCTGTGGAGCAGTTTCAGAGCCTGGGCCCTGCCAAATGGAGGCTGCATGTGTGCGAAGTGTGAATAATAGGCCGATACAGTAGGATATGAAAAGGAAGGTTGCCGAGATATAAGTGAATGGCAATACAGCATCGTAGTAGAACTTGTCACTTGCTGCAGGGACCTGAGTGAAGGTGCATTTCTGACAGTCGGTGGTTGCTTTTTCATGGCATTTCCCACAATTGAGCTCATACTACAAGAATGGACATTAGCCGTCATGTAAAGTGGAGGGTGAGGGTTACCAACCGTGCCATAAATTTGGTAAAATAGAGTTGGCGCGAAAGCCCCGATGATTGCAAAAAGCAACATGGTAGAGGTTACTCCGGCGGATCTCGCATTAAACCTTTGAGTTTTCCTGACTATAGCACCGGAGCACATGGAGATACCTGGCATGAACATGATACCAGCAAGGATGCTGCCTAAAATACTTCCCTCCACCAGTCTGCCCTTTCCTTCACCAAGAGCAATGATGTATAAGAATACTTCCACTATGGTAGAAAAGAATGCATTGATTGTGGCACCCATCCCCATGCTGCTTTGTGCAGAAATACTGGCAACTGCTTGTCCAATAAAATATGCCAGAGGTATCACCGAGGAAAGAGCCAAAGTGAAAATGGTTGCTGGCTCGGTCAAGATGTTTTTCAGTCCCAGTGTCTCTGATAGAACATAGTGATCCACTATGACAAAGACGACAACGCTCATCAAGTTTATGAAAAATATGTTCGTGCCATCGATAGTATATTTGTAGTATTTCCAGCCGACTGCACGGTAGGTGCAAAGTAGGATGGAAGGGTTACGAGTACTAGAGCGGTGCGACGCAGCTGAGTGGAATGACAATGCAAGGGGGTGTCGACGAAGTTGGGAACACAGGTGCGCAGTAACTTTGGCCATGGGTATAGTGAAAACAAGCCACCAGCATATCAATGATACCAGCAGGAGCAGTGGAGCTACGATGAGACATGAGTACCATCGCTCACAACCAAGGGAGAGAGTGACCACTTACCAATCACAAAATAGAACCAAGTGAAGAAAACAATTCTTCCAATACTCCAGTCGCCTCTGCCAAAAAGTCGCCTCTTTTGATACCCTCGAGTATGCGAGTCATCAATAGTAGAATAGCCCCTCCTGTACCTGGCTCCAAGGAGTGATTCCGTTTCTCCAGACGATTCCATACTCTCCCGGCGGCGACCAATGATGGACCTTGGGGTGCGTGGCTCAAAGAAAGTCCCTCCTCCTTCTAGATCGCCGGCTTGCCACTGCTCGTATTCACTGATACTTCTTCCTTCGCCTTCATCCTCCTCCATATAAGCCTCTTCTTGTTCAAACTCCACAAAATTGCCAAAAGGATAAAACAAGTACCAAGCCAGCCCCAAGAAGACCCGGCCGTATTCTCGTGCACTTTGAGTCATGAAGAGATAGCATGATAATCCAGCAATGAGTGATGCCAGCGCAAGCCACCATCCGAAAACGATGACCCAGAGAATGTTGACAAGGCTCAATATCCGCCCAATACTAGCCCCGGGGGTGGAGTGAATGTCACCCTCGGCTGTTTGCTGAACGGAACGCCTCTTTTTATACAGTGCAGGTTTCCAGATACGAATACCGAATGGGTGTGTCTCGTTGATTGCTTGTTGCCGGTCCTAAGAAGGGTTTTATGTTAGTTATAGGCTCGATTACTTTAACTGGGCTTCCTACCTTCAGGGTAAATGACTCCACACTGTCGGCCTCACTAGGTTCATATGATTCGTCTCCAGAACCTTCCCCACCTTCACCCTCACCCAGTTCGTCTTCCTCTCCAATTTCAGGGCGTTCCATCTCTTCATCGTCGGCAGGCCCTCCAACAGTCGGCCTCTTTCGCAGTAAGGAGTGTCGTCTCATTTGTGAATAACTTGTACTCCCAGGAATTGTACCGCGAATCCTTTGCGTGTTAAGGTCCTCCTCCACCTCGCTCTGGTTGTCGTCAACACTGAACTCGGGTCTGAATTTCGACACTGTGTTCGGATGCGTCGAGTTCCGCCGGGACGCAGGGGGCCTCCGTGGCTTCTTGTCGGATGTCGATGTTACTCGGCCTCGGATAGAAGAAGTAGTGGAGGACGCCTTGGATGCTGGTGCAATTTGGTCATGGTCATGACCGGGATCTTGGGATGCTAGATCTGGTTGCCCGTCTATCCCACCACGCACACACCCCAGGTTAGCACTAGGTCATTTAGCAGGAACGAACTATAGGCGTTAGGTAACTTCACTATCAGTACTTATCCGCCTCGCCGCCTTTGCGCTCTCGGAGTAATGTCCTGCGTCGGCCATTTGTGACGCTGTACGTCCAGGGTGAGCCTGTTTCTGCAGTCCGAGGTGCGTATGTGACAGGCTCGGGCTCGGTTCTCTCGCGTGACTGGACGGCTCTCCCTCTAGCTCCCATACATGGGGTGTAACTGGAGCTGTTGTGCTGCTATTCTTCCTGACTTCTGGCATTTTATGGGATTTCGCGGGCCTGAAAGCCTATTCTCGGAGGGAGACACAAAATGGGGTGCACCTGTGAGACAAGGAGAAATAAAAAATAAAAAAGGGCGTAAATTACTCCGGTGTTGCGTGAGTTTATCAAAAAAACAAAGTACCCCTTTGAGCATCGACAAAGCTGGCTATCTTCAAAACGCCTGGCAATCGGGGAAGATGCAATCGTGCAACCTGACCAACCTGTATCAACCCGGGCCTGGCCTGGGCCTGAGCTATAGAGAATGCAGAATCTAAAAAGAATATCGATGCGAGAGGGGTAGAGACCTCGCCGGATAGGGAGCGAAAGGAAAAGAAACGAAATGGGGCAGCGGCACACAAGACCATATGTATAACCTCGCTTCAGAGCAGAAGATATCAGATGAGGCCGCCTGCGCGACATTTGCAACAAGGAGATGAGGGAGGACTGGTCCCTTGTGACCAGACCAGCTCGTCATCCAACCCTGGCCGTGAGCTACATTACCGGTACTCTAGTCTCGAACCAGACCCCCAACCGAGGGGTTGTTGTACAGTAAGGAGGTGGGTAGACAACTGACGACCGCCACTCCCCCACGCACCCCACCCCCCACGGTTTGCGAATTTCTGGTGTACCTCATATATGACGCGTGACGTACTGGGCGTCATACTGCACGGTCGAGACTAACAACGTCGTTTAAGGGTTCTTACTAACCCATTTGTACTGTAGTGTATCAGCTATCGTCAAACCTCCCTCCGCCAATCTGCCCCTCTGTCGTGTCAGCCCCCTCTACCCTAACCATCTTACAATTACATATTCGTCTGGTTGCCTTGAATCATGGCGCTCAACAGCTTCTTTCACAACAAGATTGAAGCCCTGGAGTTGGAAATCATAGAACGGAGTGCTAAGCTACGAAGATTAGAAGCCCAGCGGAATGACTTGAATTCAAGAGGTACCGCTCGATTAAGCCCCTACCTGACCTATTTACCTATGGCCATTTGCTTATTCAAGTCTGTAGTACGGCTTTTACGAGAGGAGCTAGGCCTACTCCAGCAGCCCGGATCTTATGTGGGGGAGGTTGTGAAGGTTATGGGCAGCAAGCGTGTATTGGTGAAGGTACATCCAGAAGGGAAATATGGTGGGTATGCCTATCGAGCTATCCCTCAGCATTATTGCCTGACCATCTCTGCCCTAGTTGTCGATATTGCGGATAGTGTCGACGTCGTAAAACTTACTCCCGGCAAGCGAGTGGCTCTACTATCAGATACATACAGACTGGAGAGGATACTGCCCAGCTCCGTTGACCCTCTAGTGTCCCTCATGATGGTTGAGAAGGTACCAGACAGTACATACGACATGATCGGTGGTCTCGACCAACAAATCAAGGAAATGAAGGAGGTTATCGAACTCGGTCTCAAGCACCCTGAGCTTTTCGAATCTCTTGGTATTGCCCAGCCCAAGGGTGTCCTTCTCTATGGCCCACCTGGAACCGGAAAGACTCTCCTTGCCCGTGCAGTAGCCCACCACACCGACTGTCGGTTCATCAGGGTATCTGGTTCCGAGCTTGTACAAAAGTATATTGGAGAGGGAAGCAGGATGGTTCGAGAGTTGTTCGTCATGGCTAGGGAGCATGCACCAAGTATCATCTTCATGGACGAAATAGATTCTATCGGAAGTAGCAGAGTAGAAGGGTCTAGTGGTGGTGATTCAGAGGTGCAAAGAACTATGTTGGAGTTGCTAAATCAGTTGGATGGGTTCGAACCAACAAAAAATATCAAGGTTATTATGGCTACGAATAGGTTGGATATTCTGGATCCGGCGCTACTCCGGCCTGGGCGAATTGACAGGAAAATTGAATTCCCACCCCCAACGTAGGCTTAGCTCCGGATTCTCATTACCAGTGCTCCTTGCTAACAGCACCATCCCCTCTAGCGTCGAAGCCAGAGCCGATATTCTTCGAATCCACTCCCGTTCAATGAACCTCACCCGTGGTATTGACCTCAAGAAGGTTGCGGAGCGCATGAATGGATGCTCTGGAGCTGAGCTCAAGGGTGTGTGTACTGAGGCTGGAATGTATGCTTTACGAGAGAGGAGGATTCATGTCACCCAAGAGGACTTTGGTACGTCATTTTGACCTGTCACGAATCACCACTCAAGTCCATCATGATAGCATTTTTATCACTTTTGCTAATCTTGATTTCAAATACAGATTTGGCAACCGCCAAGATATTGAATAAGCATGATGATAAGGAGGTGAGCTTGTCGAAGTTGTGGAAGTAAGTTTTGTGGCAGCGTGATCTTTTCCGACGTAGGGTGTGATTTGCAATGCGCAATTACTAGTCATCTGTTGAACCTATATGCATTGTTCACTGTCGCTGTTTTGTTCCACTCGCTTCAGCACTTTTAGAGGAGGGATAAATCATTACTACATATAATGTACAGTTGATATGCCACACAAAAGTTGAGATCTTGAAGAGAGACTACCTATTGGCCCATACTAGTACAGCTCTATGCCCAAAGCAAATGTCCGCAACCACCCCAAACCTTTTGTTGAAGGCCCATGATCTAAGAAAAGAGTAAGCAAAGAAGTAGACAATATACAATCAAGAAAGGTAACATGTAGCACGAGTATTCAAATATACAAGGATGGAGACGTATGTAAACATGGGGTGTCTTGACACATTCACAACCGCCGGGTGACGCATCCCACCTCCTCAGGTTGTTCTGGGAGAAGATTCGGTTGCGTCTTCCGGGCTTGAGGGTAACGCTGTTGGCTTCTGTAAGGGTACGATGTCTGATGATGATTCGGGGTTGTCGGGGGACTCTGTTGTAGTGTTGATGGTTTCTATTTTAGCATCTGCTGAGGAGTGGCTTGACTCTTGGAATTCATCTGACATGACCCTCGCCCCCTCACCTACCTCTACCTCCCTCTCATGACCCACTTCGGCAGGGATCTCATCCCCGGAATCCTTCTCCGATATCCCCGTCCCGTGTTCCCCAGTAGACACGCCATTCTCCGAATTAGGCTTTAACACCTTCCCCCCTTCCGCCCCCTGCACCTTCTCAGGTTGGTCATCCGGGCCCCACAATTTCTCCGCGTAATCTTCAATATCATTTCCTACATCCTCCCATCCCTCGACCCTCCTGTCATCCACCCCCACCTTCCCCTTAAAATATGGCTCCACCATGCATCCAATCTTCTCCCTCCTCACACCCTCAAACAGATATACTTCCCTCTCAAACATACTCCCTCTCTGAACCACTGGAAGCCCCACCTCCTGCCCTCCCTTCCCCCTCTCATCCTGGCTAGAAATAACCCTAACAACCTTCTCCCCCTTCCCACGTTTATACCTCCTCAACCCCCTAGGTAGCATAGATAACCCCACCTCCTCCGCTTCCCGCTCTTTTTCGAGTTCCTCAGGAGTAATACTTTCCTCAAGAATTATGCTAACCACATTCCCGGGGGTGACTGTGCGGGATTTAATTTTTCCCGGTCCCATACTCGGGGGAGCATCGAAGCCCACCCAGTCGGTGTCACTGGAGAGTCCTGCGAATGGATGGCGAGAGACCCGGCCGCAGTAGGCAACGTAGGCTTTTGTGGATTCGATGCGGTGGAATATGTATGCATGAGTGATTCCGGGGCAATCGAGGCCGATACAGCTCACGGCGTCGGTGATCCAGACCTTTGTTCGTTTTCTCCCCTCTTCTGGAGGCTTCGAGGGGAAGGCGATGTGTTCATCTGACCGACCAAGCTTAGGGATTTTTGGACTTTGTGAATTCCAAGCTTGAAATGAGAGCTGCTCGGCTCTGATACCGATTTCCTCGCAGGCCTTTTGGAAGCGGACTTTACTAGCCTGGGTACCTAATCCGGCAATGACTTGCTCAGGCCAGTTATCATGTTCCAGAAGTTTCTCAAGGATGGGGACGGTGATTTCTTCAGGGTAACCATCGTCCCCGATTGCCCTCTCCTCCCAGTCATTTAATGTATTCCCTGGAGGTGGTTCTGGCTTCCTCAAACCACCAACCAGTCCGAACTTCGAGCTCACTTTTAGGAACTCCTTCAGGCTAATCTCGATATCTTTCCTTTCCAGAGGCGCATCTCGGAGAAACCCAGTTTCCATATCATAGGCTAAGATATGGTGTTTAATTGACTGATGAACCTTCCTCAACACTGTGCCACTTATAGTTTCCTCCCTCTGTAAGGTCGCAATGATAGGTGAGATTAGATCACCTTCCTTGAGAGGCGTGAAGTGCGGCGCAAACCCCATTCCCATCCCTCTCGCTTCAGTGACACCGCCTTGCATCCCTCCTGCCCATGCACTCCCATAGGGAGATAACCAAAACGTCTTGTCCCGCTCGATCCACCTCCTTATTCCCTTTGCTCCTTTTGACGAAGAAGCGAGGATTAATTGGATGTAATTTAAATCCGCTTTCGCCTTCCTCGGGTCAAGCAACTTATTATTCCTCGATTGAAAGATATAATCCAGTAACTGCTCCGCTGGTGGTGCCGCTTTCTCCCTCCCCGCCTTCCTCTCATGACTGAACCCCACCGGGCTCACTTTCGGCACCTGCGGTACCCGCTGTAGACCCTTAGGTGGTGGCTTCCAACCAATTCCCAGGTCCAACAAACTATCAGCGTCATCCACAATCACCATTTTCAGGTGTTCCAAATCAAGAAGTTTACGCGGTGACTCTCGCGCCTCCTCTAATAAGTCCAGAACCCTCTTCGGTGTAGCAACGATAATATGAGGCTTTGGATGTTCCTCCAATCTTCCTTTCTGCTTCTCATCACCCCCGACTGTACCAGTCCTGTACAGGCTTTGTATAAACCCGGCGATATTCCCTTCAATTTCCTGAGACCCCGAGCGGGCAAGGATATTCGATATCCAGAATTCATATTGCATAGCTAGATCTGCGCTTCGGACTAGCACTAACGCTGTAGTTGTAGGCTCAACCTCCCCCGATACTGTCGTGATGCTGCGGTCAATATTCAGCAACCAGATAGCTAACGCAAAGCTCTTCCCCGTCCCAGGTGTATCCGCCAATGCTAAATGCATGCGCTTGCTCAGTGAAGCAAGCAGCCTCGCTTGTATGGGTGTAAGATCCTCCACCAGAGGATATGCTTTCTTCAGAGTCTCCCGAAGAATAGGTCGGAGAACTAGTGCATTCGACCATTTCGTTGGTAGCTTGAATCGCGAGTGGGTGTCTGGTGCACTGGGCGGGGCCTCCATCTTTGACGACGCAGAGCCGAGAAGCTTGTTGACGAGGGACGCAGCAGCATCTTCACTGATGTTATGTGGTGGTAGCGCTTCCGGCGGAGAATTGTCCCCCGGTTCCTTGTCCCACTGCGGAAGAGGCTGCCTCTGTGCTGCCCATCTTTGTTCCTCAACTGTGGGCGGAGAAGTGTTCTCCGATTCCTCGCCTGATTGCGGAAGAGGCAGTTTCTCCGCTGCTCGTCTACGTTCTTCGGCTGTAGGCGGGGCTAGAGGTGTGTTAAAACTCCGTATTATGCTTGAAGAGTGAAAACTCCGCCGTATGCTCCTGGTAGACAATATGGAACTGGAATTCAGCAAAGTGCGTGTACAGATCCACCTGTGCCGAGCGACAGAAGAGAGCATTGGTAATACCAGACCCAGGCCTGAAAATCCAGAGCGCAAGAAGAGACTGCCGAAGTTGCTCGAACTGTCCGGGCGACCCCCAGAAAGCGTAGTTTCAGACTTTTGGTGTTTTGGTGGGGTAAATTGCCGCGGGCTCAAATCTTTGGCAAGTCGCTTGCCAAGATTTCAAGTTTTATCTCGCGCTTTCCCATTATTATACACAAGCACTCTGGGCTAAACACAACGGTATGAAACGAAGGTTAGAATATAAGACGGGGGTTGGAGTATAAGGGAATCCTTTCGAATTTTCTGCTCGACCCTCATATATCCAATGCGCACGTCCGCTCCCACCCCCGCACTCGAGATGTAAAGAAATGCAAGAAATGAATAGGGCACAGAGCCCGTGAAGTAGGAAATATCATTAGACAGAATAATCCCCCCACTCGAGATGTCCATCTCACATGCCTCCTCTTTCTCTAAACTCCCAGTGGGGTAGCCCTCCCTGGACGACAAAACACACCCTACACCTTTAATACTAGATCGCACTCTTAATTCAAAGCAAAATGGAAATCCGTGCCAGCCCCAGGCGGAGAAAGTGCAAGCGGAAAAACAACGCATACAACTGCTGAAAAAGCAGCTCACAATCTATCTCTTTTTGGGTACCATATCTTTGACCTCCTGAAACCACCCTTCGATGCCTCCCCTGGTCCCCACAGGGACATTAACCTTCTTATCCCTCATCCCAGGCGCATCCTCCAGAAACTCGTGATTACTCATTCCACCTGCATTCGCTCTCTTTGAAGGATCCAACTCCAGCATTGGCAAAAGGAAATTCGACATCTGCTCAGCATCTGGTCTAATAAAGTGGTACTTCTCCCGCAATACATCTGGTAGAGCCCAGTGGCGAAGCCGGTGGATGTTTCGGAGCTCTCCTTTTCGATTGAAGATTTCGTTCGACCATTTGCCATTCATCGATAGACCCCGGGGGAAGTTTCCCAACAGCTCCACGATTTGAGCAATGTGGTCGTCATCCTTCCCATATTTCGATCCGGATTGGGGATCAAATAGATAATCCCCGGTGATGAGCTCGAAAATCTAGGGCAAGATGTCAGTTTCCAAGGGTAGCTGCAAGAGCCTGTCGGGAAGAAATACCATGCAAGCCATGCTCCATATATCCGTACTAGCACCCCATTTCGCACCTAGAATGACCTCCGGTGATCGGTACTGTCTTGTCTGGATATCATTGGTGAAATGGTGATTAACCCAACATGCGTTTCCAAGATCTGCAATCTTCACAGAGATAACCTCAATGTCGATCCCTTCATCCTCGCTTGGCTCCTCCGGTATCGACTTCTCAAGTGATATTCCAGAGATATCCCGAGTAATAACATCCCTAGAGCAACTATTAGCCAATGGCGATTCTCCAACATGGCCAGCTCAACTCACGCAGTCTTTTCCCGGACCTTGTAGGCATCCTCTGACATATCAATATCCCCGTTCGCACTTAGAGGCGATAGGGAAGTACCATTGGAGCGGGCTGAAAGTTTGCTCAAAGAGCTCTGTGAATGTAGCTTGTACGGTGATACACCATCGTCATGGCGATGATGTGCGAAAGTAGCGCTGATGGGGCTAGGCAGTGGTTGACTGCCAGTGATAAGGGTTCGCCTCCTCCGTCTCCCCCCATCCCGTGCATCACTCCGTGACTTTGTATCCTTCTTTTTGATATTTTCCGTGGATCCAACATATTCCTTCACAATCTTCTCGACATCACCAATCTCAATAAGGACATTCTCGGGCTTGAGGTCTGTATGAATGATCCCACACTCGCGGTGAAGATAATCAAGGCCAAGCAACACCTGCTTCGTGATCTGTTTCACGAGAGGCATCGGGATTCCTCGGTGATTCCACCGCTTGATCAATCCCAACAGGTTCTCTCCCAGAACCTCGAAGACCATACAGACATGTAGCCCGTTGGGCCCTCTATGCTCAAAGGAATCTAGAAGGGAGACGACATGTGCTCGACCAGGGTGATCCGGATTGGCATCAACTATCTTCTTAAGAAGCTTGATCTCATCCAAGGCCGTCTCTGTGTAATGTGATGCGCTTCGCACAACCTTCAGTGCGACGTGCTTGCCTGTCTCATTATCTCGTGACAGCCAAACTGTCGAGAAATGACCCCATCCCAGCTTTTGTACAACTGTATATCGTCCATTTTTAAATTGCTCACCAACTTGTACTGGGTGATATCCACCCTTGCAATAGTCCTCCAAGTCCTCTTCATCTCCAGAATGTTCTTGCGCAGGCTCATCCCCCGATCGCACTGAGGATGTGGATGATAACCGGGAACCTGCCGAATCTCCTGTAGGTGGGTTATCTGGGATGCCGCTGTAACCATCCCACACAAACATCAGCAAAAACCCAATAAGCAGCATAGAGCATTGGATCTCAACACCATAGGTAAATTTGTGATTATCATATATCCTTGACAGTAGCAACAACTATCATGGAGATGTGTTCCAGGGGAGTGGAGTTCTGGAGGGGCAGCGGGAGTAAAAATTAAAAAATGCCATCAACACAAAAGGAACGCACCTCTGTGCCTTAGCTGTAGACCCCGCACCGGGTCCATCGTTTGTAATAATCGGTTTTAGGTCTTGTCCCTTTCTTCTCTTCTTCTGCCCATTCGCAGTTGACGAGGTAGCGCTAGCGACAGCCTTGACCTTGCTGATAGCAGCCTTCTTGACCTGCTCCCCGTTCATCGTAGGGAATGTATGGATCGAATGTGCTTTGTGACGTTTTCAGTTGGTAATGTTTATTCTCTTGCTGCTATCTCTGGGTATTCTCCTAGATCTGCCTCCTCATATAGCTTCCAGGTACTGCTTCTTCTTGTTTGTGTCGACCTTGAGGAGGTTATGTATAGCTGGAAAATATGGTTGATAGATGGTAGGTTGGGGCGACGCTGTATGTGATTACGGGCCCTTGTCGTTGCGGGTTGATCAAATCTTGGAAGGAAGGCAGCCCAACGTCCCCTTAAAAAAGATGTGAGCCAGGCAAGTTGGAGCGAAAAAATGTTGCGGTCAACTCAAGGCTCGATCCGCCGTTAGCTGCGCGGTAAGCTGATCGTTCTATTTGCCTCCTTCGGGGAAGACGGGCATCTAGTAGCGACGTCGTTTCCCTCACTATCTAGGCTTCCTGCTATGCTGTTCTAGAGACTCGGAGTAGAATATAGCCTCAGATCCTTCTTAATTCTAAAGAATATCACACAAGGGGCTGTAAAGGCTCGATGTGTATAAATAATATTCATGCGAGGTAGGGCAACGTCCGCAGGCGGCAGATTAGATAACTACAGGTACAAATAACAAGTCCTTCTGGCGACTTTCTGAAGAGTAAACGCTGGGGTTGTATGTTCTCTATTGCTTTTTTACCTCACCTCAAGTACGAGGATGCCATCCAATCCTTCGATGCACAAATATGTTCCGGGGTCTTGGAGGAGGGGGGGGGCGGCTTGGTTGCCCAAGGTGCCTCTTTGGTTGGCTGAAAAGCTACGAGATGTCCCTTGCTAACACTTGTAGCGACACTGGACAGTAGAGTACATCTCAAGGTCTTAACTGAGGTTGGACGAATTCTCTGTCTTGTCCCTAATTCAGCTACTACGTTCTATCCCTCCTTTGGTGAGAGGTACATCTCAATCACCCGCGATACGAACTAAGTACGTCCAGGCTGCAAGGAAACGATACTTCCTTCATGGCGGAATAACTTCCCTTCATGGAACAAACGTAGAGTAGAGTACAAAATATATACGGAGGTACATTCTCCGTGGCCTGATATGTAGCCTAGATCTTTGAAAACACCACTCATGACAATCCGCGAAGTGGGGTGGAGGGATTAAATTGAAGCTTGTCTTGGACATTTGTGTTGGTTCCGGCGGCTACATGTTTGAAATTATTAGCGCCACCCAGTCAGTTATATTTGCTAGGGCAACATGGGAATTTTTTATGTCTTAATACGTCTATGAAAATGATATAGTGATGATTTTTAGATGATTTTTACCTATTAGCTTTACTGAGGCAGGCCGATGTCTCATCCTTATGTAAGTTTGTGATGTCTGCGGCTGCACTTATGAGGCAAGACGATCAAAGTCAGAATTCTAAAATTGATGATAGAAACAGCTGATGTTTGACGAGAATGTCCACTAGTCTGATTGATAACTTGCAATAGATGTGATGATGGCTTCTGTGTTTGATAAGTAAGGGCTGCTGTTGCTGTAAGCATATCGTTGGCCCCATGTGCCAGCTCAACTCAACATATGTATCGAGTCCGTTGCTTGGAACCAGCATGCGAGATGTGGTAGCCATTTACATAAGTTTCAAGGCATTGCCTCAGACTAGCATTGCCCACAAAACTCCCCCGCAAGCAAGTGTATTAAATCCCTTGGAAGCCTCCTCAACCGTGGCATTCCTAGGCTGGCTGTTATGCCTAGCACATCTAATCTGCAGTAGAGCCTCATTGACAACAAATATCAACTGGCACATCAGAGGTTAGGTGAGGCAACTACAGACTCGGACTATTCGCTCGCCCATGGACTAAGCAACGCATATCTGCGGATATATTCTCCCATTGGCACATGATAATCATAAGGCAAATCAATGATATAAACCAGACATGCAGACCTGCAAGCTCTTCTCGGCTAAGTTATATAAGGTAAACTATTGACACGCCTACCGGCTCGAGATGTAGTGTGGCTTCAGTTTTTGAGAACCGGCTTTGCCATTGAGTGATGTTTACATCATGTCCACCTTGTGCTTGTAGTGACACCTCTCACCAACTGCTAAGCCAGGTTTTTATTCTTACTCGCCAGTACCTTAAAAAATACTTACGTACCCTAAATTAAATGGAAACACTTCGGGGACATGTTCTTATGTAACATCTATGCGTATTAATTGAATTTTTTTTACACATCTTAGACATACATTATTGCGTGGATATCAATGGACATAAGTAGAGGGCTTTAAGTCAATATCTAAGGGTCATTATACTCCTACCATGTTAGCATTACCCTGAACTAATTCCCCTCCTGCTTTTCACCTCGCTAATTCCAAGACATGTTCGAAGCACCAACAACCTAATCCCGTTTGCGATCGCCAGGGCTGATGTTGGAGTTCCACTCGCAACTTGTGGTATCCCCATAGCCTAAAGTAGGTAGTAAGTAGGTCTCAAACCCTAGGATCAACACATCATCACCTCTGAATTTACCCCGCTGGTTGATAACCGTACTCAGTTCTACTATTTGCTTTTTGGTTGCTTGGAATCAAAAAATCACCTGATTTAGTGCCAAGACTCTTTGTATCTGTCATCAGTGTGCCAGCTAAAACAGCAAATGCCAAGATCAGGCTAGAGTGGCGGGTAAAAACCGCTGCCTATGTACATAGATCAAAACTTGCGATCATTTACATGTGCGCACATAAGCCCCGCTGATTGCATCATATTTAATACCTGAGCCTCTCTATCTGTTGTCCACAATTATACCCACGTGGGGCTTACAGTAATCAGTTGTAATACACTATGAAATTCCATTTATTGCATATGCCTTGTTGCCCTGTATACAAGTATCCCGCAACTATGGGCAGAGGGGAATGAGAACAGGCCAGGGGCAAAGATGGTGGGGCCGAACCTACCATCAATTTTTTGTAGCGAAAGTATCCTTAGCTAATGTAAGTAAATATCCTGTCGAAACCGCCCTGCTGAGCATCAGGGTAACGAAGGTGAATCCCTTCCCCTATCGTCGTCTTGCTATGCTACATCGACCGAAACATAAACCACCATAACATGCTGCTATTGGTAAGATCAGAACCATACAGTATCTAACCACAGAGGTGGCTCGTCATGGGCTCTTTAATCTCGTTGGTAGGGGACATAGATATAGTTTTTCATAGCTCAAATTTCAAAGAGCAATTACCCTGTCCTCTTACAAAGTACACTTGCCCATAAATCTCTCATGTTCAATCTCCCCATTTTTAGAAATAAGAGAAACTCCTCACGTACAAGAATTCACCCTATTCGCATGTAGCAAAAACATGAACACCACAATCAAGAGGAAGTAATTTATAACATCCCATCCCATTAACCACCGCCTGCCACTTCGATACATCCTCCCTACACATTACCACAACTATTAGTACTCTTATCAAGACGCCAAACCATCACGGCCGATAGTATAGAAATACATATCCATTAAATTTCAACAACTGACTCAAAATCGGAATAAGCTGCAGCTGCATTTTCTTATCCTTTTCCAAGAACTGCAAGATGACATTCTTGAGATAGCCCACATTCACATGGGGTTTATGAGTGGCTGTAGAGGCCTTAGGTGAGGAAAGTAAGCAAGGAGATGGTCAGAGTCTTGATGTACGCTCTGCCCCCTCACTCCGATTTAGGGCTTACCTACTAGCACCCCAGACATATCGACCGCATACTGAGCACCTCACCAAGGAAGGGAACGAAAGGCCAATTGACTTACAAATGTCATGGGTTACTTTTGGGCGAGGTTGGGGTTCTGAGAGAATTGGCCAACTAAGGGTTACCCAGGAAGTTGTATGATGGATTTACGCAAGAGATGGAAGAGCTGGCAAACATACATGTGGGTTTTGGGAGACAGCAGAAGGCCGTGGACAGGGTCAGATGGTAAGTACCACATACAAGAAAATGACATTAAGATGGGTATACTAATATGCATGGATATACTGATGGTCTGTTTTGAGATATGAGTTCTATTACGACGGAGGATCATCACCCAAGCTCGGCATAGGCACGCGATGGATCACTTTTGCAAGCAAACCTGGCAAAACCATCCTTCAATCAGGAGCAAGGTAAAAGCTTTATCTCAAGAATTTCTCCTAAAATACTAACCCCCCTGACGCTCTGACAAATTGGACAAGTCTATCTAGATTTGGAAGCTGTAGGTAGTTCAAACTATTGGTGCTATGTACATACTTCCCATACAAATTTGTATGGAAACGTGATGTATTGGGCCTTTTGTGAGCTCTGCACCTTGTGCCGTCAAGCTAAATGAACGATTCATAAGGTGAAAGCTTTTGGTAACTTCTAAATGACATGGGATTCAAAATGTAATAACGAATAGATCCACCCTCTCTGCTGGAATAGGTTGACTGGAGAATCTATCCCTCCCCCTCCCGGCACTCTATACAAATTCACTGTCTCAGGCCCGGACCACAGCTGTACATAGGCATATGCTGTGCAATCCAACATTTTCTATAGATGTAGTTGAGGGTAACCGTGAAGTGCTCACGTGCCACTTCAGTGCCTGCGAGGTAGAAGGGGTAGATGACTACCTCATATATGTTTCCTTCAGTACTTTCTATCTTTTTATTCACATGATACTAAGCAGTAGATACTAAGTCTGGTTACCTCTGAATGTATTTACAGATCATTGTTGTATTTTGGTTCTATGTAGTTGGTAGTTTTCATCGTGACATACATGCATACATATTACTCATGAAGGGGAGTTATCCCATGTATGAGTGCAATACACAGCGACGATGGTGCCAGATCATGGATTTAAAATATTCGAACTTTACACGTAAACTCACGTAAAGACACGACACGGTCCGTCAGTTCACTCCAAAAAAGACAGCCAAGCCTATCTTGTTAAGGAATAGCGAAAGCCGCCAAGTAGCTATCTCGAACATCAACACTCAACCGACCTCCTTGTTCTGCTGGTTGTCTATCTGTCTTCAGACTAGCAGGTATATTACCACAACATCACTCAACGAATCTTCAAAGCCTTGAAGTAAGGACAACGGACACTTTACATTCTTCATTCCACCCCTATTCCTGCTGGACCTCCGCGAAGTTTTGGTGCCAAGCCCAATCCATTGTGTCCAAATTTCCGAGATATTCCAGAAAACACCCCCCGCAAGGAACTAACTAAACTCGATCCAAACAATCCCTATACGATCGTGCAATGGCCAGTCCAAGGAACTATGATTTTCTTGTAGGTGACCCTGTCCCTCTCGCAGAATCTATCTCAGACTAGCTTTGGCATTAGCTATCGGCTTTGGCGTTGACTGGAAGACTGATGTTGACATTACTGGATAGATAAAACTACTTCTTATCGGTGACTCTGGAGTGGGGAAGAGTTGCTGTCTTCTCCGGTTCAGCGAGGATTCCTTCACACCAAGCTTCATCACGACTATTGGTATCGACTTCAAGATTCGAACGATCGAATTGGATGGGAAGAGAGTGAAGTTACAGATATGGGATACGGCTGGTATGTAGAAATGCTGCAAGTTTGGAACTAGGCTATCCGAATAGTGCTGCCCCAATCATCTCAGGGGAATCTATCAGGGCAGTCTGTTGATGTTCCTTCTAGGTCAGGAGCGGTTCAGAACGATCACCACGGCCTATTATCGTGGAGCGATGGGTATCTTGCTAGTCTACGATGTCACCGATGAACGGTCTTTCAATAGTTAGTGTTGCCACCTCTATAGCCCCCTCAGTTCTCATCAAGAAGCGCACTGGGTCTACCCAATTCGCGCCACTGATCCGTATGTCTGTTAACTTGAATCCAACGTTACAGATATCCGAACCTGGTTCTCTAACGTCGAGCAACATGCCACTGAAGGCGTCAACAAAATCCTAATTGGTAACAAATGTGACTGGGAAGAGAAGCGAGCAGTTCCCACAGAGCGAGGCCAAGCCCTCGCCGACGAACTTGGAATCCCATTCTTGGAAGTCAGCGCAAAAAGCAACATTAACGTCGAAAAGGCATTCTACTCCCTTGCCCAGGACATCAAAAAGAGGATCATGGACAACGCAAGGACAGACGATGGCAGGGGAAACACTGGAAACGTCGTGGACCCCAGCAGGTCCAACGAGGGGACCATGGGGGGCAAGTGCTGTTAGATGGCTGTTGTCAGCGTTTTACGTGCGCTCTTGTGGTCCAGTTATGGCCTATGTGGAGTTCTGTATGGCGCCTGGAGCCTGTCATGTATGGGAGTTCTGCTCTGACTATCCATCAATATCCGACTATCTGAAGCCTACGCCCGGATGGTTGTGGTGAGGCTATCTTATAAGGCTGTTTCTAATTTCCCTTTTGTGGTTTTTCCAGGATATGGTAATAATAAGGCATGTTGCTGGTATGGAGAGCAGCATGACCACAGCAACTGGTGCCTGGTGGC
>Ga0307514_10002483_pt1 | contig 19112 bp, 12 predicted proteins | sample 16_EM_MG_FD_203088 | JGI IMG/M metagenome (GOLD analysis project Ga0307514, IMG submission 203088) | Populus trichocarpa ectomycorrhiza microbial communities from riparian zone in the Pacific Northwest, United States - 16_EM | ecosystem: Host-associated > Plants > Roots > Unclassified | place... | reverse complement strand
TTATTTTTGTGTGTTTCGTGTCAGTGCAATAAGTCACATAAATTGCCCTTTAGTGTCACTTCCCTTACCAGTCATGATCCTCTTGAATATTTGTATGCTAATGTTTGTGGTCCATCACCGGTTCCCTTTGTTGATGGCTACCACTATTATATACTTTTTGTCGATTATTTTACCAAGTATTGATGGTTTTATCCTATGCATAATAAGTCGAATGTGTCTTCTATCTTTGTCCAATTTACCACTATGGTTGAAAATCAGTTTTCTCAAAAAATTAAAAATTTTTATTCTGACAACGGTGGTGAATTTATCAAACTTAGACCTATCCTTGATGCTCATGGTATTAGTCATTTTACATTGCACCACATACTCCCCAGTAAAATGACATTGTTGAACGCCGTCATCGACATATTGTCGACACTGGTATGGCCCTCCTACATCATGCTTCGGCTCCTTCCACTTATTGGACCTATGCCTTAGCCACGACAGTTTATCTTATTAACCGTCTTCCCACAATATTACACTCACGACAAAGTCCTTTTGAAGTGTTATGTGGTCGGGTTCCTGACTATAATAAATTGCGCACTTTTGGTTGTCAATGCTATCCATGGTTTGTTCCGTATCGTGCAAATAAATTTCAGTCTAAATCCCACCTTTATGTATTTCTTGGGTACTCCCTCACTCAACATGCATTTCAATGTCTGAATCTTCAAACCGATAAGATTATCTATCCCATCATGTCACTTTTGATGAAAGTATTTTTCCTTTCAAAACGACACCACCTTCTGTCGACCCATCTCCTGCCCCACAGTGTCCAGCACCATCTCCTCCATCTCTTGTTCCTCTAGTCTGCATGGTTCCAGTGGATAATTCCATCACCACAGCTCTCGTGCCTGATGCCTCAACAATCATGACTCCTTCCCCAGGTATGACTTCCACCTCTCTTCCTACTAATTCATCCTCCTTTGTATCTCCTCTCCATGTTGCCCCTGCACTGCCCAGCCGCACTCATCCCATGGTCACCCGGGCTCAAAATAACATCTTCTGTCCTAAGCAACTCTCGGTCACTACCAAGCATCCTCTTGCACCACCATTAGAACCCACATGTGTCTCTTAGGCTCTCAAAGATCCCAGGTGGTGTAAAGCCATGACAGATGAATTTACTGCCTTAGTCTCCCATGGCACTTGGCGTTTGGTCCCTCGCCCTTCTGCTACCAATTTAATTGGCTGTAAATGGGTTTTTAGGATTAAACGCCATCTAGATGGTACAGTCGATCGGTTTAAGGCACGTCTTGTGGCTAAGGGATTTAATCAATGGCCGGGTGTTGATTATACCGAGACCTTCAGCCCTGTCATTAAACCAACCACTATTCGCCTCATCCTCTCCATCGCTCTGTCACATAACTGGCCTCTCAAGCAGTTGGATGTTAATAATGCGTTTCTTCATGGACAGTTAACTGAGCAAGTGTTTATGCATCAACCTGCTGGCTTTATTGATCAGTCTCATCCTCATCATGTTTGCTCTCTTCAGAAGTCCATTTATGGTCTCAAGGAGGCGCCTAGAGCCTGGTATACTGTGTTACGTTCCAGCCTTCTTGCATTGGGGTTCTTTAATTCCCAGTCAGACAGCTCCTTGTTCATCTTTGCTCGCGATGGTATTCTGCTCTATGTGTTGGTCTACGTTGATGACTTAATTCTCACAGGCAATAACAACCCGTTTCTGCAACATGTTGTCACCTCTTTAGGTGAAACATTTTCTCTGAAGGAGCTCAGTGACTTGCATTATTTTTTAGGGGTGGAGGTTATTCCAGTTCAGCAAGGTTTATTTCTCTCGCAAAACCGTTATATTCATGATCTCCTTTCTCGGTTAAATATGACTGGTGCTAAGACAGTTCACACTCTTATGTCCGTGTCTGCTAAACTTCTACTTGACGATGGTTCAGCTGGTTGTGATACAATTGAATACAGACGCACCATTGGTTCCCTCCAATATCTCTCGCTCACTCGTCCTGACCTGGGATTTGCAATCAATCGTCTTGCCCAATTCATGCATAAGCCAACAATTACGCATTGGCAACATGTTAAACGACTCTTGCGCCACGTCAAACAGACAATTCACTTTGGTCTTGCTATGCAACAAGTCTAACCCTGTGCTTTGGGGGTTCTCTGATGCTAATTGGGGTGGTGATCTTGATGATCGCAAGTCCACCACGACTTATATTATATTCCTGGGTGATAATCCTATCAGCTGGCGCACCAGAAAACAAAAGGTTGTGGCTCGTTCCTCTACGGAGGCAGAGTATAGAGCACTTGCCACTACTGCTTCAGATATTGCATGGATAAAGTCTCTCCTTGATGAACTTGGACTCAAGCTACGTGAACCTCCTCTTCTTCTTTGTGATAATGTTGGTGCCACTCAGCTCAGTCTCAATCATGTTATTCATTCCCGAATGAAGCATATAGCTATTGACCTTTACTTTGTCCACAACTTTGTTTAACGTGGTCACCTGCGTGTTGCTCATGTTCACACGGATGACCAGCTAGCGGATCTCCTCACAAAGCCACTTGCTCGGCCTCGTTTCACTCTATTGCGTGACAAAATACACGTTGCTGATGGAACGTCCATTTTGAGGGGTCGTATAAGGAAATCAACGTAACTTCAGCTTATCAGTGATCTATTTCTATGTATAGAATATCTAATTTTATTACGTTTCCTAAATAGTTGCAACTGTGTTTATGATTGTATATTCCTTCGTTAACATTCCTTACATAGTCACAGGTTTTTGTATTATATATAAACACTGTTGTAATGCAATGAATAACAATTCACTACAATCATTCGTGTGCAATCCTTTTAGGAAAACAAAAACAAATGAGTGATGATTAAAAAAAAATGTGCACAAAGGCCATCAATATTTCTAACCTTAACCTGATTGCTTAGCCTTTTGTATAAAGTTATACTATATTTTTACTTACATAAAAACCTATCTAATGTATTAATTCTTGTTTTCTTTTACTTATTTAAAAGATTTCATGTGTTCATGAAAATATGTATTAAATTATATAATATTCCTATTTATTAATGGTAACCTACGCGATATTTTAATTTTCACTTCTCTAATTTTTTTCTTATATTATTGAAAACTTTTACAATTTTCAATCAATGTATTTGCTATCTTAAATTTGAATAACATTTTTTTATATTAAATTTTAATTTAAATATCACAATAAGAAATTATCAAACAATTAGTTCCATTTAATATTAATAGAATAATACTATTTAGAGTTTGTTTGTTTTGAATAAATGTTTTTCTTTTATTTTTCAGTATAAAACAAACATTAAAAAATAAATCAATGAAAAATAGTTTTCAGTCAACCTCTAAATATCATTAATTTGAAAAAAAATATTTTAACCCAATATATATATATATATATATATTGTGGTATTTTCAATTCATAATATTTAATAACAACATTACAAACATCACCACCACATCCAAGGCCACCTATCACCACAACCATCGTCTTATTATTAAAGTATACATCATTTTATCATCATCCTATCATAAACCTCCACCACCATCACCTTACCAATGTTGTCCATCACCACTAACAAACGTTTTATACTAACATAACTGTCATTTTATCATCATCCCATCATAACACTCCACCACCACCACCTTCCTCGTCATCACCCACCACTTTATTATTAAAATAACTATCATTTTATCATTATTGTCACTATTCTATAATCATCACCATTACCACTAATCACAAATATTATAATTATAGTCATCATTAATATTGCCATCATAATTATAACTATCACCGCCACCTTTATTACAAACATCACATTGTTTTCTCATGTTATTGTTATTATTCAAAACTATATATGAAAAAATAATTTGTTTTATAAAAAATAATTATCTTAAAATATTTAAATAATATAAAATAACTTATTTTTTTTACAAAATATACATTAGACAACATAATCTAATAGAACTAATACAAATAGTGCAATACCACAATCATATAAATCACAACTACAACCATATATACAATAAAAAGGCAATGTTGTTAAACCTAGGCCAATAAATTGATCCACGATCCGGGATCTAGCTTGAGTAATATTTTAAGAAAACCATGTAAGAGTTGACCTGATCAAACATGGACCACTTCACAGGTCAATTCACAACCCAATTAAAACTTAATTTTATTTAAAAAAAATTCAAAACATCATCATTTTATTTATTTATTTATTTAAAACAATGTTGTTTTGATTGATATGGATCAATCCAAGTTTACCTACTTGGGTCATAGGCTAAATAGGATATAAATAACTTTGGTGAAAAACAATCAATACACTCTTCATGCCATCATTTGTTTTAACAAAATTCAATACCAATTTCTTGAAGGATATTTTTGCTAATTAACACTGTTTTTTTATTAAGAAATTGATAAAATAACACAATTTGAAAAACTTTTGGTGAAATAGCATCGTATGGTAAATATCGATATTGAGAATAGCAGTTTTGTAAGAAGTCGCGTTTAGGAACAACAACTTCTAAAGAAATTGTTAAAATGGGTTGGCATAAATTTCAAGGAATAGAGAGGAGAGAGAGAAAAGGAAAGAAAGAAAAAAAAGATAACCTGAAGGCAAATCAAAGCTCTAATTATGACATCACTAGAACCATCAGAAAGATTTTAATAAGATGAGTCTATCGATACCAAAGACAGTCACCAACTATGATCAAAATGGGATACATTTTTTATCCAAAAGCAAGTGAGTCATCCACTGTGTGTCATTGAATTTATCTTGTCAAGAGTTTTTTTATGGTATCGGTTGTGTCATAATCAAAGCTTTAATGTGTCTCTAAGATCCTTTTCTCTTTATTTTTTTCTCTCATCTCTCCTCATTATAATTGCTCGCTTACATTTAGATGGAGAGTGTGATCCACTTTGATCACCATTAGTGATATACATTGGTGTCATTGAATTCATCTTGTTGAAATTTTTTTATGGTATCAGTAGTGTTGTAATTAGAGATTTGGTATGACTCTAGTGTCACTTTCTTTCTTTTTTCTCTTTCATCTCTCTTTATTGTAATTAGAGATTTGGTATGACTCTAGTGTCACTTTCTTTCTTTTTTCTCTTTCATCTCTCTTTATTGTAATTGTTTACTTGCCTTTAGACGGAAAGAATGACCCGCTCTGGTCATCATTGATGACCTTTCTTCATGTCATTAGATTCGTCTAGTCGAGATTTTATTACCATCATATCATAACCCTCCATGTAAAACCCCAGTTAAAATATTACAATATTAGAAAAATGCTAGAAGTCTAACTTGAAAATGCAAAAAAAGAATAATAATGTAAAAATAATAATAAATTGGGAAGGGATACCTGGTAAAAAAATAAAAATATAGCGAAACTAAAAAAGAAGGGCAAGATTGTAATTATAAGTATAATGAAAATATAAATAGAAATTTGGCTTCCTAAAGAAGCCATGTTGGCCATTTGAGAGAGAAAATGAGAGAAATATTAAAGCAAATTTATCATAAATTCTAGCTAAAGAACACCAAAAAGATATAAATAAAAGAATCAAAGAGAGATTAAGAAGGGATTGAGCAAGGAAATTGAAGATTTTCAAGGGTTGTTTGGTTAAGGTAGGCTGATTTTGAAGAAAAAGAAGGAAACAAGTGAGTAGAAAACTTTCTTAATCTTGTCTCCATAATTTAATGTGTTTAAGAAACATGGAACCTTGATTAGCTATATTTTGAATTATTAAGGAAAATTTATGTATTTTACATATGAGAATGTTATGGAAATAATGTTTAATGAACGGATGATTAAATGGATTTTTTTATGATAGAATGAGGTTAATAAGCATGAAAAAGAATTGGGTATTGCATGAATTGGAAAAAAAATGAAACTGAAAATTGAACTGCCATCTCATGAATTGTACAAACCGGTTGATCGATTAGGATTGCCAAACAATTTGGTTGACCAGTTGATATGAGGAATAATGAGTTTTGTTATTGTCTGAATCAATTGATCAAACCGATCGATTGTTTGTTCGACCATTATGGACGTTAGTGAAAGTGGTAATAACCGGTCAACCATTTGGTTGTGTCAATATGAACTAGTCAACCATTCTAACCGACAATGAATTATTATTATTCAATTTGAAACCCATAGTTTCATAATGCAATGCTTTTTCAAGATGATGATAAGAGGGATCGAGTTTAAATTACATGAAAGATAGAATAATAATTTATGAAATCCCCTTGGGTATAAGATCAATATTGATTAAAAATTGAAAACATTACTTTTGATATAAGGGTTTTGAAATTAAAAATTTTATAATTGTGATAATACAAGAGAGGCTACAGAAGTTGCTCAACCGATAGGGACAGGTAGACAAAAGTAGATTTCAGGTAGGTGTTTAACACCTCAATAGTTATTAATTCTTCTTTTAAAAGTTAATAGTGACTACTATAGAGGTAGTAATAATTGACAATTGCTATGTTGATGTAAGAAATCTTAATGGAAAATGAAATAATTGGCATTGGAGTAAGATGTTGGATTGATTTATATCCAATTGGGATTACTGGCATTAATGGCTTCTAAATAGGAATGTTGAAATAATTGGCATTCGAGCAAGATGTTAGATTGATTGGTATTCAATTTGGGATTACCAGAATTAATGGCTTCCAAATGAGAATGCCGAGATAATTGACATTCGAGTAAGATGCCAGATTGATTAGTATCCAGTTGGGATTGACTTAATCAATGGCTTCCAAATAGGAATACTTGAATAATTAGCATTCAAGTTAGATGTTGAATTGATTTCTTGTAAATTATTGGCTTTCAAATAAGAATGCCAGAATAAATGATAGATATAAGGATTGTCATGTCTATAAGTAATCGAAAAAGGGTTACACGATCATTTTATACTTGAAATGAAAGACCAAACAAATCGATTATGAAATGAAATAGTCGATTTATAAAACCATTCAAATAGAATGGATCAATAGAAAATGAGAAACTAGTGCAAGATTTTATTTAATTCATTATTGAATTATTAGGACAAAAAGAATGTACTAGAAATGGAAAGAGATTAATTAAGATTGAATATAATTATAGTAAAGATTAACGCGTTGTAATGTTAATTTTTGTTTCAAGTCCTTTACAAGATCATCAAGAATGCTTTTTTGTTATTGCTTTTTTGTTCTAGTTAATAGGAAATATATGTATGTAATTTTGTAGTTATGGATAATGTATTGTAATAATTTAAGCACTTCCTTTTGGTATGTACTCTAGAGCTTATGAACTTTAATATTTTGTTAGAAAAAAACTTGAAATTTAAAGTAGCGCTTATGATCATCATTTTGGTATAAATGTTGGACCTACAAGTAGGGTGATATTTAAATATCAGGAGTTGACTAGAAAAATATTAGAATTATTTTGAATATTCATCTATTTTAATTTGAAGTATTTTTCACCACAATATACGAGTTGTGAAAAACATCTTCGCCTTCTAGGATAGGTGAACCCTGTCAAGGCACCTACATAGATTCTTCCTATAAGAATTTATCTAAGCATATGAGCTCATAATAAATTTGAAATGTCAAATTTATTCATGAGTGTAAATCTTTATTCTGAGCCATAGATGGACCACCGCTTAGGAATCTATCAACACCTTTAAACCACATCCAAACCACACAATGCAACTTACCTCTAGTAAGGTGCTATAGGGGTGTTAATATCTTCCCTAGCCACAATTAGTCCCTTACCTTGGAATTTCAAATAAGACCAGTCCAAACAACTAGGTTGTGACTCCTTAACCTCGATGTCCTGCCACGCTGTGCGCGTATTTGCGACATTCCTTAGTAATTAAATTCTCTTATCGTTTTATTATTATACTAAATTGATTAAGTTAAAATGATGTGGTGATTGTCATGAGATTATTGATGAGATGAAATTTCTAGATAAGTTGAATTGATGTTTGAGATTGGATTGAGTAAATTGCATAATGTCAACACTTGAGATCATTATATATTAAAAGAAACTCTACTGAAATTTCAGTAAAAAATAGAAAAAAATCCCTCATTTTTAGAAATCACTATTTAACATGTTGATTATAAGTAAAAACAAATTGGGATCATTACACTCCACCACCACCACCTTTACAACCACCCCATTATCGTTGTCCATCACCACTAGCCAACATCTTATACCAACACAATCGTCAGCGAAGCTTAAAGAGGACGAAGCTAGACTATGGGTGACGAGTCAACAAAGAAGGCGATTAGATCAGGATCATGAGAATGTGGGAAATAGATTAGATAAATCTTGCAAACCAGGATCAAAAAAAGCTTGTTCAACAGATCCTTTCCGATTCTGGTTTTCATGGATCCAAGTGTGCCTTTTGGGAAGAAATTGCTGCATTGATATGAAATGATTTTCTGCGCCTAAGCCAACAATTCAGATAAGGCTCGAGAGTGAAATAGAACCTTGACTTTCATTTTATCACCATCCCATCATAACATTTCAATACCACTACCACCTTATTATTAAAATAACTATCATTTTATCATTGTTGTCATCATCTTATGATCATTACCATTACCATTAATCACAAATATTACAATCATAGTCATAATTAATATAGTCATCATAATTATCACTATCACCACCACCTTTATTACAAACATCAAACTTTTCTCATTTTATTGCCATTATTCAAAACTATATATGAAAAAATAATTTATTTCATAAAAATAATTTTCTTAGAATATTCTAATAATATAAAATAACTTATTTTAAAAAATATACATTAAGCAACATAATCTAATAGAAACAAATCATACACTGCCACAACTATAGCTACTGCAACTACAACCATATATACTATAAAAGTCAGTGTTATTAAACCTAGGCCAACAGATTGATCCAGGATCTAGCTTGAGTTGTATTTCAAGAAAACCACATGAGAGTTGACCCGATAAAACATGGATAACTTCACAAGTTAATTGTGACTTGATCAAAACTCAATTTTATTTAGAAAAAAAAATCATAATATCATCATTTGATTTTTTAAAATAATTTTTTTTTTATTGATATGGATCAATCCAAATTTACTTGCTTGGGTTATAGGCCAAGTAGGATAAAAATAACTTTGGTGAAAAACAATCAATACACTTGTCATGCCATCATCTTTTTTTAAAACAAAGTCAATACCAATTTGTTGAAGGGTATTTTTGCTTATTAACACTATTTGTTTTTTAAATTGATATATAACACAGTTTGAGAATATTTTTTTGGTGAAATAACATAGTATGGCAGATGTCGAGATTGAGAATAACAGTTTTGTATGAAGTCGGGTTTGGGATTAAAAATTTCTAAAGAAATTGTTAATATGAGTTGACATAATTTTCGAGGAATAAAAAGGAGAGAGAAAAAAGAAATAAAAAAAGATCTCGGAAGTACACAGAAACTCTAATTACGACATCACCAAAATCATTAGAAAGATCTTGATGAGACGAATCCATTAACACCAAGGATGGTCACGAACGATGATCGGAGTGGGCTACACTCTTTGTCCAAAGACAAGTGAGTCGTTCACTATGTGTGGCCCACTACAGTTAATGTTGGTAACTTTTTTTAGTGCCGTTAAATTCATTCCGTCAAGATCTTTTTGATGATATTAGTGGTGTCATTATCGTAGTTTCAATATACGTCCAAGATTTTTTACTTTCTTTCTTTTCTCTTCCATTTCTCCTCATTGTAATTACTCATAATTGGATTTAGATTGAGAGTGTGATCCACTTTGGTCACCATTGGTGATCTCTATTGATGTCATTGAATTCGTTTCATTGAGATTTTTTTGATAGTACCAGTGATGTCATAATTAAAGATTCGTTGTGACTCTAGGGTCACTTTTGTTTTTCTTTTTTTTTTCTCTCTCTCATCTCTCCTCATTGTAATTGCTTACTTGCTTTTGGATGAAGAGTGTGACCCACTCGAGTTACCGTTGGTGACTTTTATTAGTGTTATTGGATTCATCTCATCAAAATATTTTTAATGATATCTATGATGTCATAATCGAAGCTTTATTATTCCTCCGGGGTCTTTCTTTTCTTCTTCTTTTTGTTTCTTTCTCTCTCATCTTTCAAATTTGTGTTAGGAATATCTATTCCAGCCATGATTTCTTATAAAGTCAATATTCCTACTAATAACAACATGTATTAAACTATATTATTTCATCAAAACCTTTTTAAACCATGCTATTTTATTATTTAAAAAAAAAACAGGGTTAATTTTAAAAAAAAAATTCTTTGTGGAAGGCTGCTCTAGAAAAGCATGGTCGTGACTTTTCAAAGTGACAATACACGCCCACAAAATTAAATTCTTCACGTGAGAAACACAATAGTTGCGTTGTTTTAACGCCAAGACACATATATTTTTTATATAATACAAAAATAGAAAATATTTTTTGTGCTTTTAAAAGTTAATAATAATACAAACAAAAACATAAAAGGGACAAACAATATTATCCAATCACACCGCACAGGAACGAAGAAGCCCATGCCGAGCAAATCTGGACCGTACAGTCGGTCTCCATCCTGATGATCAAACTTTCCCTTTCCCTCACAGTGCAGTAGGGGCATGTTTGGAAGAATAAAAAAAGCAGGAGCCTGCAGTCTCGACGAGAGAAATTTCGCAGTCTCTGCCTCTGCTATTTATAAAATCACTCCAACCATTTGAGTCTGTACACAAAAACAGGGAGCTAGCAGTAGGCTTTTTAGAGAGAGAGAAACAAAAACACAGAGAGAGAGAGACAATAATGTCAGGTGGCATCGCACGTGGTCGTCTTGCCGAGGAAAGGAAGTCCTGGCGCAAAAACCACCCTCATGTCCGTAAAACACCCACACAGAAAAACAGAGACCTTCCCTCTCTATTTTCTTTCATTTTTATATGTTTTATGTTTTTTCCCCTTCGTTTATGAGTTTACAACCATGTGTTTTCTTGTGTGTTGATTTTGGTTAAATTTTTAGGGTTTTGTGGCGAAACCAGAGACACAGCCAGATGGAACAGTAAATTTGATGGTCTGGCATTGCACAATCCCTGGAAAACTTGGTGTAGGTTCTTCCCATCGTAATTTTCTGTCAATTTTGATTTCTCTTTTTAATTAGCTTGTTCTTGTTTTCTATTTTGGGTTTTCTTGCTTGTATAAGATATTTACTGTTCTTGACTCTCCCAATCTAGTTCTGGTTTGTATCCCGAGAAGCAAGAACAATTATAGCATTCAGAGGCTAAAATTACTTATAGCTTAGTCTCAAGGATTTTGTGCCTTGATCATGTTAAATTTTATTTATTTCTTTTTGTTAAGGCGGTGTCATGCTATAGGGTGATACTTAAATCAAATGGTTGAGTTCTAGTATAATGGCGAGATAAACTGGAGGTGAGGTAGTTGATCAGGCATCTGTAAGATTTAAGTTGCCAGGCCTGTTCTCTACGGGATGTGTCATTAAATTTTACTTTTTATGCCACAACTTATAAACCATGATGTTTCATTGCCCCAAGATGAAGGATGTTAGATTTTAAGATTGTTGATAAACTACTGGGAAAAAAAAGTTGTAATCTATCAAAGTTGAAAGTTTTGTGGCAATTTTGAAAGGTATTTGACATTCTTTAATTAGCTGGATTATGTCAATTTCTATTTAGAATCTTGAGTATCTAGCTAGCTTCCTATTATCCAGTCATTCTCCTGCTCTATTGATTAGTAAAGTTAAAGCATTTAGAATCTGGAGTATTTATCCTGATTGTTTTTTTTTTTCAAAGTTGTAACAGTGTTGTTATTGGATTGAATCCAGTCCCTGCTTATAAAAATTTGAATCTCATCGTATGAAATTCCCAGTGATCTTAACTTGTCTTCTCTGTCTTGGCATGGACTTGCACAGCCAGATGCAACTTACCTGGTTGAGAATTGCTGCTGTGCCTGTCAATTTATCAGTACCTTTTCTTATCCTCTCTGTTTCTTTTGCATGATGAGATCCGTTCTTTGAATTCATCTCAAATATTGTTGTTTATTCTGAACATTAGAAGTTTAATTTCTATGGCTATAGATATCACATTGAAGGCATCTGAATATTTGACAAAATAAGTGTACTTGTGAACACTCTTGTCCATTATGAGTTCAGTTGCTTTCGTGCTTCTGATCAATTTTCTGCTTTTGAATGTTGTAAAGCTAAAAGTTTGGTCTACCTTCTGGTTGCTTGTTGTTTCATTTGTTATGGCTTGCACCATCCACTTTTTTTTCTTTTAATTATTATTGTTGTTCTTTTCTGGTAAATGGATAATCCAATGTCAGCCATCAAGTCATATTTGATTCATATTATATGATGGTTTACTGATTTTTTTCTGAGGGTCTGGGAAAAAAGAAAGATAAATAGGGTAGATGTATATATCACCTGTTGGGATTGATTTTACAATTCATGTAATTTTGCAGACTGATTGGGAAGGTGGTTATTTTCCTCTTACACTCAACTTCAGTGAAGATTATCCTAGCAAGCCACCAAAGTGTAAATTTCCTCAGGGTTTCTTCCACCCTAATGTATATCCATCTGGAACTGTTTGCCTGTCAATCCTTAACGAGGACAGTGTAAGTATCTTCTGTTGCCTTTGATTATTGTTCCAGTTTTATAGGTTAATTATGTTATGGGATTTGTTCTGCTTATGGTGGTTTGTATAGGGATGGAGACCAGCCATCACAGTGAAGCAGATTCTTGTGGGTATCCAGGACTTGCTGGACCAGCCAAATCCTGCTGATCCTGCCCAAACTGAAGGTTATCATCTGTTTATCCAGGTATGCCAGCTTTTGAAAATTTGCTCTTCCATCTCTAGGTTATTTCTCTGGTTTTCTGTCTAGAAAATCTGGAAGAGCCTTCGAGCTTTTTAGGTCAAAATTTGTTTGACATGGTATAGAAGGGCTCTATCATATATATATATATATATAATATATATATATATATATATTAATGTAATTTCTGAATTGTTGTTTAGCATGCATTGTTAAATGATGTGTTCTGATCTGGTGAACCATGATCTTTGTTTAAAGTTTTTCTGGTTCTACCTTATCAAGTTCTTGCCATTAGAATTGTAATTCTCCTTGCTTCACCCAGCATGTGAGAAATATTGAAATACCTTAGAAAAGAAATGCTAAATGTTTATCGGTGAGGTAGAAAAAACACTTGTTCTGGCCTTGGGCATTGAGAACCCTGCCTGCAAGCTCATTGGGTATTAAATTTCTTCTGGATAGTGCTGTGTAGATTTTGTTGTTGAAAAGACCTGTTCCAATTTTATCAGATAAACAATTGAGATATAGTAAAGTACATGAAAAGTTGCTAGATGGTTAGTAGGGGATAATAATTTCTAATTTGTTGAAAATTGTAGCCATAAATGGCGAGGGTTCATGGGTGCCTTTTCCATGTGCAGAGAGGTCAATTTGTGTGAACAAGGGCGCAGAGTTTCTTGCACTTGGTATAGTATTACCATAACTTAATCTGAATTCTAAATGTACTTTGATTCGATGCAGGATGCTGCTGAGTACAAGAAAAGAGTGCGCCAGCAAGCTAAGCAATACCCTTCTCTTGTCTAAATGAAAGCTAGCGTTTCTGATTACTGTTGGTTCTTGGTAACTGTCCGTTGTCTGCAATTGTGTGATGCTGAACTTGTTTTTCCTGGTTATAGTTGGAACTTGGTAAATGTTGATGGCCTTCGTATCCTACTGCATGGTTGAACTTCTGTTTTGTCCCAAATTTGATTCCTTTTAATATTTTACAGTACACTAGTTAGGGAATGATACCTGTTCGGGTTTATATCAGATAGAAATCTAATGTTCCTCCTGAACGTATTTCTGTAATGAATGCTAAACAAGAGAAAATTTGGATTGCGACTATAGTTTAAGATAAAAAGGCACCTTATTCTCCACTGTTACTGATTGGCTTCCATTGATTGTGCTTAGTGTGGGTTGGCATTATGGCCAAAATGTTGCTCGCTAAAAATTGATTTTTTTATTTAAAATTATTTTTTAATATTTTTGGATTATTTTGATCTGTTGACATAAAAACTAAATTTTAAAAAATAATAATAAAGTATTATTTTAATGTATTTTTTTTTTTTTGAAATGCATTCTAGCCTACTTCTAAACGGGAACTTAGGCTTCCAAGGATAGCTGATGTCGCTCCTCTTTGAAAGTGACTGCTTGAGACATTACATGTTTGAAAAACTTGTGCGCTTCAAAACTATGAATGAATCTGCTGAATTTTAGTAGTGTTTTTGTTTTTATATTTAATTTTCATATGAAAAATAAATTTAAAAAATAAAAAAATATTATTTTCAAGTAAAAAATATTTTAAAAAATAATTTTTTTATCACAATTTGACTCTAAGTCACTGGTCCTTTAAATTTCAATTTTGGGTTTGACCGTATGACATTTCTTTTCCTATCAAGTCCCTTTCACTAGTTTAAGGATTTTTGCATGTGAAAAAATGAATTTTAATTATCATTTAGCAATCTTGTGTTAAAATCTGTAAGAAAAAAAATTGAGGGAGAAAAGAGCTGACGAGTAGCAAAAAGGGTAATTTTGATCATGTAAGAAAAGTACGAAATCTGTTTAGGCATACCACTTTTCATCCATTTATTTTTTTAAAAAAAAAATCAAGCAAAGGAAGGAGTCATTTGCTTGACTTAAAATAAAATAAAATTAAGAGTTGAATGATTAGAGTTTTTTAAAAGTAATGTTAGCAATTAAGTTACTAATGATTATATATAAAAAAATCATGTGCATAGTTTTTTTAAAGTTTTCTCATAATTATTGAATAAAAATAAAATGTCTAATTTTTTTATTATTATGTTTTTATACAATTTTTTTAAAATTAATTATTCTTTTATTTTTGCACACAATAGCATAAAATTTATCAAAATATAATACTTTTGTTTTTTTATTTGAATTTGTTTTTCAAATCACCGTAAGTCTCTATTAAGAAAAAATAATGTTATTAATAAAAAAAACATATGTTTTATATAAAAAATACATATGTTTTATATAAAAAATACATAAACAAAGATGCAAGTTTTAGCTAAATAAGCTTATTGGAAAGATTCATAGAAAAAATGGTTTGCCAGACACAATTATATCTTGAATTTGTTATGGTTTGTTATGAGAGATTTAGTTTAACAATTTTGAAGATGCCTTTTGTCGCACCCGACATGATCGTTGGGACCTTTTAATTTGAATAGGAAAATAGAAAAATAAAACCATTAACTTGTAATTAAAGAAAACTAGGAATTTTAAAATAATCATTGGTTTCAAAGATTCAGGTAAAGGGTTGGTTATACCTAAAAAAATATTGATGTCACTCGTACTGTATATTTTCAAATGAAATGTTACATTTGCTATGTGTTATCTCTTAGATTTATTCTACACATGTTATTAATAAGAGATTTTGTCAATTTATTTTAACAATATTTTTTTATGTTAGTCCCTAAAAATAGGACATTTAATCAATTTTGATCTTTTAATGAAAAACTTGATGTTAATTTCTAAAAATAAAAGATTCCATCGATTTTGATATTTTAACAAAAGATTTGATATTAATCCTTAAAATCATGTTTTGAACCCATTTGGATAGTAAAAATTAGGTTTTGACCCTATGTTTTTTAATATGTCTAAAATAGGTCCTAATAGCACCACTTTATACTCATTGTACTTACATGGGGTCATATTGACCACTAGGTCTACTCACGATAATAAGAAATAAAATGACATAACACACAAAAATCATAAAAAATATATTTACAAATAAAGATGATAAGAAGAACGTTATAGTTTTTTTTTTTTTTTTTTTTATAATCATATGATGAAAATGATATATGTTGTCACTTCGAAAGGGACTCGCCGGCAGGATAACGATTTACTGTATGATGAAAAAGTGAAATGAAAAGTATTGCCATGGACATCTTTCAACTCATTGATTCATGTTTATGCTGAACAAAAATAAATTATTTGAAAAAACAAGGTTGCAATTCATCAAAATAGCATGCAATTATTTTTTTTATGTTTATGTTTTTTCTTGTTTTATATGAAAATGCACCTACTATATTTTTTTAAACAAAACTCACATTTGAAATGCACATTCATATGCAAGAAACATCATGCTAAAAAATTAAACACACAAGAAAGTCCAAAATCCACATACAAATTACATTCAAATGCAAAACTTTTGACACACAAAATCATCATAAGCAACCAATGTTTTGTCACAAAAATTAAACAATATGTTAAAAATTAATTTGGGGTTTGAGATTGACCTTTTTGAGTTGCTAGAATCACTTAGGAAGACCTGAAAAATTGTTGAGAGAACGACAACAATGGCGGCGAGTGCAAGCCACATGCTGGACAGGGATGCCACTTTTGACATATCATTTCATGTTTTGCATGAGGCTGGAAGGCATATGACTAGCCCACCAGACACGTGGCTTCCTTCATTTTCATTCATGTGATGGAGATGTCACAACATACCATCGCTTGTGGAGGGAGATCAAAGCCCTCAAAGTGTCAGCTTCTTTTTTCTCTCTCTATTGGTTTGTTTTTCTCTCATTAGTTTTTAGATCTGCTATAATTAGGTTATATGACTTATATGATTGTGTAGTAGTCATCTAAGGGAGATAAATGGTGTTGGTGGTGCTTTATTTAGAGGTTGGAGGAGAGATAACTTGAGGAGAGAAGTTTTGGTATTAGTCCTTCTCTCTCCTCAATCTATGACGATATAGGGGTCATTATCTTTAATTGATGGAGGGATTTTGTAGGGGGTTTATAAATGAAGAGAATAGTGGTGGTATCACAAAAAATATAAAGGTTAGGTGAGAGAGAAACCGAGGAGAGAAGTTTCACATTCATTATCGCAATGGAAAGAAAGGAGTTGTGGCAACTGTTGTGATGGTTTAGGGGTTGTTGTGAACGTTGGTGGCTATTGTGAGTTGTTGTGAATGCATGAGAATATGGTGGCTAGGGTTTGATTTTTTAGGGAGAAAAGTGTGATTTTTTTCCCCTTCAAATTTTACTCTCATTTTTCTGCACACCATTTCCGTTTACCAATAGTGTCTAGGTTTTTTTACACTCTCCGCCTCCATCTCTCTCAAAGTCTTTTCTCTATTTATTGTATGATTTTTTTTTTCATAACTAAATTTCACTTTGATCTCTCTTTTTCTTGTTTTGTGTTTCACTCACCAAATTTGTTTTTAATTTAATCTTTTTATTTTTTATTTTTTTTTATGTTTTTGATTTTTTAAAAAAGATTTCAACAAGAGAAAAATAGTAAAAAAAATTATGAAATGGGTGTGAATGGCTGAAATGTGTTGAATTCTTCTTTTTTTTTTTGGATTTTTGAAAATATTTTGGGAACTAGAGGTTATATTTTAGGTTATGCCAGTTGTTCCATTTTTAAAATGCTTATGGTACAAAGTCTATATAAAAAAAACTTTTTGTAGACTTGTTTAATAAGCTTATAAAGAAAAGATGATGTTTTTGAAAGGTGTGCAAATAGTCAAAATAAAAGGTGATCATAGGAATACCTGATCGTTTTAAGGGTCAACCAACTCAAAGCTTAGTTATGAATTACCTGGTTTCCATGATATGTCAAAGATATGATTATTGCTAGATTGAAGTCTTTTTATAACAGAATTGGACATGGGTTGGATTCCTGGTGTGAACTTAAATTATTAGTGCAAGGTTGAAATCCTGGTATAAGGTTAAATTGTTATGACTCAAAATCAAACTTCTTGGTACTAGTTTGAATTTCAATGACGCAAGATAAATATTTGGTACTAGTTTGAATTCTAATGACATAAAATCAAGCTACTTGATACTGATTTGAATTCAGTGACATAAGACAAAACTTCTGGTACTGGTTTGAATTTTAGTGATGGAAAATCAAACTTTTTGGTTGGTACATGGGTTTTGATAAAGCCAAAGTCAAGAAATAAATTGATTTGGCCATAATTTTTACAAAACAGTATTCGTTGATTTTTTAATTGGCCTTGCAAAGTATTGAGAATAAAGTTGTTAGAACTTTTAAATAATATGCTCAAAGATGAAAAGTACTCGCATTCAAGTCAACCCTTATTTGTTTGAAAATGAAATAATCTTCATCTTTATGAACATTTTCAAGTCTCTTTATTTTAGGATGTATGATTTGCAATATTTCAAAGCAATTCTCAGATATGGTGAATGAGTAAAACAGACTTTTAATGATAGGAAGATCCAATATGTGATGATACCTTTAGGAATTGAGAATGAACATTAAAAAACATGACACAAAATCTTTGTCGTATCATCACAATATGAAACACCACAAATTTCAACCATTGATACACCTTTTCCATCCTACAATATGTTGTATTCTCTAGTATAAAAAAAATTACTCTAAACACCTTCAACAAACTTATTTAAACCTGAATATCATAACCTGTAAGCCACACAAGGTCCAAGTCATAAAAGAAAATGTCTTTGACATTCCTTTCTAGTTACTCTCATCAATATCTACCAACACTTGATGAGTACTCACCAGATAGTGAATGGTACAACAAAAATGTTAACTGTGAATGTTGTGAAAGAATCATGGGTCATTCCATTAATCTTTTTTAAGAATTCAAGAAGCATAACAATAACCTGATTTAGAACAGATAACTTTCATTTGAAGAGAAAATGATGAATATGACATAATTCATAAAAGATTTTAGGTTAGTTGATAATGATATTTTCTTAATGATGAGTGGGATCTTGTAGTTGGTATGTGAATAAAGAGGTTCAAATTGACTTTTGAAGAAGTAGTGAAGATATCATGGTTATTAGAGAATGGGTGCCTTAACTTTGCAAATGTGGTCACCATACTCTTTTTAGACTTTATTGTTTTTAATGTATTTTAAGGCTACATCACATATTTTAATAAGGTGAGCATTTTTCAATGACCAATTGCTATTTTGAAATCACTAGATGTTTTCATGAAGTAATATCTAATATTTCATTTTCATCCAAAATGGATAAATATA
>Ga0307514_10002482_pt1 | contig 19114 bp, 19 predicted proteins | sample 16_EM_MG_FD_203088 | JGI IMG/M metagenome (GOLD analysis project Ga0307514, IMG submission 203088) | Populus trichocarpa ectomycorrhiza microbial communities from riparian zone in the Pacific Northwest, United States - 16_EM | ecosystem: Host-associated > Plants > Roots > Unclassified | place... | reverse complement strand
TGGAAGTGACAAAAAAGCAAATGATTGTCTCACCTCAGAGTCGAATTGCATTTCAGGCATGGGGGCTACAGTTTGGGGAACAGGGAGGGTGGTCACCGGCCTCAGCTAGTTGCAGGTTTGGAACAAACCCGCATTACTTGCCCGAAGCGAGGGCCCATTTTCAGGGACAGCTCGGTAACGGACAACAGGTACACACAACGAACCGAATACAGTAGTAAACGGAAGGCGTTTTTATCGACCAGGAGACCTGAGTAGAACGTGCTGAGCAATGACGGAGATCCGAATCACGGACTTTGATAAGTCCGATGTTCTTTGGACGAGCAAAAGAGACCGTTCTCAGAGAGTGTATAAGTCGTATCCGAGAGCGGTTGCAGATAATTCAACTGGGTTCAGGTTACACATCAAGTGAGTGGCCGGAGGAGCATACCAGTTCAACGAATCGGAAGAGACGATCGGCGTTCGGAAGATAGAGTTTGTCATTGTTTGTTCCATCTTTGTCCACCTCCGTCTCGTGACACTCATGTCCCAGAGGATAGGAAATGTACGTGTCCAGTGTTTGAGTCTGGCGTTTCTCGTCTCAGGGCTCACAACGTGCACCGTAGACTGCGTTAGCCTATGCTCGGATATGGCACCATGTCGATGCGTCGGATAGAATTCTCGGGAAACTCGCCGAGCGCATCGCACTTGTCCTAATGGGAAAACACAAGCCGATATTCGATGCTGCAGGTCCGTTCCCGTCGCGTGTGGAGTCGTGAGGCATGCTTTGAATGTTTTTATTTCAAGCCGACTGCGGTGACTACGTGGTTGTGACCAACGCCAAGAAGGTGAAGGTCTCTGGTCGCAAGGAAGACCAAGTGCTGTATCGCAAACACAGTATGTACCCTGGAGGCTTGAAGGAGATCAAGTACAAGGAAATGATGAAGCGGAAGCCTGACGAGGTGCGCTATATCATGACATGGGTCACAAGAGTCACAAGAGCTCAGCTCGTTTGCGTCTCGTTCTACAGATCATTCGCCAAGCGGTATCTGGGATGTTACCCAAAAATAAGCTGCGGGAGAGGAGATTGGAGAGGCTCCGCATTTTCCCTGACGAAGATATGGGAATTTTCCAACACAACATTGTGAAGCGATGGGAAGATGGCACGCTTACGTCTACCCCACAAACGGCTTCCAAGGTTTCTGCCACTACCTCCGCCTAGGACTCATCACGCTTCGCGATCTCATAAGTAATGTACCTTCAATCCATAATCCCGGAATGATACTCGTGTCTTTTCTCCATCATGCATTCTTGCCGCGGAATTTGCTCACAGCTTTGTTGGCGAAATGATTGGAATCGCCTCCGTCTGGACTTTGTCGACACACCCGCGGTATGGAAGATCTCAGCACTTATGAACCGCCCGGTTCAACACTGGGTCCCAAGACCTCCAGCATCGAGTGTGCCCCTTTTCTTACGTATCGGTAGTGCTTAATACCTGGTGGTGTTGCTGGCACTGTCGGAAACTGCCGGACCCTGTATGCTCAGTTCCATCGATTCAACGTTCAATTTGCAAAAATGCCTCCCCTGGCGCCTCCGACCCAGAAGTTCATAAGGCGAGGCAGCCGTTCTGAACTAATTGGTGCTGTCGGTCTCCGGTACGGTACCACGGCATTCTGCTCGTTCCTGGAAATCCTCATACGAGTATCTTATGGGGTTACCGAGTCCTAGCACCCGCACGGACCCCCCCCCCAGTTCAGCGCACACGCTTCGGGGTTTGCTCATGTTCGGGAAAGCCGACAACCGTACGACTTTACGGCAACCCTAGACCCGCGATGCGATCCGGTACTCCGCTCCTGTCCCCCCGGGGCAGCACCTCCACTTCGCTAGTCCTATCACCGGAAGGTTACCCGAATCTCGTGCGGCCTTTACGATTAATCTGTACCACCAGACCCACCGGTGGCATGGGGAGAGCGGTCATTGCCCCAACGGTGGTGGAATTAACGAGTGGTACGATTTTTATCTCGTCGCCTGTCACCTTGACTGCCCTCAGGGTCCGGGACGGGCCAAGACATCTCCAGTAGATTGGCTTGTTGGTCTCCCCCGATTTCGAACGCCAGAGTATTCATCAGATCTCATGACCCGCACCGGGACCCTGCATGCGATCTTCCAGCGAATCCCTCCTGGCCATACATCTAGGAACAGAAGTAGAATGGTCTGTGCTTGTCACCCGAGCGTCATGAAAGGCCCCCATGATTGGGGGTTATGTGGATACCCAGGCCCCCGCCACGAATTCCGCGGACTTTGCGAGGTCGCCATTCACTCGCTGATGGTAAGAGACTCTCCCAGACTGGACCGTCTATCCAGATATCAGGGACTCCGAACCCCAACAACTCGTTGAGGCGCTATGTTATGGCCCTTTTTGCCTGTAGTCTTGCTTTCTGTGGGGCTTCTAGGAATTCAATCAGCCACGAGGTCGGAGGGAGCTAGAGGGTTCTGTACAGTTTGCGGGTGATCTCGTGTTTGGCTCCAAAGCACGACTGGCAGTGGAGAGCCCAAGACCTCACTTCCAACCCCATAATCGTCTGCTCGGGCGTTATGTAATGCGCTCTGCACAAGTTCATTGCCTCAGCATTCATTTCTACACAGCCTCTCAGTGTCCATCGACATCGGAAACATTCTCACAACCTCTGGATCGTGGACAAGGTCTCAAATCTCGCACTCCCAAAACGGCATCCCGTCGTCCCAAAGAACCCACCGGCAATCATGGACGGGCGCGATCGTGTGCGCAATTGTTTGCAGATCATTCCCGGCTCATAGCTTCAGGAAAAATTCCTGCTCGAACTCGCGTCCCAATATCCAAGCTTTTGTTCTCGGTGGACATAGCTGGGAAGGCGAACCCTCGAGGTTTCCCATTTCACAACATAAAACTCTTCACATCATTCTTTTAATTCAATTTTGCTACGGAAGCTGCGACCCTGAGACCGGAGACCGGAGGAAGTGACATGTGGTTGGTATGGGGTTCAGTCCCTCAGGCGGAAAGTTGGGCTCATGTGCGGCACTTCTTTGTCCCGTGATTGTTGTGTTGCAGCTTGCATGAAACCAACAACGCCGTCTACAAAAAAGGTACGCCCCACAATTTGGGACCCCGGATTCCCGGAAGCCACGTTACTGCGTCGGCGCGTTGACCCTAGTGCTGGCAGCAGAGGGGTGTGCTCAGAACCTTCAACCGACATGACTAATATCTTCTTCGAGGAGGATAACGGCACCAAGTCGAGAACCGCCTTGGTTTAAAGAGGTAAAGGTAACGAGGGGCACTTTAGCTTTGCACTCCCCCCGCAATAGCAGCCGAGAATGGACCTGAAACATGTAAGGGTCTCCGTTATTTCAAAGCGTCCCGAGTTTAGGTGATTGAGCCTTCTAGATCGTCAATCGACCTTGGGAGGTTCTACCTTCGTCCCAGACACCACACGTCAGTCCCACCGCAAGTACCAGTACCGTCACGAGCACCAGTAATGCCGACTTCCGTGACATGGACTTCAGGAAGCCTGTCTTGGTCTGTCACTATCCTGATCACTTCCTCCTGTTGCCGACTAAGTCGTCGATCCTCAGGTGCCGGTGAAGAAACTGTACCTCAACGCGGAGCAAGAAGAGGCCATCCGGACGCTTTACTCGGAGAACCGCGAGTATCGGATGCGATTCCACACTAGCGCTCAGAGCCAAGCCGACGCCAAACGAGTCCTCCACAGGAATGGGCTCCTGCAAACTGGCCAACCTGAAAATAAACTTGAACATTGTTGGTTAACGGCTTGGAGCAGTACCTGGGGTTCCAGGAAAGGCCAGAAGAAACGCAGCTTGTTCCAATGGTAGGGCCTCCTCCATCCTTGTTCGTTGGTTCGCTGAACGAACAGGGGGGCACTGCGAACAGTTCGTCCGGCTATAATACGGCAGCGCGACAAGCCAGAGACAAGCGCGGATCACAAAACCCGATCGAATGGTCGAGGCAGGCCGATTATGAATTCACAGGGTGTCTGGCGCACGCGGATGTGACCTCGAACCGTGGTTCCGGGCAAACCGAACGTATCATTGGATATTTCGAACACAGCGAAAAGTGCCAGGCTGCCGCGGTCATTCGCTCGGCTTTGGGCGAGACATGATTGTTGCGGGATCAGGGAGATAGGAACGTGGAGCGGTCCTACGTAGGATATTCAGGATACTTGGGAACCGTAATGTATTACGCATTGTGTAGAACGCAGTACGAAAGGGAAACTATGCCGTGAGAACATCATAACCGCCCTCAGTGATCAAGACCATGTGTTCTGCCTGCGCGCCCCTTGAACAGTTCTGTCGGCGGGCGATGAGTTATAAGGTAGACGAACAATAACAAAGGCAAAACGTGAAGCATACCTCCGAGGAAGCGGCCCAACCATCAGGAAACGTCCAGTCGGTTGGGTCCAGACCTTCGATAATAATGGGCTATTCCACAGCAATAAGCAATCTACAGGCGTTTGGAGCCAGTGTTTGAAACTAGAATTCACACCTCTATCGTAAAGCAGTGTCCTGGAAGCATAACGCCTGGCTCATCGTTCAGATGGTGTAATATCCATGGCGGCCTGTGGAAGTCGCTGCCAATCCCGTGCCCCGTGAATCGCTGCGACACACAGTAGTTCCCAGAGCGACGGATGTGGTCATGAATGACCTTTCCTATTCCTTTGAATGGTTTCCCCGGGCCACAGTACTGAATTGCGAGATCGAGCGCGTTATTCGTTATGTCGACTAGCCGCCTTCCAGGCTCGTCCTATCCGCGATATTAAGAACAGAGTGGAGGTTGGGTGACGATTTGAAGCTCACAACATCTCCGACCAAGAATGTTCTTGAAGTGTCTCCGTGGCATCCGTCAACGTACACGGTTACGTCGATGTTCACGATATCACCGTCTTCGAGAGGTCGTCTAGGTAGAAGGTAAAACTATTACGGAGTTCATTTTAGAAAAGGAGGTTGAATTACTCGTCTGGGACCCCGTGACACAGGATGTTGTTGACGCTGGTACAACACGATTTTGGAAAGCCAGAATAGAGTAATGGGGAGGGATATGCTCCGTGGGCGGTTATCCATTCATGTAGTGCTGCGTCGATTGTCTCCGTGGTAACGCCTACCTAAAGGCTGTCAGCATCGCACACACGCAGGGCCGATTAATGAAGTAATGACCTCGACAAGAGTAGAAGCGTAGTTTAAGGCGTCTCTGGCCAAGAGCGCTGCTTTCCGCAACGACTTCTCTTCGGAAGACCCGAGAACTATCCGACCATCGCCGTCATAGAGTTCCCCGTGCTTCGGGTCACCGAGAATCGGTCTGTCTCCTTTAATGTATGGTGGACGGGCGACGTGTATGGGCACAGGTCGTGGAATGATGTGTGATACCCCCCAAACAAAAGGTTCCTTGGGAAGGACGACGGAATAATCTCCGGGTAGCCGCTGGATAGAATAGTTTTTGTATCTGGGGCTCTGCCGCCTGAGGGTGCGATACAGCAACTGCGTCCCCAGTCGAGGAGCCATCGGGGTTGGAACGGGAGTGTGAGCGGAAGTTGCCGATCGTCGCGCAACTCTAACGCGATCGAGAGGATTTTGATTTGCAGCCTTCGGCCGGTAAACGAGGGATGGGTACCTCTTCATCCCCTTCGGAGGCGATTAGGGTCACGACATTCCAACGCTTGCATCCGAAAACATATCTGGAACGATTCCTCGAGGAGAATGTCAGACCAGACGGGAGAGATTTCCTTGAGTTCAGGGACTGTTCGATCAACGTTGGTAAATGCTCTAAAAATGTCAGTCCATCTCTACGACTGACCGATTCTTGTCACTAGGCTCGATATCTACTGCGGACGGTTCGTCGCTCGTACGTTTAGGGGATACCACGGTCGTATGCGGGGTTAAAGCCGAGATTGCGGAACCTGACTTAGATGCGCCAGAGGATGGGTTCCTAGGTATATGCCATGAGGCCAGATACCCGAAGATTTGCTGAAGTGGTTTCTAGTCCCGAACCTCGACCTTCCACCACTCTGTTCGCCGAGATATAAACCTGGTCCGCCCTCCGATGATGCTCAAGTGTTTTCGAGCAGATTGAACGAGGCTCTTATTCTGTGCGGCAACACACCCGGTTTCATCGTATGGAGTTCCCACTTATTCCTATTCTCTAGCTCAAACATACTCCCTACAAAATCCCTATGTATACGGCCGGGGAAATTCGTCTGGGTGTTGTACATTGATGCGACATGTATCAACTACAACGGCAATGTGTTCGATGCCACTTTGCTGGCCATGGTTGCTGCTTTGAAGAATGGTTCGTATTTACGCGAATAGAAGCTATGGCTCAGCTTACCGCAACACATCTCCAGTTAGCCTGCCGAAGGCCATGTATCACGAAGAGACGAACCACGTTACGTGTTCAAGGAAGACCCGGGAACCCTTATCTCTACAGGGAACTCCCGTATCTTCGTCCTTCGGGGTATTTGACTCGTACGCATTCCTCACAAGAATGATTGACATCGATATTGAATATCTGCACACAGCTCACATCTGTTGGCTGATCCAACTGCGTTTGAAGAACCGTTGCTTGAGACGACGGTGACGGTGATCACGGACAACGAAGGGCGTCTACTTTCTGTCAACCAGCTTGGGCAGTATCTTTCGCCTGAGTTGGATGTCCTCTCGAAATGTATAGCCAATGCTCAAAGTCGCACGACAAAGATAATGAAACAAACTCTTGCCGTTTGATCTATGGGTACTCGAGGTCTATAATCAGGAGTTCCAATCCTACCGAAGAGCATCCACAGTCTCCCCGATGGTTTTGAAACCATCACATTTTCCCATGGCTACTGGTCAAGGGTTGTAAGGTATTCCTTCAACTTCGCCAGGGCCCTGTATCTATGCGAGAGCCCGTTCTTCTGTTCGGGAGTCATCTCAGCGTAACTGAATGTGCGAGTGAACACTCTTCTCGCCGGGAAGGGAAACGTAAAACACACACGTTTTCCCCGTATCCTCCGCCTCGAAAACCGCGTCCCACCCGAAATCGGCGGTTCCGCGGGCGGGCACGATCCGCCCGTCAGTACGGCCTTCGAATAGAATCGGTTCCGTTCCGGGACCGGCGCTATAGGCGAAGGTGCACAAAGCCCAAGCGTCCTTGGTGTCAAATCCTGCTAGCATCCTGTTCAAGCCTAGTCGAGATGTCTCTTAGAGGATGGGTGTGCCAGACTGAGAAGTGCTCCTGACCGTCATGACCGAGTTCTGTCAAAAAATACTTGATGTATGGACCCGGTAACCCATTGAGAGCCTTGAAGCACAAAGCGGTGTCATCTGTGATACACGGACCGCCAATCTGGTACGTATCAACGACCATATCCATATCTGTGTTGTGAGGGCGGAATATCCTCACCAAATCGGCTGCTCGACGACACTTCTCCCGAGAAACTTCCTGAGTCGATCCTTGAAGTTCTGGGACTGATCAAGTGGTCTCAAGGGATGGGTAATCATTGTGCCAAGGTGTAAACTGGGGCTGACACCCACTGTCAAGAGCCTCCGAGGTTATCTCGACCGGCGCACCCTGTAGCAAGATCGCCTTCACTTCTCGCAATTTCCCTGCATTTCCTGTAACAAACACTATGCAAGAGATTGAGAATTTTCTACTCGCGCGATGCAGACCCCGCACCTAATTTCTGCATTTCCGCGATAGACCAAAAGATTGCGATCGGGAGTTGCCGGACAATTGGAGAATTGGGTGACTGCGCTGTGTTTTCCACACGCACCTCGCTTCCACTAGGTCAGGTCGCACCATCCACGCTTCACCGCTCTCGCTTATCTATCCGCCACACGGTGTCATTCCGCTCGGCTTGTTCACCGTCCACGTCGAATTCGCACCGGTCATACGAGAGTAGTCCGCGTTGTGGTGCAAGAGATGCCGGAATACGTCTATGCATTGTTTGAATTCGTTCCCGAGAATCCAGACGAACTCCACTTCCAGGCCGGAGAGTGTATTGAGGTCATAGAGAAGGATGACGTCTACAGCGACGGCTGGTGGCAGGTAAGTCCTCTTCGATCAGCTGAACCTTTCCGCTCGATATTGGGACCGTCTTGCATGGCCTCTGCCTTTGGCGGACGCGAACGCACGGGGAGAAGGCGTGTTGTGAGTTCTGGTTAGCGTGTTCCGCGCCTTGTTCTACCGTCACCACAACATCCTACCGACATGCATGCCTTGCGTGGAGATATCCCGCCTCGTCTCACCCGATTACTTCGTTTGTCCGTGTCTCAACTATGACAGGGCGCTTACCTTTCCTTAACAAGGGTCGGACGGCAACTGGCAGCGTTGGTCTATTTCCGCAAAGTTTTACTTCCCCAAATCCGCCGGAGGCAATTCCGACATTTCCAGTCAACGAGGCCCATGAGTCAGAACCAGAGCCACACTCCCCCACCGTTCTACAACCTCTCCAGGAGGTATCCGAGACCAGCCCGAAAGGCACTCCAGATCCCGACCCCCCCAGCACCTCTACCCCCCGCACAATCGACGGGGAAGTAATGCATGCTACAATGACGGACGTACAGAAAGCCATCGAGCAACTTGGCAGGCATGACGCTGACGGAACTAGGAGCTTTAGTTTCGCGAGTTCGCGTGGGGAAGGGGATGGCGACTGGACCGACAGGGATTCAGCGACCGATACGGACGGAGAGATCGATGGTTGGCACCTAAATGCTAGGCAGAGGCTTGCCGAGAATTCCAGGATGATCAACGAGGGATCAGCGGGTCCGTCAACTCCGATGCGTATCTCAGCTCCCCCAATCGAGGTCGAGCTCAGCGACGAAAGCGAAGCCGAAGATGATGAGAACCCTCCGCGGGTGCATGATGACTCACGCTACCTTCGAAAACACTCCCATATCTCCGAGGAAGAGGAGGTCGATTCCCAGACCTCGACCAAGGTCAAGCCTTCAGACCCCTCTGTTGGCTTCGACCCCAGTACGCCAGTGATGGCCTCGGATGCATACATTGTTCCTTCTCCTGGAACCATCGTAGATGATTTGCCAACTGCCACCCCCCGTAAAAAATCCTTCTTCGAGGAACAGGAGGAGGGGCTATGGGTGGTTCCACTGGAATCCATTTCAAAGCTTGCGCCAGAACCTGAGCCAGAGGCCAAGCTCGAGCCACAACCTGAGCGGGTACCTCCTGCGCAGATCCCACTCCCGAAGTCTCCGTCACCAATGAATAGTTTCCTACCCTCTCCCTCTCCCTCTACACCTGCCTCTGTCGCTGCTCCCATACCAAGACCTTCAATCGCACTGATTAACACACCCTCGGAACGATCTCGTACTCCCATCTTCCAGCCACCTGGCACTCCTTCCTCCCCCACCATCACTTCATTCGGGATCCAGCAGGCTCTTGGATCGCCCACAAAGCCACAATCTCCGTTCCGACCTCAAGAAAGTCAAACACCTCTGGAGAAGCCTACTTCACCCCAATTGTCGAACTCCAAACCCCCAGCACAGTGGGCTGTCGAAGAAGTTGTTCATTGGCTCAAGGAAAAAGGGATCGATCAGGACACCCGTGACAAATTCATTGGTATACTCATTTTATCGAAAATAAAAGTTTGTAGTGTTGATGTTCCGCTCTGCAGAACAAGATATTACCGGAGACGTCCTCCTGGAGTTGGACCTTGACCTGCTCAAGACTGAGATCGGCATTATTGCTTTCGGCAAACGGAAGCGCATAGCCAACGCTATAATGGAATTGAAAAGGTCATCAGCAGTCCCGCAGACCGCTCATTCTGAGAGTCTGTTTTCCCACTCGAGAAGCATCAGCTCGGCTCAGGGATCTTCGCTCAACAGTCCATCGTTGCCGTCACCTGCACTCCCAGCTTCCACCACCAGCCCAACAACCTTTGGCGGCTTCTATCAGAACGAGAGTCCTACGATCGGGGACGCAAGCAGTTTATCGCCAGATACACCAAGAAGCACCAGACGCAGGAGGGGGTCCGACCCTGAATCCATCCAAGAGAACGTGGAAACTTTGAATAGGACCAGTTCGAGGAACTCGTTCATTGGGCTGGGAATTCAGTTCACCAACAAATTCCAGGTAATTACGGTCCGAGGTGAAATCCAAGGCAAGATCCTGATCCCGATTGGGTTTACAGAAAAGCCGGCCAACGCAGCTGAATCTGTCACCTAGTGACGGAAATTTGGGTGGGAAGAACATTGTCTCCCCGGATAACGTTGTCACCCTTGACGATGATAGAACAGCCATGAGCGAGGTATGTGATGCGCCTACTTTCGAGCTACTCCGAAGATCGATTCCGATGTGGACGCACAGAGCGAAATCCCCAATACCGGCAGCAGCAGGAACAGCAAGAAGGGGAGGATATTCGGACGACCCCTCGAGTCCAACGGTTCGCCCTCTCAAGAGGCTTATGAGGATGGCAAAGATCTCGCTTCTACCCCCGTCTCTTTATCTTCAACCAGGCGCGACTCCAACGAAGAGCCAGCACTGCCGCCTAAGACCCACCGGAGGGCTAAGAGGAGCTTGGATAACGCCAGGGCAAGCGACCGCCTTAGTTTGTTCGGGAGCGCTTTCGGTGGCACCCTTGGGAAATCCAGGAAACCTCCCCCGAGGTATTCTGGCGGGTGTGTTTTCATTGAAATCATGCTCTGGTTCGTACTGATAGGCAAAAACCGGACAGATCTACGGACAAAGAAGATGACGGGGCATCCGGAAAGGGAGACAAGGAGAAACCAGCGTCTACGTTCTCCAGGCTGTACCACATCGGAGACAGAAAAACATCTATTTCAAAGCATACTATTGGAGAACTCAGTGCGAGACAAATGGCCCTGGACAAGGCGAAAAGTGCCGCGGACGCTACTTGGAAACTAGAGAGGGATAGGACCCTCTTGCGGAAGCGGGGCTCGGGCGGAGAAACACCGAAACCGCCGGTTCCAGCGCTTCCTAGCAACGGGCCTGGTCTAGTACAAGGTCGCAGCGTCCTCGAGCAGATTGGAACTCCAGATTTCAATGGCTGGTTAATGAAGAAGGGGGAACACTATAGCACGTGGAAAAATAGGTATTGTGTACTGAAGGGGCATAATCTCTACTGGATGCGGAGTAACAATGCGACGGTTCGGACCTGCTTCTCGAGTCTTTTCACCGAGGCAACGGCTAATTTCGACTTTAGGAGACCAAGATCAAAGGATATGTTAACACTACTGGTTACAAGATCACCCCCGACGAGGATATCAAGGCCGGAAGCTATGGTTTCAAGATGGAGCATCCGAACGATAAGACACATATGTTCTATTCGGAGACCCAGTCCGTCATCCGAGAATGGATGAAAGCGTTGATGAAGTCGACTATTGAACGTGACTACAGTAGTAAGTACAGCCGAGGGCTATTAGAGAGAATTACCGCTGAAGTCGCTTTGCAGCACCTGTCAGTTCTACTGCCACTGTTCCAACTATACCCTTGGATGTTGCGCAAGCCATGAACCCACCTCCCCGACCTCCATCACCCAGCTCGCGTGACGCCACTCAGAAAGCAATGAGGAGACCAAACCCCAACCAACTCTCCAGTCGGGATGCTCAGGTTTTGCTGCTCGGCGCGGAAACAGTTAAGGGTGATGTCAAGGAAATGGGCGGCAGAGTCGAGTCTTTCTTCCCCGGGGATCACATACCAAGTCCGATCGAGGTTTCAAAGTCAAACTCGGACGATACGACATCCACGATGTCACCGAAATCAATTAGGTCGATCGTACCTCAACGACCGAACAGGAACATACGGAGTTCCATCACTGATTCTGGGTCCGTGAGTCCTCCCCTTGTCCCTTACTGTCCTAGACCCTGAAGTTCCACACAGCCTGCCGTGGTTGACGAGGATCTGATTAATTGGGCCAATGGACACTTATCATCGAAGCTTCAATTTACAGATATCTCTGAATGTTGTGGCCTGAATCTCATGAGGATCGCCGAGTCGATCAGGGGAAAACCTGCTTCACCGCCTGTTGTTGACTCTTCGTTCCCGTCTGGACCGAGCGATGAAAGGCTGGATGGTCTTTTCAGTCTGTTTGATTTCCTCTTGAACAACGACGTCCATTTGGGAACGGTGAGCATCAACGATATTAGGCAGGGCAGGCAAGACAAGATCATCCAGGTGTTGAAGGCGTTGAAATCATGGGAAGATAAAAGGACGGAGATCTCACAGTTCCTCAGCACCAGCCCCGAGTTGGGATTCGCGCCTACTAAATCCAACCTATCGATCGCTGGGGGGATGGTGTGGACCCCCATCATGTGAACACACCCTTTATCGTTGAACTACCGACCCCAGGGCCCTACTCTCCTTTCTTCCCCTTCCACTTTTTTCCCCTCCCGCTAGTAGCCGTCATTAATTACTTACCGCTGTTTTTTCCCCCTTATATCACGTTCCATCCACTTGCAGACATTACGGAAGACTATCCCTGTTTGTTTGTTTTTTCACCTCCCGTGTACATGTGCCATTAGCCGATCGCTCTAACCCATTCTTTTGATCATGAATTTTTCGTCGTCTTGCTTTATCTTATCGCACATACACCCACTCCATCACACTTTGTCCCCGCCCCTGACTCCTCCTTTCTGTGGAATTACCAATGTCGTCGAGTATAGAAGCTATCGAGCGAGCTTTATTTATCGGCCGTTGGGACGACGAGATACCAACTCCAGCGGACACGGGGATCGCGGAGCTTGCCAAGGATGTCATCAGCGGCTCCTTCCGTTCAGTCTTGACCGGCGACCATGCTCAACGGATACTCAAAATCAAGACGACGCTTGAGAATATAGATGGACCGATAGCGTCCTGGTTCGACTTTGATTCGATTGCAGAGGAAGACCGGAACAGTCTCTTACCGCTCATCGTAGGGATCGCATGCATACACTCGTACATTCAACCGAACTACACTGGGCCTGACCTTGACGTGAAACCGCTTGAAGTGCTCAAGTTTCCGCCGAACTTGGATGTGACGGAGGAGACGTTGCATCAGAGAGCTACGACAGAATTGGCTTATGGAGGTGAACCTGCGTACCACCTCGCTCAGGTTTCAATTTTCCTTGCTGTCGCGGAAGCGCTGTGGAACGTTGCCGAAACCGCGAAGACGGTCGTTTGGTGGAGGTTGAGAACATGGTTGTTGCGAGAGCAGATTTTGGATGAGCCAGTCGGGCTTCCGCAAAATATCTGGGACATGTAGGCGCCTTTCTGCTCTCATCACCCGTATCTATTTAACTTTTCGTAGGATCATCGTAGATCCGGACTTCCCTCCCGACTTAGGAGGGATCCGAGGGCGCATCCTACTCGAGCAAGGACTTTTACACCACGCCCTTCAAAACGACAAGCCCGCAGCCGAGCATTTTGTTCGTGCTGCCAAGGCAAACGGCCTTCAGTACGAGCTCACTGGCGCACCGGGGAAAAGAACAAAGTTCCAGCAGTGGGATGTCGCGCAGCTTGTCCTTCTAGCTCAGAGCCGTAAAACCCCAGAGGACAGAGACAAAAGAGAAGGGGGGGAAATCAAGTCCGTGGAAGCTAATCCTGCAACGGAGGCGCTAAAGGACGGAACGACTGTCCCGGAAACATTGCCACTTAATGACGACACCCTTCTCGAAAAGACCGAATTCACCTCCTCCACACCATCCTCATCATCCACTCTATCTCACCTCGACCCAAATTCCCAGCCTCCCCTCGACCCTCTGGACCAATGTATCCTTCTCGGCCTCTGCCTGAACGTCAAAAACACATCCCCCTCGCACGGCCTCACGGCCGAACAGATGTCTCCCTACGTCGCACGAGTCATCTCCCACCCGGTCAACTGGTCTGTTCACACCATGGCTCTTCTCCTCCGCTCCAGACTCGAGGCGAATCGGACACGAACCGTCGAGAGATCGACCCTCCAACTCCAGGCTCTTGTCGATCAGATGCCCACCGCAGATTCAACGGTCCAGGAACGATTGGAGTGTTTCCATGGGATCTCTCTGCCTAGTAAATGGGAAATGCAAAAGGAACTCGCGACCAGGTTTCTTTCAATTGGGGTCGTCAAGTCGGCACTCGAGGTGTTTGAGAAGTTGGAGATGTGGGAACATGTTGTGCAGTGTTGGCAATCGATGGGACGGCCAGACAAGGGTATCGCCATCGTCAAAGACCTCTTGGAGGGCCGGAAAGCTGAAGCCGATATAATCCTTTCACGGGGAAGGACTTCGAGGACTACGAAGCTGGATGTGGTTCGGGAGGCCAAGCTTTGGTGTTTACTCGGGGACACGGAACCAGAAAATGCCGTCCGCCATTATACACACGCCTGGGAAATCTCGAATCATACCTCCGCCCGTGCTGTCCGCTCCTTAGGTGGTTACCATTTCTCTCGGGGCGAGTACGCCGAGGCGAAAGACTACCTCAAGAAAGCTGTGACGATCAACCCACTCTTGAGTAGGAGTTGGTTCGTCCTCGGGTGCGCGTGCTTGAAGATTGAGGATTGGGAAGAGGCTAGGCAGGCGTTCTTCAGGTGCGTGACGATAGATGACGAGGACGCAGAGAGTTGGAATAACCTTGCGAGCGTATATCTGAGGATGGCTGAGGTGGACCAGGATCAACCTGGGGATGAGGTGCGCATGGCCGTTCCTATGGTGCGCTACTGAATGTTGAACATTCGGCTATGTTTCAGGGCAATCACGGAGAAGGGCAGGTAGTGCCATTTGCACGCCGACTGCTCGCCTGGCGCGCTCTTAAAGAGGGGGTCAAACATGGATACGACAACTGGCGGATGTGGATGAATTATATGGTCGTTTCGATGGATGTCGGCGAGCTCACCGAAGCATGCCGAGCCCTTGGCCGGGTCGTGGAACGCCGCGCGGATAAAGACGGATCTTCTTCAGTGGACGAGGACGTTCTAGATAAACTGGTTGATGCTGCTACTCGGACGGTTGCCCAGGCGGAAACGGAGTCGCTCGAGGTTCAGCAACAGAGATCATGGAGTCCAAAAGAGCTTTTGAAGCGGGTTACGGAGCTTCTGGATAACACCATTCTCCCGAGAGTTGCCACGACTAGGGTTTACCGCGCGAGAGCACGGCTGTACACGTTCCATGCTGATTACGAGTCAGCGATTCGGTTGTACATGGATGCGTACCGACTCAGTGTCGCGGGGTCTATGGAGAAAGGAGAGACAGATGTGGATAGTTGGAGGGTTGCCGTAACCGAGGTCGAGGAGATTGTCGAAGTCCTCCGGAACTTTGGGGCCAAAGTCGAGGGGTACAAGTGGGAATTACAGACACGGAGCGTCGTCAGGAGTTTCATGGGCAAGAGTCGGGAGAACTTTGAGGATGAACCGGAATGGCAGAGGCTGGTGGGTCTGATGGAGGACTTGAAATCCTGAGAATCGTTCAGGCGTCCTCTGTGAAAGGCATCTTGCCAAGGCTTTTAGTGGTAGTTTTTTATATATAGCCATTGTCGCCTCGTGCCAGCAGATTCTCGAGGAGGGGTGTGTGAATGAGACTAAAATCTGTTCCGTATTGTGTAATCCACGGGTGACCAGTGAAAGGACACCACATGGGACTATAATTTATAAGTTATGATACAATCTGGAGCGAGGGGACGGAGGAAGTACGTAAGGTAGTATGGTGTAATGTAAAGTGGGTGAACGAAGACGAAGGTCGAAAATCGAATGTTGGGCTACAGGTTCGTGGTCGTGAATGTTCGGAGAGCACGGCTCTGGAGAACAACAGGATGGCGTGCAAAAAAAGCGAGATTAAAGGATCTATGAGTTGTCCGGCCACCCGAATGCCAACGCCATCCGGTTTAACAAGAGGGCAGTGACGATTTCCGTGCAAATAGGAAGTCCGGGTTGCTTGATGGTCAACCTAGCGGTTGCCTTTTTGTTCGCAGAAGTAACAGGCTCGTAAGTTGCGATGACGGCGCGCCCATTATAACACTATACGATGTCGTTAATACACGGTGATCACAGAACCCCGGAAGGGGAAAACACGGACCTCCATGCGACCGTCGGTGATTTTCCACTTGAGTTCCTTGCCATTCTGAGCGGTGAAATACCTCGTGCTGTGGGAAGGACAAAGGGGGGGGGAGGAGCGGTTGTTAGACAACAAGATCAACTTGATATGGTGAGTGGAGCACGTACCCCGCCACTCCTTTCTTCTGCCGAACCGAGCTGTTCATGGATTGATTTGGACCGTTGCCATAAATCAGATACCCGGAAGATTTCCCGGGCCCAAAGTACATGAAAGAGGTACTCGGCCCCATGATTTCAGGATGTTGCTGAGACCACTGAGGTTCCCGGATGAGGCGGACGAGCAAGTTGGGTTTCTGCTCAACGTCGTTTCTATTAATTACAGACGTCAGCACTGAGTTTCTACGCCGCCACGTCTTGTTGTGAAGGAAACAGGGATCAGGGCTGTGTACTTACATTGAGAACGCAAGCCTTCCATCGAGGTCTTGGAACGTCGTGAAGTAGGGTTGGCCACCGGTTTCCAATAAGACGTAGTTATCAGACATTCTCTTTGAATCCTGGGGAGCGAAGAGGGGGAGGAGGAAGAGATGTTATGGGTCGAGAAGGAAATCCCGGGGTTTTATACGCGTTGTGCGGTTCACGATGAGGGTGCCCGCCTTTGAGCCGGATATAGTTCTCATCTCGCGGGTTTCGGCTTGTCAATTCGAGATCAAAGGCGGACGTTGAATAGACGCCCGTTGGAACAACAGACTCGATGATTTTCTCACGGGTACAAAGTCGATTTCGAAAACGTGTGCTTATTGTTGGTTAACCTTGCTTGTATCTTTGCTCAAAGGCTCGCCCGCGGCTACCGGCTCCGACCAGGTACCGATCCACTGGATCTTTCCAGCCAGGCTAAAAGATTCAGTGTTCACTCAGTCTTCCCAACAGAGATATCACCCAATGGTCACGGTGCGTGGTGGTGGACACGCCCACAGCGATTGACAGCTGGCTGACACACGACGCCTCGTGGGTCAAAGATTACACCTATTGCTTGGAAGCTCCCCTCACTCTCTGTCAGAGAACTGTATTCCTGGGTCACGCCCTCGCGTAATAAAACGGTGTTCGTTTGGTAACTTACATCCCGATCTCCTAATAGGAACCCACGTGGCGACCCCCGCGTTCTTGCGGCCATACGATGGAGGTCCACTGAACCGTGGCGCATCCCGCACAACATCATATTCATCCCAGACAACCATTGTTCCGAAGAGGTGCCATCCCAACATACTCAGCATGTCCAGTTTCATGAAACTAAAACCCAAAACCAGAACAACATCCACGTCGTCAGCGCCACATTTTCCATCATTACTTTCGTCTCTTGAAAACAGAGGAGGTGCACAATGGCCTTTCAATCGAATCAGAAATACCGTTGATGGGATAGAGGAATTCCGCAGCCGCTCACGTCAACGTGAGTTGGCATTCCCTTGACTTGGGAGTACCTTTCCTTGAGTTGCTCGAACTATTCCCCTACGAATCTGGGGTGGGTTTATACCCTGCAACACTGAATGAGAATTGTCAGTACAGCCAATGCCGTCGTCTCGAAAAACCTAAAGTTTTGACCGCTAAGACATTCCAGTTTTCGAACCGAGTGGGGCTTGGATCAGCTGCGTCCCTCGCGTCCTCCAAGAACGAGATGGAAGTGTCCCCATCCCATTCGCTCATAAATCTCCCTGGTTTGAAAGCGGGCCGTCGACTGAGTACGCTTGCCACACAAGGTGACTCCTCCGATTGTAATGAAGACCACGCCGAGAGTGGAACTGCGGTAGTCTCACCTGCTTTGTTTCCAATGCACAGTCTAGGCGGTTGAATCTGTGGGAAGGCCAAGTCCCAGCATAACACCAATGAGTCCCGTCTCTTTCCTCCACTGTCAAAGGATTCCTCGTTCGCATTGACAAGATTTGAGAGAAAGTCTCTCTTTTCGTCCTTCTCATCGTATGGTTTCCGCTCGTTGGTCACCTCCGCCGGGGACGATTGAACACGAGAAGAATTGTCGATCGTAGAGTGCTGATGTGTGGTTGAGCATGCCCGGAGTGACTTCGATAGTCAGTTTGAAACTCGGGCTGTGTCCTGGAAATATGCCATTACCTTCCCAGTTCATTTACTTTCCGAAGCCGGCAGCGGATATTGTCATGAGTGTTGCCTGAAAAAGCTTGTCGAGGTCTCTCCCCAGCTGAGATTTGCACCATTAAACTCGCGATTGACGACGTTATCAACAATCGCTTCCCACCCGCCACCCCACCCCAGCCTCCCTTCATACGACGGGGTAATAACTCATCTGTTGTTTCTTTACTAGCCGGCGTTGACACGTAGGATGACATCTTGTTCTTTGGTGGTTACATACATCGCTGACAGGTACTGTGATCTTTCGGATTCTGGTCCCTACTCACCAAACTCCGTAGTCACGATGTTGTTCCCGAGGTTCCCGAGGATGCCGTAATTCCCTCGGTCGCAATTGAGCTCGAGAAGTGGCTGTATTATCCACTCACCTTAACCGCCTGAGCATCAGCAACCGAGGAGATGCCCTTGGGAATCTACCACAACCCGATCTGAACATGCGGATTAGCTGGGACCGAGAAACATCGCAAGTGGCGTACGATGCTCATGCCATCCCCCACACCTTCGTGCTCCGCCCTCTTAAATTCTCTAGTGATTCGCTCAAGTGCAAATCCGCTGATGAGTGTACGTCGTCCAGGGGCTGCTAAATATGGACGAAACGCAACTTAAGCCTGAAGGGGATATGAAGCCCGAAAGCGATTCGGTATCGGTCCCTCGTAGCCTCGTGTGGTAACGATCCCAACTTTTCACGATCTCCAGTCCTCGCGTCGTCGCATTGGTCGAGCTTCGGTCACGCCAGTCATTCCGAATTGCCTCACATGGGGTAGCGATCGTGGGAAGAATTCAGGCGTCCGCGACGGCCGTAGGCTAAGCAAATCATTATGGCCCCCCCCCCCCGGCTACATTTTAGATCAACGAATGACACAATATCAAAGTCGTAAGTACAGTGATCGAGTGCTCCTTGAACGGGTTGGGCAACTTGAATGATTGGACCGTCGGGCAACACAAACCCCAGATTTTGCCTGGATATTTGGTTGGCCGAACGCCCT
>Ga0307514_10002481_pt1 | contig 19121 bp, 29 predicted proteins | sample 16_EM_MG_FD_203088 | JGI IMG/M metagenome (GOLD analysis project Ga0307514, IMG submission 203088) | Populus trichocarpa ectomycorrhiza microbial communities from riparian zone in the Pacific Northwest, United States - 16_EM | ecosystem: Host-associated > Plants > Roots > Unclassified | place... | reverse complement strand
CAAGTGTGTATTCACGTTCGCTGATGGCACCCGCAGCAGGACCCGCCCGCCGAACGACTACACAGTCCTTCTGAAGCCTTCGGATCTCAACAAAGTTGGACTGATCAGTGGGGACTGGGTAAGTCGATTGTTAACAAGGTGGATTGCAGACTCATTATTCCGGAGGCTATCCTGTGCACGGCAGACACACAAACGCAGCGGCTCGTTAAAGTGATTGCCTGTCAGGATGTTCTCTCCGAACGGTGCGTCTCATTGCCCGCGATGGGTGTACGCAATAGTTGATTTTCGTAGGGGAGAGGTCGTTGGCAGTCCTGCTCTCTCGTATAATTTAGGCGCTAACCCCCTCGGATCTGATGTTCGTTCCATCTCTATCATTGCCAGTTCATTCGGACCCCTCCCACCGCCGCTTCCTACCGCGCGTTCTATCACTGTTGCTCGGATAATGTCCCCTCTGGGTTCGACTAATCCTTATGGGTCCTCGCTTCTCAGTGGGTTACGAAAATACTTTCAAGCATCTTTCCGACTAGCCAAACGTGGCGACATACTGATTATCCCCACCGAAATCGATCCAATCACAACCCATACTGCCACTGTCCTTAGCAACATTCCCCACGTCTCCAATGGAAACTTGTGAGAGCTTTCCAGAGGGTCTGTGGCTAAAAGCCTTACATACTCACAGAGAACACCCAATTGGATCTGGTCTTGAACGAACATTATTTTTCCTTGTCACCAATATCGAGTACGATATCATCCCAGCAGACCAAGGCGCCACAACCCCTGACGCATACGCCGGCGCATCTGCTGGGGAGCTCGGGTGCTGGCTGGACTATCAAAATACTCGAATACTTCAGGCAGGCACTGAACAGTCCGGAATATCCGGTTGTTGGGATACCGGTAATTTTTTCAGGCCATTGAAACTGTCTCAGCTAAGAATGTCTAGGGGTCCATCCTCAGGTTCCACATCTCGGTAGCGCCAAAGGCAACAGTTGGCGGAGGCTATTCCGAATCTTTCAAGTTGCAATGATGAATTCAGCTCCGTCTTACGACCTCGCTGTCTCCGCACTGCTTACGGGCCCCAGGGGGGTAGGAAAATCTACGATGACAAAATCCATTGCAAACAGACTGGGGATTCATCTATATGAGGTTGGGGATAAGCATTCCGTCAACCCATTTAACTCAACTCCTATTCAACCAGGTGGATTGCTACACCCTACTGCAAGAAAACAGTACCCGCACCGAGAATTCCTTAAAAGGCGTGTTCTCTAAGGCTACAAACTTTTCCCCCTGTGTCCTTTTACTCCGGCATCTTGAAGCCCTTACGTACATCATGCAGCCCCCAGGTTCCACACAAGGTGCATGGTCAGCCAATCATGTGGCGGTCAACTCATAGCTTAACTCCCTTAAGAGCCACGCATTGTACACGTTTTACAAGAGTGCCTCGACGGATTATTACAGTCCTGGAGACTCGCGGGGTACCCACTGGTAGTTGTTGCAACTGTCAGCAGCCCCCAGGAATGTTCTCCGGGTCTCCTTGGCTGTTTCAAGTACGAGATCAGCGTCGAGGTTGGTTGCTGTATTCACCTCATTCCTGGTTCTCATTTAAACATACAGTCTCCGGATGAGCTTCTGCGTACCCAGATCTGGAGCAAGAGCTTGGATAATAAACTGCTCACTTCAGATATCAATGTGTCTAGCCTTGCGATCCATACCGCAGGACTACTGCCATCCGACGTTGGTAGTCTGGTACGGAAGGCAACTTCCAAATCCTTAGAAAGAACACTCCAAGTTCTACGGTCACTGAATTCAGCATGGGGCTATTCAACGCCCTTGAATTCCCACGACATAATTGGCGGTCACGTTCCCCTCAGCGATAAGGATCTGACTTTGGCGCTGGACGGTGCCAGGCTTTCTTATGCAGAAACTATCGGCACGCCAAAAATCCCGAGTGTTAACTGGGATGACGTGGGAGGGCTCACGTCTGTCAAGTCGGATATCCTGGATACAATACAACTCCCTCTGGAACGTCCTGAACTTTTTGCGGATGGTCTGAAGAAAAGATCTGGTATGACTATTTCACTATACTCCTTATCTTTTTTTTTCACTTTCCTTGTTACGGTTAGGCGTTCTTCTTTATGGCCCTCCGGGAACGGGCAAGACCCTTCTTGCAAAGGCAGTTGCGACATCCTGCTCCCTGAATTTTTTGTCGGTCAAGGGGCCAGAACTTCTGAATATGTATATCGGCGAATCTGAGGCCAACGTCCGCAGAGTTTTCCAGCGCGCAAGAGCAGCGAGACCTTGCGTCATCTTTTTTGATGAATTGGACTCCGTTGCCCCTAAGCGCGGGAACCATGGAGACTCTGGTGGGGTCATGGACCGGATCGTCAGCCAGCTGCTCTCCGAGTTGGATGGAATGTCCACGGGAACCGAACACACAGACGTTTTCGTCATCGGTGCAACAAACCGACCCGATCTACTTGACCCAGCGCTTCTTCGACCTGGAAGGTAAGTCTACCGCACAACGGGCTGAGTACCACCCAGGGAATAACACCTGGCTACAGATTCGACCGAATGCTCTATCTCGGTGTTCCGGATACAAACGAAGCTCAGCTGAACGTCGTGCGTGCCTTGACGCGAAAATTTCGCCTCCATCCAGCACTATCGCTGCCAGCCGTCGTCTCGAATTGCCCATTCCATTTTACTGGAGCAGACTTCTATGCTCTCTGTTCGGATGCGATGCTTATGGCAATGTCTCGACAGGCAGAACAAGTTGAAAAAATAATAAGCATGTTTGTTCTGCTTTTCATGCCTCCCACCGTGCTGAGCCGTCATCCAGCCCTTTTGAACCAGGCGCAATCCACCAACCACCCGTATCCTATCACTCCACATTACTACCTCTCCGAGATGGCGCTTGAACGAGACGTCCAAGTCCTCGTGACCCAACACGATTTTGACTTAGCGCTTTCGCAACTTAAACCAAGTGTTACGGAATCAGAAATGAAACATTATGCACGCATTCAAAAGATATTCTCTAGCGATACTTCCAACGGGATGCATACCGATGTTACATAGATACTGTCAAATTAGAACCATGTGTCAGGTTTAATGCCTATCTTTGACAACATATCCCTGAGTGCGGGAACAAGCATCCCCAATTCCATCGGCGTCGATCGTGGGATGGGAGTCCCCTCAATTGTGTGACGGTAGCTTATCTTCCCGTCAATGACCACTTCTAGACGAACGGTAGGAGATTCAGGGTTAGAGGAATCCACCTCAATAACGGACCTTCAGGCGTAGTTATGGAATGAATCTGCCTCTCCTGGAGGAGCGGGGTACGCACCATTTGTAATTCCCGATAGGCAAGGACTTCAGGACCCGTTCATAGGGAACTTGTTCAACAAACTCTGTCACCACCTCACTCCCGTCTTCGCGAGCGGCCGAATGCACATGTTTCCGAGAAACTGTTCCTGTGGTTGCAGGCAAGAGTGTCCTTACGAACGGAATATAAAACCTAAGCATCAGAGAATCAGCATTGCATTTGGGATCTGCACCATGCTAGCGCACATGCTTAGCGGACTTGTGGAAATTTCGTGCACCCGATGGCCGGTTGAACCGATATGGTTAAATTCAACCAACGCGAACTCGTGGCGATCGCCCGAAAGGATTATAACGTTTGGAACTGTCGCGATGGCATCCAAGATGGTACTCTTTTCTGCTGTATACGCTGCCCAAGAATCCACTGTCGCATCGTGCGTCCACAAGGAAGTAAACGGAACAGAAGTGATAACGAACTTGAACGTCGAGGTGGAATTCACCTGAGTAATGATGAGCAAAGTGGATCGATCTGTTATCAGCTCTGGACAAACTTTGGATAGCCACCTCAAAAAAGTCGCTAGTTGTGTTGCGCCGAGCATGCTACGATCCGCCAACTCTACCCCAAGTGTGGAACGATGCCTACGTGTATCCAGGACGAAGAATGCAGCGTCAGCTCCGTGGGAAAATTCGTAGTAGAACTGATTCTGGTCTGGTGAATCAAAATTTGTTTGCGCGTTGTACTCGAAGAATGCCCGCGATCCATTCAAATATGGACCACTGTCGCGAGAAGAGCCCGCATAGTTGTTTACGAACTCATGGTCGTCGTACGTGAAGAATACCGCTAGCGTTGAAATGAGAAGCAGCAGCTAGAATGTGGAAACTTGCAACCTACGCAACCGCTCGTATACCCTTCTGAAACTGGGGCTTTGATAATTCCTTCGGTATAACCTCCTATATGCGTCCAGATTGTCACCAGAGTAGTACGGAACGTCTGCGTATACAAAGTCACCAAGAAAAAGCATGAACTCCGCGGGAACTGACGGAGCCGTTCTGTCAAAATGGTTTATTGTGTTTTTATCTCGGTGCTGGAGTGGAGCGGATGGAGCCGTTGAGGGGATGATTGTGCGTGTAGAATCGTCCGGCCATAGATAATCGGCGAGAAGGTCCATCCCTTTTATCCTGTCTCCTTTAAAGGGGACATAGGGAAAGTTTGGCTTCATGCAGGAAGATACGACGAATCGGAACGGGGCGGGATTGGGCAGCTTAGGATCGGGAAAGGTTTTGAACCTAACGGGAATCTGGGGGTAGGATAATAGTTGTTTATCCGAGGTTGCCAAAGAATCTGGTAGAACGTTAGAACCAAACCATTGAGGCAAAGAAGACCAAAGGATTACATTCGTACATGGTATTCGGCCACAAAGGTGAAATTGTCGTCGAGTTGACCCAATCAGCAGCCTCGGAAAGCATGATGGGGAGTCCAAGGGTCCACGGCTGGGCCTGGAGATCCGAGGAGTCGCGAACTTTCCGCCACACGGCATGTATCGGATCCTTGTGTTGTGGATAACGTATTGCTAGCTTTACCCTGTCCGGGTATATGGCTCCAAGTCTGGTGAACACAACCTCGGGCGCATCTTGAAGGTAGTCCTCGACGGCGAATTCAATAGATGCGAGAAGGAGTAAAGAGTTGACTAGGAGTGAAAAAAAGCGCAACCTGCGCGGACCCGTTGGCAGAGTGAGGACCACGATTACTAGCCACGATGCTGGTGACTTGTGGTTCCGGTGAGGGGTGTTCTATAGGATGGATAAAAACAAGAAACCCACATGATTCTTGGACGTGTTGTGATTAGCTTCGGACAAATCTTGCTCATCATTGGAAAGGTAAAGAGCAGAAACATAAAAGCTGTACAAGGTTGGGAGGGTGTATGTTGCCAAACGGGTTGGAATCTAGACGACATGAGATACAAGCCAGTACGGATCGTAAAGTGTAAGGACCGTACGATGCGCAAGAAGATGAAAACCCCTAGGCGGAAAAGGGTCGAAAACAGGGAAGAGGCGTATGAGATCATGGTGGAGGGGAGAAAGGTGATCGACATCGCGTCACGGGACGTCCCACTACGACTTCTTGATCTTGATTCCCAACGGTTTCTTCTTCTTCTGGACGTGGGTCCCAGCCATGTTGGAACTAATCACGGCTCGAGTAGAATCCGACAGTAGACTCGACAATCCAGGCTCTTCGCCTTCTGCTTTCCGCTTGATAGTCAGTGACGTTGCACTCCCGGGCAGAGTCACTTTCGAAAACACCGCCTGGACAGTCTTCTCATCCTCCTCCTCCTCCTGACGTCTTTGCATATCCTCATCCGTCTCCACTTCCTCCTTTCCGAGCGTGGCTAACAGATCCACGGACTGTGCCAGCCTCTCGTTCCTCGCATTTCGCGCTCGCATATCTTGCAGGGCATCGAGCCTGTCCATCTCCCGCTTCGAGTCGACAGTCCGGTTCTCCAGAGCTTTCATAGGATTGTTTTCTTCTTCCTCTAGCTTTGCGAGCCGGTCCTCTTCCTCAACCGCCTTTTCCTCCCTCCACGGTTCAAAATTTCGCGATGCACCATGTTCCGCGGAGTAATCTGTGTTCTTTGGATCGGTTTTGAAAGTTATTTCTGCCGAACATAGTGTACTGCAAGAAGTTCGGGGTGAGTGCCCTTCAAGAACAACGGGGGGGGGGGAAGAGCACACGTACCATTTAATATAAAATCTGAATATCTTAATTCCGTAGTAGTCTTCTCCTTCCACGGTTTCCTTCCGGGCATTGAACTTCTTCCCTTTGTAAATGTACTCGCCACAGGTATTACATCTCCTATATACAAGTTAGCACCTGAAGTGAACACAAGTTTGGAGAGACCACTTGCATAGAGAACGGTGCCATCAATCGAACAACCTGTTGCGAGTTACGTGGACCGGATCTCCTCGGAATGAGCTCTGGGTCAAAATCCGGAGGAAAGTACTTGTTGAGGACTGGAGCAAGGATATCAACATCTTGTTAGTTGCGCAAGTTGATCACTACTCACCCTTACGCTCCGACATGTTGACTGCCCGGTGTAGAGGTGCACCCAAGTCACGTGTGTTCACTTCCAGATATAGTATATCCGAGATTCCATTCTGGTTCTCACCACACAAATACGCACGCACCACACCAAACATAGCAAAACCAAGGAATCCTCCTTGACCGCAGATAATATCGTAGTAACCATGCAATTCTGGAAACCAGGAACACTTGGGCCAGGAAGTTTGCTGGACAGAGCATCCGAGACAGAGGATGCGGTCCTGTCATCTGCTCCCGTCTCACCAGCATTGTCCCTCCAGGCTCAAAGACAAGAATTACCGATATTTAAACACAGTGAAGTTTTTAAATTGCGCACAGCATGCCTACACTGATTCGGGATGATAGGGGACAAGCTGTTGCGTGCGATTGAGACCCATGGAGTTCTCATAGTTGTTGGTCAAACAGGGTGTGGAAAAACAACTCGTATTTTTCCCCCTTCTTCCTGGAGACAAAACATAGGGTGACTGTATCTCCAGAGTTACCTCAATATTTGTACGAAGCCGGGTGGGCCACTAGTGGTAGTGTCATCGCATGCACTCAACCACGACGCGTTGCCGCCACTTCTGTCGCAGCCCGGGTTGCGGTGGAAGTGGGGGCAATTCTAGGGGAGGAGGTGAATCACTCGAGATATGACCCGATTTCCATTGACATGGAATGTCCAGGTCGGTTATACTATCCGCTTTGAAGATGTCAGCGACAAGAACCGTACACGAATCCGTTATATGACGGACGGTATCCTTTTCCGGGAAGCGCTCATAGATCCTCTCTTGAGCCGATACAGTGTTATCATGGTCAGGCACTGAACGCTAAGCTAAAGTTCTGGGTTACTCACATACGAGGAAGATAGACGAAGCCCACGAGAGGAACGTCTATACGGACCTATTGCTCGGCGTCATCAAAAAGTATGTCTTACGATATTGGGAAGAGACACTTCTTTTATCTTCGGAACAGAATTAGGCGCAAGAGACCCGCACTTCGTCTTATAGTTTCCTCTGCAACGATTGATGCGGCTGCGTTCCTCGAGTATTTTTCCTCTGGCTCACCCAATGGTGACGTCATGGTTGCTAGCCTTGAGGGTCGTATGTACCCTGTGGAGGTTGCCTACCTGTGTGAGCCAACCCCGGACTACGTTCGGACGGCTGCGGAGGTTGTGAACAACATACATACGCGCGTGGGCTTCGATGTAGTTCCCGCTTCCTTTTAGCTTGCTCATCTTCCTGATTGCAGAATGGTTTGGGCGATATCCTGGTATTTCTTACGGGTCGTGAAGAAATAGAACGCTGCCTCGAATATCTATCGGAGATGGTCCATCAGCAAGTATAAGGAGCCCAAGCCTCCTTCGATCACTAACAGTTGGTCCAGGCTTCCGCGGAATTCACTTGCACTTAGTGCTCTCCCACTCTATTCGGGACTGGGGGCAGCCGAGCAACTTCAAGTGTTTGCACCGACGCAGCCAGGAGCTCGGAAAGTTATCATTTCCACCAACATAGCAGAGGTGAGTCAGAAGGGATTGCTTCGCTGGCTTCTGACTTGACGTACAGACGAGTGTCACGATCAACGGAATCAAGCACGTTGTGGACTCTGGATTTGTGAAGGTTGGTTTTACCGTGTGCCTCTCTTAACCCACGCTCAGAAAATACAGCTTCGGACGTACAACCCTACGACCCTCCTTTCATCACTATCAACAGTCAAAACTTCCGCTGCTTCCGCTGCACAGCGTGCTGGGAGGGCAGGAAGAACCTCTTCCGGATTCTGCTACAGGCTTTATCCCCCCTGGGTTCTTGAATCTCTTCCAGTCACTACGCCCCCAGAGTTAACCCGCACAGACCTAACCACACCGATACTACAACTGAAATCGTTGGGGATAGATGACCTCATGAAATTCGAATGGGTAACCAACCCTCCTGTTGAGAGTGTGCTGCGTGCACTAGAAGGGTTGACGGCTTCTGGTATGCTTGGCGCAGACGGCCGCTTGACGGATATGGGGGAAAAGGTCTCAGAATGTCCCGTTGAAGTCAACATTGCACGGATGGTGAAATGATGAAACTCTTCGAGATTCAACGATGAACCCCTTACAAAGACTATTTCATATAGTTATTTGCTTCCAAGGATTTCAGATGCGGGGACGAGGTTCTATCCATTGCGGCGATGACAACTGTCCAAGTGCGTGTAGAACGAACCCCCTGGAGCCTTTCGTGGCTCATAAATCTATGCAGGACGTTTTTGTGATCCCAGATGGTGCTCCTGGAGCGTTGGCCGAGTTAGAACGGAGGAAGTTTACAGCAGAGGAGGGGGTAAGCACACCGGAAGAATCGTAATCCGCATCACTAGGAGCACCTACGACTCACATATTTCTCAGGATCACCTTACTCTGCTGAATGGTATTCTTTCCGCCTCTCTGATGAGCATATGTAACACTCACTTCTGTCAATCAGTGTATAATGCTTTTATCAAATACGGAAAATCGTCATCTTGGTGTCGGGCCCATGCACTTTCCTTCCGTGCGATGTCTCGGGCAGTATCCATTCGTTCGCAGTTGAAGAAGTATATGCACCGCTTCCACCTTCCGATCGAGAGCTGCAACGGGGACGCGCGCCGTCTCAGACAATGCTTGGTCACTGGATACTGGCGAAATAGTGCACAGTGGCGCGCGGATGGCACATATATATCTACTCACGGGAAAATTGTACGTCTGTCTCCCACATATATATACCGCGCGCAAACGTCTTTCTCATCACAGACTTTAAATGTGCATCCTGGCTCCGTCTTGTTTACGCGGAAACCTAAATCTGGTTGGGTTATTTACCACGAAATGGAAGAGACTAAGAAAAGACAGTGAGTCGACGTGTCTTCCTCCTGGTCCTCCCCGCGGATAGTTGAGTGCAACGTCAGAATCCGGGTATTGACTGAAATAGAGCCGGAGTGGTACGTGCACGCGCCTTTACATGTCGGGTGACTTCGGGCTGAAGAAAAGGCAATTCTGCCAGGCTATTGGAACACGGGTATAAGTTTCGAGACAGCCATACTCCCAGTTAGAAGCGGGCAGTAAAAGGGGATGGTTACTGTACTTAGCATAATTCAGGATGAGTAGGGTCCGCATTACCCGAACACGCTCAAACATTGATTGATCGAGCAATCGTGGGAAACCCAGCAAGCAGACTCAACGTTGACTGTCAAGGACATGGGAGCATCCCAGTCGAAACCTGACGGCGAGAAGTTGTTTTACAATGAGACTCCAATCCAAGTGCGTCAACGCTCATTCCTTCTCTCATGTGAGAATTTAACTTGGTCACTGTCAGTTTTCTCAGGAAGTAATCGACCAGTTGCAAGAAAGTGCGGGATCCGTGAGCACCTCCCCCGAGCGACAGTCGACTCTCGACGCACACATTAGGGCAAGAATCAATGCAGAATTGGGACGGTTGCGTCAAGAGGAGAAGATAGTTCGGGAACAAATTGAAGCTGCACTGGAAAAGGAAAACCTCGACATGGAAAGAACGGGGACGAACGATGACGAAGCAGAAGGCAGATTTAACAACAGTAGCTCGTCAGTTCAAGGAGCCTTGGACGAAGTGCAGAAGAAGGTTGACCGGTTTCATGCGAAACGGGACATCAGTGAATATCTGTTGGTGGGTGAGTCGAGCCAAAAGCTTATTGAGTGCTACAGGTAAGGCTTTTGTATCCGAGTCGAGGACGACATTTGTTACGGCGAAATTTTGAACGCTACCATACTCAGATCCCACCACATGACTCCGCTGGAATGTTGGCGTGAGGTCGACGCGTTCAAGTCAGCAGTAGCGATGGAAGAACAGGTGAGGGTTTGGTATTTGTTTGATTTACGCGACCGTGAACGGAGGCTGAGTACATTCCCGTAGAAATACGTTAGCTCATTGCGACAGTAGACAATCATCCCAGCCCGCATATTGTGTCCAAACAAAGCTCATGGCTCTTCTGTGAAACCGCCAAATAGTGACCTCGTCAACACTAAATAATCTAGTTCGAACCGGGGGTTCGGAAAGTGACAAGAGTACCTTGGCTGAATCTCACCTGTCTGTCGGCTGTTCAGTCGTGACCGCCGATTGGGAGAGGGGACTTGACCGTGTAGGGAGAGAGGCATGATGAAAGGCGGGCAATTGGCCGAGTTTGTCGGACTGGGTGTTTGGTGTCTGCACGGCAAACTTCACCTTGCGACCCTGAGTGTGTTTTTGGAGGGAGGGGGTATAGGAGGACCGGAAAGAGGTGAAGGCATTTAATCTTGTGTTCCGTATTGTCGTATGGCGCGATACCTGAGGGGAGAAACGTGGTAAGATGGGATCAGGGAGAATAACTGGAGAGAACAGACGGCCTCTTTGCGCTTGGCTTCCTCCTTCCGTTTGATGCTTCTTCCCCAGAGGTGCCACCCAACGACTGCAGCTACTGCGAGAATGATGCCTGCGAGGCAGCCGCCAACAATTGAACCGATCGGGATGGTCGTGCGGGCATTTTCATCGGCTGGTTGGATTTGAGACGTAGCAGAAGGGGAGAAGATCGTAGTCGTCACGATGGGGATCCTGTAGATAGAGGAAGGAGAGGAAGAGGGGCTAGATGGAGATGGGGAGGAGGACATCAAGGGCGGCAACCTCGGGGACGTCAACGGGCTTGACGAATAGCATGTCGACACGTGATCCCGCTGTTCCGATCCGAGTCGACGTTGAGCCGACGGGGTATTTAAGCCCATCTGACCCCGTATCGGTCAGCACAACTGTTGGCTCCCGCATGGACTACCCTTGGACGCTGACACCTCATCAGGTCCTGGGTCACTTCCACGTCGACCCAACCACTGGTCTTTCTCTTTCCCAAGTCACAAAACACACTGAAACATATGGCGTAAACGGTGCTTACTCCCCACTCTGTTATACCAATGAAAATTAACCGTCGTCCTTCATAACCCCCCAGAACTACCCGATGACCCTCCGACTCCTTTGTGGGAGTTGGTACTTGAACAATTCAAAGATCGGCTCGTCCTTATATTACTCGCATCTGCCCTTGTCTCTTTCGTCCTCGCTCTCGTCGAAACCCAAGAAGGCGGTTCTTTTCTCGGCGCATTCGTCGAGCCCTTCGTAATTCTCCTCATCCTCATCGCAAACGCCACTGTCGGTGTCATTCAGGAGACGAATGCGGAGAAAGCGATAGATGTATGCGCCAACTCCTCCCTTTCTGCTTTGTTTCTATTCACCTTGATCCTCCCAGGCTCTCAAGGAGTATTCCCCCGACGAGGCAAAAGCCTTTCGAGCCGGCCAAATTGCCCGTGTTCACGCCTCCGAGCTTGTCCCAGGCGATGTAATCTCCGTCTCCGTTGGCGATAAAATCCCTGCGGATTGCCGGCTGCTGTCCATCTCTTCCAGTAGCTTTCGTGTCGATCAAGCGATTCTCACTGGAGAGAGCGAAAGCGTCCGAAAGACAACAGACGTCGTCCTAGACACCAAAGCCGTGAAGCAGGACATGACGAACCTCCTATTCTCTGTTCGTCCCCCTCTCCTCTCCATCTCCCAATCCATTCACCTTATCTCAACCAGGGGACTACTGTCGTGAACGGCAGTGCCCAGGCCATCGTGGTCTTTACTGGTCAGAAGACAGCCATTGGCGATATTCACAGATCTATCACGTCTCAAATAAACGATAAGACGCCTCTTAAACGCAAGCTGGACGACTTTGGTGACGTACTCGCCAAAATTATCAGCGTCATTTGTATCCTCGTCTGGGTCGTCAATTACAGGAACTTCTGGGATCCAGCCCACCGAGGTGTAGTCCACGGTGCTATCTACTATTTCAAGATCGCCGTCGCACTTGCTGTCGCCGCCATCCCGGAAGGCCTCGCCGCCGTGGTCACCGCATGTCTTGCCCTTGGAACTAAAAAGATGGCCCAGAAGAATGCAATCGTTAGAAATCTTCCCAGTGTCGAGACCCTTGGTTGTACGAATGTGATCTGCTCCGACAAAACGGGAACTTTGACCACAAACCAGATGAGTGTCTCCCGGGTTCGTGTTCTTGAGAGCTTTGCTACGTTCCGCACCCCTGATGATCCCCTTTCAACAGTTCTTCGTGATTGAAAGCGACATACCGAAGGAGTATCTTGTTGAAGGGACCACCTTTGCGCCCCATGGGTTGGTTACATCTCTTGATGGCCAGGAGGTCGATGCTGAGCTCCGTTCAGAGCCTATCCAACGTCTAGTTGAAATAAGTGCCATCTGTAATGACGCGAAGATTGTTTTCAACTCGGTAGGAGGCTCTCACCGCTCTCTGTGGAACCATCTCATGTGCTGACGTATCAACACAGGACCGTAACATTTACGCTAATGTTGGAGAACCCACGGAAGCAGCCCTTAAAGTCCTCGTGGAGAAGTTACCCAGCACGGATCCCGACCTGGACCAGAGGCTACCGTCAATGCCACCCGCCGAACGGGCAAGTGCAATCAACGATTATTTGGAAACCCGATTTCCCCGACTCTTAACCTTCGAATTCTCTCGCGACCGGAAGATGATGTCCGTGTTGGTCAATATTGGGAGTCACGGTGCTTTATTCGCTAAAGGGGCTCCTGAATCCATCCTTGATCGGTGCACCTCTGTACTTGTTCCCGGGGGTAACTTGCTTCCAATGACAACAACCCTTCGATCCACCATCATGGATAAAACGCTCTCCTATGCTTCCCAGGGACTTCGCACTCTTGCCATGGCTTACGTGAACGTACAGGATGTCAACTCGGCACATTATCAATGTCAGGATACCAAAGGATACGCTCGATTCGAGCGTGGCCTCACATTCGTCTCACTTGTCGGAATGTTGGATCCACCTCGGCCTGAGGTTAAACCTGCGGTTGCAAACTGCAAGGCGGCAGGCATTCGAGTAATCTGTATAACCGGAGACAACAAGGGCACAGCGGAAACGATCTGCCGTCAAATCGGCATCTTCGAAGAGGATGAAGACCTCACGGGAAAGAGCTACACTGGTCGGGAATTCGACGAGTTGGATTACGAAGGCAAGATCAAGGCGGTCAGGACTGCGAGTGTATTCAGCCGTGCTGAACCAGGTCACAAGAGTCAACTGGTCGATCTCCTCCAATCCCTGGGCATGATTGTGGCTATGGTATGTGGCGTGTTTGCAAAGTTCGGAGCAATAACTCATTCGGTTCGGTAGACTGGTGATGGTGTCAACGATGCCCCGGCACTCAAAAAGGCAGACATAGGAGTTGCAATGGGCAGCGGAACGGATGTCGCGAAACTCGCAGCAGACATGGTCCTCGCAGATTCAAATTTCGCGACCATCGAGAAAGCCGTCGAAGAAGGACGTTTGATTTACAACAACACCAAACAATTTATCCGATATCTCAGTGAGTTCGCACCCCCTTGGCTTTGTGTCATCGAAATTGATCATACTCACAGTTTCATCAAATATTGGGGAGGTTGTCAGGTTGGCGATCAACACCTGCGGCTTGCCGACGTTGAAATACTGATATCTCGTTCGCAGCATATTCTTGACCGTCATTCTGGGGATGCCCGAAGCACTAATTCCCGTGCAGCTCTTATGGGTTAACTTGGTCACTGACAGCCTTCCTGCAACCGCCCTCGGGTTCAATCCACCCGACCATTCGATCATGCGTGTTCCTCCAAGAAACGGCCGGGAACCACTGGTTGGAAAGTGGTTATTTTTCCGATACCTTCTCGTAGGCACATACGTTGGCTGCGCAACAGTTTTCGGATACGCATGGTGGTTCCTTTGGTACAGCGGCGGGCCGCAGATCACTTTTTACCAGCTAGTAAGGTCCCAAGCATTTCTAGTGTCCTCGATTACTGATCAAGAACGTTAAATCTCTCTAGACACACTTTCATCAATGTTCTTCGCTTTTCCCAGAAGTTGGTTGTGAGATGTTCGCGAACGAGATGTCTCGGACTGCAACCACTATGAGTCTTTCAATCCTCGTCACGGTGGAAATGTTCAACGCCATGAACTCTCTGTCGGAAAATGAGAGTTTGTTAAGATTCCCAGTGTGGAAAAACCCATTCCTCGTCGCCTCGATACTCCTCAGTATGGGATTACACTTTGGGATCTTGTATATTCCGTTCTTTACGGCAAGTCGATCTCAGTTTCCATGCCCCCCCCCCCACTTTCTGACCTCCGCTACAGGATGTATTTTCCCTTGCACCACTCAACTGGGAGGAATGGAAAGCCGTACTGTACCTTAGCGCGCCAGTACTTGCGTTGGACGAGGCGCTCAAGCTCATTTCTGTTTGTATCGACTTGCGTTCTTTTATCTCGTGACTAACGGTTCCTCTTAGGTCACTTTCATTGAACCCCCCGCTCGCAAACTGAAGATAGACTAATGTGATCGAACCTGTAACCAGCGCCGTGTGGTGGTGAACACGAATATATCCTGACGTGAAAGACCGATTTTATTGATGTTGAGTGATACAATGTACTGAAGGTGAGCGAAAACGTGCAGGGAGACAAAACGGGGACCAGGGAAAAGGACAAGAGGTTTCGTGATAATTGGGTCCCCCCCTCTACCTCTTTCTGAACCCAAGCATGTCGGCACTACTACTTCTAGACCTTAGTTCTATCCTGGCCAGTTCTTCTTCCCAATCACGAATGTGATCCAATGATATTGGTTGGAAGATGGTGTGGTTGTTGCCATCGTGATGGACAATAGTGCGGTCCTTCACCGGTACATGTGGATCCCGTGGTACCGGCCTTGCAGAAGAAGTCTTCTTGGGAAATTGACTAATTGGAGGAAAGATACGGTCACCAGGATCGGTATTCTTCTCCTTGAGTTCCAATTCGGAGTGTAATTGGAGGTTTGATGTATCCCTAGGGCCTGCCGACATATGTGGCCGACGGGAAGGCTTCGTACGGGGTCTGCCGAGTGGAGGGGGAGAGGATTTGGTTGGTTTCTGGATGGCTGGCGCAGATGACGATGATTGAGAACTGGGGGAGGTTGGCCCGGAGGTGTGATTGCAACGGGGGAACCTGGTCTTGTGTCGCAGAGAATTGGCCTTGTCTCTGGACTTGGCAGAAGCGGCCTGTCGCTCAGACTTGTTGGTGGAAACAACAGTCACCTCACGCTCTGCGATTTCGACGGTCTCATGGCCAGTCTGAGGGGAGAAAACGCACAACTAGGGTGTGTCAATGAAATATAGATAGTCAGCCAAGCTGACGGTCACTTACACGGAGGTGTATGTAGAATCTGACGGTGACCAAGTCAGAATTCATCGTCTCGCCGATGGTCCAACTGTGTGGTTTCCTTGGGGGCCACTGAGCAGTAATCGTTTTGGAGAGTGCACCAGTAGGATCGAGCGAAAATTCATGTGCCTCTGACGTCACAATCTTGGTCGACATAGATTTAAAAGAAGAGTGGTCAGGTAGATGAGAAAAGCTTTCAGTAGAGGCATCTGGGGGAGTGGGTGGTGGAGTGTGAGCAGAAAGATTATGGACTGGTAGACGAAGGTCGAGACGACGTTCGATAGACATAGTGGCTGAACGGATAGAAAAAGAGGGGTTGATTGGCTGTAGCCGGAGGAAAGTAGAAACAAGATCACCAGGTCCGATGGGAGAAGAAGGGGGGGGAGTTGAGAATGTACAGTGGTATATCGGGAGACGGGACTTGGGTGATTGGAGGATTGGTACAGGAGGAGGGGGGGAGATTGAATGTGAATGAGAGGGTGTATCATAACGAAGGAAAGGCAGCTCGAAGTGCCTGACGAGTCGGTTACCAATGCCGAAAATGGGGAGATGTTCGAGGACGGCTTCGACACGCCAGTAAGCTCTGTATTCCTGGAAAATTGTGGTGGTAAGGCCTGGGGTATCTGGGGGGATGATTAGCTTGAAAGGATATTCTCCATCAGGGAGCCCTGCCGAGGCGGAGGCGGGAGGTTTTTCCCATAGGATGAGCGTTTGGTCCACGACAACATTGGTGGCGATGACGTTGACGCGACCCAATCGAGACTCGTAACACCTGACGGCTACTGTGAGAGTCTTGGCTGCGAGAGATTTTAGTTCTTCCCCGCGTTTGACCTTGACGACTGGACGAGGGTGAGCGAAAGAAGGAATAAAAACAGAGGGAGAGACAGACAGCCTTGGACGGTGCATGGAGTGAGGGCGAGAAAGCCAGAGGAAGGGAAATATCGTGAACCTGTATTTCCATGGACGGGATGGATAGAGAGAAGGACCATGCTACATAGGGGGAGGAGAAGGGGGAGGGGGAGAAGGAGAGGGAGAGGGAGGAGGATAGAGGAAGCAACGATTTCAATCCATCTTCTTCTCCCGACGCTCTCTCCCCCTTCCACATCAACGACCACCACCATGCCTGGTCATTCGAAGTTTTACGTCCCATTCCTCATAGCGGGAATGATAATAACCGTACGTTACAACTCCTACCACCTTGGCCCAAATGAGCCCTCACCAGCTTCCAAGGGTTCCTGTAATTCGCTCTGGTCCAAGTACCAGGACCTCCAGTGCGTCGAGGACTGCGACACTGACCACCCCGTGTTCTACGAGCAGCCCGTTTGGCAGACCCTCCAGATGTTCGGCACGTTCTTCTCTCGTTCATCTCCCTGCATTCCTGTTTCTAACCAACCATGTGCTACAGCTGGCGAAATGTTATGCAAGTATCATCACATTGGCTCGCGTGCGCACTTCTCGGCTGATCGCTCCTCTTCTCAATTCAAGGCTTCTTACCCGTCTTATACTCTTTTCTTCGATCACTCTACACCCCTCCTACCACCCAGGTTCGGGATGACCACTCTGTCCACAAGTTGCAGCCTCTTGCTGGCTGGCGTTGCACACTCCTTTGGCTCCCCGCCCTGTGTGATCTTACCGGAACCACCGTACGACCGATTCTTGCATCTCTCGTTCCTCCTCGCTCATTTTCTTCTCAGTTGATGAACATCGGTCTTCTCTACACACCAGTCTCAATTTATCAGATGACCCGCGGTTCTCTCGTCCTATTCGTCGGTGTTCTCAGCGTCTTGTTCCTCCACCGTCATCTTTGGTTATATCAGTTCCGTCCCTTCCCCTCCAGCCCGGTCCTCACCCTTTCCTGCTGACAGGCCCATAGATGGTTTTCCCTCTTTACTGTTATCATGGGTGTCTCTCTCGTCGGTTTCAGCGGTTCTCTCGTCAAGGATGTCGTGAAGAACGACCTAATGACCTTCCTTGACCCTAATACAACCGAGACCTCCGAGGCCACCAAGGTCGTCCTTGGTAAGTCTCATCTCACCAAACTTTCAGCTCACCCTTCTAAACTGGAGCAGGTATCTTCTTCGTCTTGTTCGCTCAGCTCTTGTCAGTAATTCCCTCGTCACCGTCAGCGTTTTTTCTCGCCTTTTATAACCCTCATCATTAGCACCGCTACCCAGTTCGTCGTTGAGGAAAAGATCATGGAAAAGTATTCTATCACTCCTCTCTATGCTGTCGGTCTCGAAGGCTTCTTTGGTGCAACTACAATCGTCATCTTCATGCCTGTCCTGACCACCTGGGCTTCCCGTTCTACCTTCTTCGATCTTCCCCGTGGTTGGCACCAGATGATTGACAATCCCACCGTGCTGTGGTCTGGCGTCGTCATCGCACTGAGTATTGCCTTTTTCAACTTCTTCGGTCTCAGCGTCACCAGGCACGTCTCTGCCAGTTCCAGGTCTCTTACCGTACGTTCCTGTTTCTTGCTCCCCTTCGGTTCCAGCTCATTCCACTAGGATACTTGTCGCACATTGAGCATTTGGCTTGTCAGTCTTGGCCTCGGTTGGGAAAAGTTTGCGTTCCCTGTCTCACTTCTACAAGTCGCCGGTTTCGGTCTATTGGTGTACGTCTCCTGTTGTCCATCTTCATGAAAAAGTACCTGACCTTGCGAGATTCCGGTCGTTAGTTATGGAACAGTACGTACAACCGCTCGTCGGCAATCAACTCGCACTGACAACACTTTGCACAGCTCATGTTTAACGATATAGTCGCTCCATTGCCGTTCTTGCTTAGGGATGATCCCCCCGTTTCTGCCTTCTCCTTACCAGAGACAGACCCAGAGTCCAGGGCCCTCCTCCATGATGACGCGCTCGACGAGACCGCTAGGCTTCCTGCGGACCTCGGCCAGTCCGGTTTTGATGTTTTGCCCAATAATGACCGCCGCTGATTCATTATACTGAGGGGTCTGGCTCTCTTAAATGTCTTGTTCTTGTCGTGTAGTCGCGCAGTGTCCTCATACATTCGTTTTAATTTTATCACATTGCGATCCAGAGACCTGCTCTATCTTTCACCAGCCTTGGGGTTACGAAGGGCGAAGAGGTCGGACCGTGTCGGCAGCGATTACAGCCCCTCCTCTCTAACAGTAGTAATGGCGCGACCCATGTAGTGATATCCGGCGGGTAAGCGGAAATAAGATTCCCCCGCTCTTTCCGTCGTGAAAGCGATAATTCGTAGGTGTATCAAGTCTCAGGATTTGCTGAGCTCAGAAGCCACCTATATCGTCCTGCCAGATTTCCAGCTTCCCGTACCATCCTCGCTCACATAACTGCTTGCACCTTGACATGGATGTCCAGGTCGTTACTTTTTTTCCCCCATTTCTTCGAATAATATCTAACACTCCGGACTTTTTTCAGACGCTTCAACCATTCCCACTGTTGTCTACCGTTCAAAGTCTCATCGTAGACGAGAAACTTGGAAACTGCGTCCCGGTCTTCGTTGAGCTTCCCGCAG
>Ga0307514_10002479_pt1 | contig 19124 bp, 16 predicted proteins | sample 16_EM_MG_FD_203088 | JGI IMG/M metagenome (GOLD analysis project Ga0307514, IMG submission 203088) | Populus trichocarpa ectomycorrhiza microbial communities from riparian zone in the Pacific Northwest, United States - 16_EM | ecosystem: Host-associated > Plants > Roots > Unclassified | place... | reverse complement strand
TTTATTTTAAAATTACGGATTTAAAAAAAAAAAAAAAAAAAAAAAAAAAAAAACTTGTTTACTTTGTAACTAGTTGAATACATCTATATCTGCTCTCACTCGTAACAAACCCGAGTCAAACCTCTAGACAAAGTAGGAGTTTCCGCCAGCTCTGAAGACTCTCTGGATATCAAATAGTTGCATCAGCCTGCTAGGGCTATGTGCAGCTTCCTTATAAACTGCGTGCGTCTTAGCCCGGGACGTCCTCAATATTGCTCGATATGGATAGCTGTGATGTTGCAAGCGAGGGTAAAGTGGCTGCAAATTGAATGGTCTATCTATATATACGTATATATGTACGAGTTTCTGCCATCTCGCTTACGCGCGAGGTGCTTGGGGACAGGGCAAATGTAGATGTGCAAGTCTTGCAACACACCAAAATCTTATCCTTTTTTTTCGTCTATTCGTCTATGGAGCCTTAGGCTATGAAATGGCCTCCTCAGAGGTTGCGAGTGAGAATTATTTTCACTGTCAAATCATCCCTGTAAAATTTAATACCCGAGCCACGCTCCACCGGAAGGCTGCGCGGGTCCCATTCTGGGGTACCACCCAAGAGCATAACCCAATCTGTAACATCTCACCATTCAAGCTCACTGTGTTAAATCAGACCGGGAATTGGTCTAATTAATACCCCCATAATGGTGGCTTTCAATGCTGAATCGCAAGCAGGCAATATGAGCTCCTAAATATGATTCGTTACCTCTAGGAGCGTTGGCTGGGGGATGGCAGGGGGGATCTGTATTCACTAAGTGTGATGACTGTCGGGAGGAGGCACTCGAATTCTTTGTGCCAGGGGATTGCCCCAAGTGTGGGAATAATGAGTGGAAGCTATGTGAGATCGGGGGTCTTTGAAGTTGTTTTGAGTGAGTGGATGGTAGACGGATAAGGAGAGTGATTCGGTTGAGCAGGACTTTTCTTTTCCGAGGGGTATCTGGTCTTGTATATAAATTGGACAATCCGCCGAGTCACCAGTTGGGGATATGCTCGCTCGCCATAGGCTAGATGGTCTGGGTGCGAGCAGTGGTTTTCAAAACAATAAATAAATAGGATTTGTTTAGAGTTAGGACCTGGTCATGTTCAATCTCACTATATCACTCTCAACCTTGCAATTACTTCTTTTTCTTGGAATTTCATCCTACAATGCTAGGTATCTTAGTACGCACCAAAGCAGATAAAATGAGCGCGAGCTGCGTGTGTGATGGATGGACGCCACAGAATGCGGCACACCTATACAGGTGCCCGTGGGTGGGAGATGGGGTAGGCAGATCGAGAAAGCAAGCACGAGGTGATGAGAAGTGGTGTGCGGCGGTGGCGCAGTTTGTGAGCTGAGGAGAGGGAGGAGAAGGGCGGGAGAGGGAATGTACGTAAATGTAGATAGCGGGGGGGCAGGGACTGGCCCGGGAGGGGAGAGAGACCTTGCTATAGCAGGTTGCAGTCCATCGTCATAGTCTAGCTAGCCTGAATACGATTAATGAATTGCCAAAAAAAAAAAATGATAGAATGAGCGTGCAGCGGGCCGGGCAATCTCTATCTTGTTGTAAATAACTCTCGCTAATACCCATGAAGGGTCACGGGAGTAGGCAATCCAAAAGAACGCAATTGGGAAATGGACGGTATGACAGGGGTTCCGAAATAGGGTAATTGGGAAAATCTCGCGAAGGATAAAAGAGCTGGGAAAAGCCGTGAATATGGGAAATAGAGGATACGTCTTTCAGGATATCCAAGCCTACCGGTATAGCGTACTCAGCGATAATTCTCCTTGAATAAACTTCATATTCTTACCACTTCCACAATTCCCCGTACTCATAACCTTGTATTCCTACATATCTGACTTGCCCCTCACTTACACCAGCTCACAGCTGTCCATTAGTCGTCATAGTCTAGATAGGCTGAATACGATTAATGAATCAAAAAAAAAAAAAAAAAGCTGTCCATTAGGTACATGTAGTCAAGCACCTTGAACATGCACTTCTTGATCTAATTGGCTGGTTTAATGCCGGGGAAAGCATGCGGTTGTAGATTCAAAAAAAACATTATTGTACATATGTACTTACCTACATCAGCAAAAAAAATGAGTGCGGCTTCGTGGGTCATCGTGTGTCATCGTGGCATCGGTGTCTCCTGGTGTCTCTCAGGTGTCTCTTAGGTATCTCCTGGTGTCTCCTGGTGTCATCGGAGCTAGCAGTTTTCCTCCTGGAGGCGAATTTTGAAAAGTGGCAGACGCCGCGAGATACGGTCCGGATTTTCCTCGATTACATAGGATTCACCCGATTCCCAATGTTCACTTTTTGACTTTTTTTCGAGATGTACTATCCTACTTAGAGTGATTTTCTAGTTTTCCCCGGTTTGTGATGCGAACAGGGATGGCTTGGAACCCTGAATCCATTCCGTCATGGTAGTTTTGCACGAAAGCTGCCACGATTTGGAAGATCCTAGATACTGTAGCTACAAGCGTCACAAATGAATGGCTGAGCTCCTTAAAGTGGATAAAAATTAGGAGGGCTAGGCATCACCACGTAGCGCACACGCTGATTTCGATTAATGGCCGACGTAATTCGGAAGCAGTACCTACCTACGTTCTGCAATGACACCTGAATCGAGCGATCATGGCTTTGATCAATCTATGCCACGAACCCAGGATCTGGGAAGCCGATCCCCCTTGGTCAGCTCCCCCGCCGTAGCTTGTGATATATGAACTACAGAGTATGCCTAAAGAATATGTATAAAGCAGAATATCCCATGGGGGTTTTTTTTTTTGAGTCTAAACGTCTGCTTGGATAATAGCTAGGTAGTCGCTAAAATTATGAAGGTTAGGGGAAGGTGGTTTCTCAAAATACGAGGTGTCTCTGCACCTTATCTAGGCTGGCTTCTTCACGACCCATCATGGTTGTGGATTCGAGGCCAAGGTGAAGGAGCTGCAGTCGGTTTGACAATGTTACTGCCTGCAAGTGAGTCTAAGCTCGTCAACGCACCATGCATGTACCCCACTATGCCTATCGATAACCTATAGTCGTCATGATCAGCAGTACGCACAGTGCGAAAGTGACCTTCGAAGGGTATATAATCAGCGCACATTTGCCCTCATTTCCCAGTCAGAAACGATCAGAAACGATCAGAAACGATCAGAAATGACCACAAACTCCCAGCCATCGAAATAAGAATCCATCCATCCTCTCCTTTCCTGTTCAAACGTGCAAGTTGATACTGACAATTCATGATTAGACCTGCAGTTAGATATCCAAAGGACTAAGTCCTCCTCTCACCCCCCGACATCGATGTTCAGGACCATGTCTTGATACGGTATGGAAAGCTTGGTTGGGAGTGGATAGCAAATGGGAGTTGCAGTTTTGATCCCGTTCACGAAGCTGTTTTCGGCTTTTTTCCTGTCATTTGATCAGAAGATGTTGAAATTATTTACTAGATTTTTGAGCGTCGACGCACGCACTGGGATGATTATTCAAATGGTCTCTCTGTGCTCTGTCTGCCCCAGTGGAGTGTCTGAAATTTACCCTGAAGTGGTCAAGGCGGATGTGTTGCGTCAGATTTAAAAGGAGGCGCATATGGTATTATACTGCCACAGGGCATATAGGAGCGAGTACAAGTAATTACTAGCAGAGGGGTGGGGGGTACGAAGGTTTTGCCACGTAGTTGTATGGCCGGTCAATGTGTGGAACATGCAAATAGTTATGGAATCCACTCCCGTCGTGTGTCCCACCCACCTGCTTCATTGGTAGACCGGCTGTGCGACTGTAGTTACAATGAGTTAGATAGACTGGTACCCACTACTTGCGTCTTGGCATTTCTGTTAGAATGAGTAATCCTACAGTGTGGGATGTTGGGGGATATTGTGGGATGCCGTGGGGTGTTGTGGGATACCGTGGGATGATGTGGGATGCCATGGGATGTAAAGCATGGGGAAATGGCAAGGCGTGAGATTTAGTGAAGCTCAGCGTGGGATAATGGTGTGTATATACAGTGTTGTTTTCTCTGTAGGCTCTTTTTTATCGTTATCGAATATCGTTCTTCATTTCCGTCTTCGCTATTCGCAATAGAGCAACTGACTTGGCAGACGCATTTTTATATAGTAGCAACACCACCAACTCGATCGTAAATCAGTTGGCTCGCTTTGGGAATAGCATCGCATCCGCAACATGGGGATCGATGGGATATTGAGCGATGGGACGACTGGGAGAAGGGGATATATAAAGCTGTGTCTTTTCCCCTGTGATGAGTCCATAATCTTCAGTTAACGGACAGAGTTCATTCATACACCTATCTATTCACTTGACTCCATGGTGACTTAAGTGAAATATATCAGCGAAACCGTAGCGGCAAATCAACGGATTGCTGTAGTTGCATATGGAAATAACGCTGTTTCTTTGGGCTGAGCAACGCCGCTGGTCACTTATTCAACATGTACATGGGGCAGCCGCTCCGCTGGGGCAGAGCGTAGAGATCTTTAAGTTTGAAAGGTCCGTTGTATGTCATCGGAATAATGCGTGTTGACGCGCAAATATCAAGGGAATAATTTCAACATCTTCTCACCAAATGATAGGATAAAAAAACGTAAACAGCGTCGTGGATAAGATCAAAACTGCAAAACCCATTTGTTATCCACCAAACCAAGCACTCCATATGGTATCAAGACATCTTGAATATTGCTGTCAGGGAGTGAGAGGAGGTCTGAATCCTCTAGTAGTAAATCACAGGGCCGGTCTGAGCATGAAATGTCAGTATCAATTCCCACGTAAGCAGCAATCAAACGTACGCAGGGATCGTGGCCGCATCCACTGCATGTTGAGTACATTTCGTTTGGAGTGGAGGGGCTGAGCTTGATGTTGGCTGACATATTTGATTGCTAGGTAAAGTATGATATTTCGATTGCTAGGTAGAGTATGGGTATCTGGATGGGAAATGGCCCCCCTTATATGCTTTTCGAAGGTCACCTCGTGCCGGGTCTGAGGCCAGCGCATGAGGAGTGGGGTGGCTATTGGACTTCTGGCATGACGCTGGATTTCGTCGGTCATTAATCGAAATCAGCATGTGCGCGACGTGGTGATACCTAGCCCTCCTAGGTATTGTAAGCCACCTTCCCCTCAGCTCCACAATTTTAAGGACTTTTTGTTACAGTCTATACGCCTTTCCCCCGAAGGGAGAATTTAAGCGACTACCTAACCATAGGATATTCTGCTTTATACATATTCTTTAGGCATACCCGCAGTTCTTACATATGTATATCACAAGCTACGGTGGGGCAGCTGACCAGGGGGGGATCGGCTTATCAGATCCTGGATTCGTGGCATACCTAGATTGATAAAAGCCAGGATCGCTCGATCCAGGTGTGATTGCAGAAAGTAGGCACTGCAACGGCCCTATTTCCGAATTACGTGGGCAATTAATTGAAATCAACGTGTGTCCTACGTGGTAATTTTTTTGAGGCTATACGCCCTTCCTCCGAAGGGAGCCTTATATGAGGCAGCGCTACCTTGATCCATGACTGGCCATAATGAAGATACCGGGGTGTTGCACTGGCAGGGCTGTCTCTACATACGGGATAAATTGTTTTCCAACATTATTACCCTTGCTGACCTACTAGCGGGCCAAGACGGGCTAGCGGGCAGCCCTGCAACCCCCCTCCAAAACTAGAAACACGTGAGATATGCAACGATGAACCAAATGCTATTTACTCACTAAATACACAACTACGGAATCAAATACGCTTTACAATACGGTCAGCCTCATACCCCACCAAACTGAGTCCAACACCCAATATCCCACCCCCAGTATGGCCTGCCTGATCACCCCGTCCTCCCCCGTCTACCCTCCCATACACTGAATATCCTGCCAATTTGCTTAGGATCACTAGAAGGTCTTCACCTAGCGTCTATATCTATACAGAATCGGTGCTGAAGGAGGAATCAGTAATAGGCAGAAAAGGGAGGGTCTAACTTGACACACTAACTGCTACAAAATGCACAATATCATGAACTTTCCCAAATCTACCTCATGAATGCCCCTATCAACCCCCACTGCTCCCCCGTCTCAATCCCCTGCAATCCCCTACTCCAGAGCATCTTCAACTACCATAGGCAGGCCCACAATAAGACCTAGGAGCTCCATTACAGGCTATAACAATTCCATTGCCAGTTACCCCTAGCATAGGCTAGTAGTATTGTAGTCACAGAGAGGTATCTAGTGTAGTTTGACTGATGGGTATTATGAGGAGGGATTTTGTGGTGTATTAAATTTACCCTGAAGTGGTCAGGACGGATGTGTTGGGTCAGATTTAAAAGGCGGCGCATATGCTATTACACTGCTGCAGGCTCCCGTCGTGTGTCCCACCTGCTTAATTGGTAGACCGGCTGTGCGACTGTAGTTACAATGAGTTAGATAGGCTGGCATATACTACCTGCGTCTTGGCATTTCTGTTAGAATGAGTAATCCTACGGCGTGGGATAGTGCGGGAGAATGTGGGATACCGTGGGGTGTTGTGGGATATCGTAGGAGACAATGGGAGTTTGTGGGATACCGTGGGATGATGTGGGATGATGTGGGATGTAAAGCATGGAGAAATGGCAAGGCGTGAGATGTGAAGCTCAGCGTGGGATACTGGTGTTTATATACAGCGTCGTTTCCTCTATAGTCTCTTTTTTATCATCACTGAATATCCCGCTTCATTTCCTTCTTCGCTATTCACAATAGAGCAAGTGATCTGACGGATGGATTTTTATATAGTAGCAACACCAACTCGATCGTAAATCAGTTGGCCCACTTTGGGAATAAGATCGCACTAAATGCCCAGCATGGCTGCAAAGCGCCAGCTAACGGCAAAACTCATCCGCAACGTGGGGATCGATGGGATACTGAGCAATGGGACGACTGGTAGAAGGGGATATATAAAGCTGTGGTTTTTCCTGTGATGAGTCCATAATCTTCAGTTAACGAACAGAGTTCATTCGTATACTACATGGTGAGTGCATTTTGTTTGGAGTGGAGGGGCTGAACTTGAGGTTGGCTGAGATATTTGATTGCTAGGTAAAGTACGGGTTTGTGAAGGCGAGATATTTCGATTGCTAGGTAGAGTATGGGTTTCTGGATGGGAAATGGCCCCCCCCCTTATATGCTTTTTGAAGGTCACCTCGTGCCGGGCCTGGGGCCAGTGCATGAGGAGCGGGGTGGCTATTGGGCTTCTGGCATGACGCTGGAATCGATATGTAAGTCGTTGCCTCACTACTCTCAACCCACACACAGACTGCGAGGTGAAGTATGATCGAGACGCAGAAAAGAGGCCAATATTCTGCAAGACAAGGGTTGTTAGTTGCGTTGCAAATGTTCTCGTACCCAGACTGTCGCTCGACGACTCGTGACCCGAGCGGGCCTGGGCACGAGATCACGTTGCAACCATACTCTAGCCACACTGCGAAATCGTCCACCACCCTCTTCCTTGGCTTCGGACGCTGCTACAGTCGAGAATCCAGTGCATAAGGGCGACATTGGGCACAGAATGGGTTTAAGGAAGCCCACTAGAGGCAAATGGCAGGAATTTGGCTCAACAAGCGTCACAAATGAATGGCTGAGCTCCTTAAAGCGGATAAAAATTAGGAGGGCTAGGCATCACCGCATAGCGCACATTCTGATTGCGATTAATGGCCGACGTAATTCGGAAGCAGTACCTATCTACGTTCTGCAATGACACCTCGATCGAGCGATCATGGCTTTGATCAATCTATGCCACGAACCCAGGATCTGGGAAGCCTGGTCAGCTCCCCCGCCGTGGCTTATGATATGAGAACTACGAGTATGCCTAAAGAATATGTATAAAGCAGAATATCCTATGGTTTTTTTTTGGCGTCTAAACGTCTGCCTGACGGATATCCAAGTTTAATAGCTAGGTAGTCACTAAAATTATGAAGGCGAGGGGAAGGTGGTTTCTCAGAATACGAGGTGTCTCTGCACCTTATCTAGGTTGGCTTCTCCACGGTCCCGTCACGGTTGTGGATTCAAGGCCAAGGTGAAGGAGCTGCAGCTGGTTTGATAATGTTACTGCATGCATGTCCACCCCAGCGTTGCAAGTGAGTCTAAGCTCGCCAACGCACCATGCATGTACCCCACCGGTACCCGATAACCTACAGTATAGTCGTCATGATCAGCAGTAGGCGCTATACGAAAGTGACCTTCGAAGGGTATATACTCAGCGCACATTTGTCCTCCTTTCCTATCCAGAAACGATCAGAAGCGACCAGACATGACCACAAACTCCCAGCTATCGAAATAAGAACCCATCCATCCTCAGCCAACTCCAGTTCCCAAACAAACTGGACCCAGAGGAACCAAAATATCCATATCACACTCGAAACGAGGGCCCTTGGGTACATTGGATTGCTCCATTCCTGTTCAAACGTGCAAGTTGATACTGACATTTCATGATTAGATAGTCTAGCTATTCACGACCATATCTCGATGCGGTATGGAACGCTTGGTTGGGAGTTGACAGCAAATGGGTGTTGCAGTTTTGATCTTGTTCACGAAGCTGTTTTCGTCTTTTTTCCTGTCCTTTGATGGGAAGATGTTGAAATTATGCACTCGATTTTTGAGCGTCAACGCACGCATGGAATGATTATTCAAATGGTCCCTCTGTGCTCTGTCTGCCCCAGCGGAGTGGATGCCCCACGTGCATGCTGAATAAGAAACAGCGGAATTTCTATACGTTGTATGTACAGGCAAACCTGAAGTGCAGAAATTCGGCCAATCCCTTTATAGCCAGTTTTGTGCCGATCCCATGCTCCTCGGTAATAAATTTGGCATGCATATTACGTTCTTGCAGCTTTTGGTAGAAAAGCAAACACTTGCAAGAATCCAGTCATCCCAAAAGAAAGAAAAGGCACAATAATACGGATGTGTTCTCGTGCCCAGACCGATTTATTTTCGTGTGGTAGATTTAAATCGGTCTGGGCACGAGAATAGCTTCATGTAGCCTGTAAGAGGTAGGATGTTCGAATGCGGGTAAAACTAAGCTATGTGATGCTCAATTGCTCAAGCTGGGCATCCATTGGTATTGCGATATTGTAGGCTCAACCCCAAAGATTACTTGTACTCCTAAGTCTCACGGTATAGCAACAGCTTGAAGCTGCTCTCGGAGGACCTGGGACCACATAGACAGTACTAAATCGTGATTATATGGGGCAGCTTTCATGCAAAACTATCATGACGGAATGGATTCAGGGTTCCAAGCCATCCCTGTTCGCATCACAAACTGGGGAAAACTAGGAAATCACTCCAAGTAGATAATACTATCTGGGGCCTTCCATTGGCCAGCCATCAGCTTCTGGCCATCCCTGCAACCCCCCCGGCAGCAGCTCCTCCACCCACATCTCGTGAGATATTATGACAATGGTGATTCTAGCTAATATTCACAACTATGGAAGTAAATACGCTCTACAACATGGTTACCCTCATGCCCTGCCATATTCAATGCAGTACCCAAAAGCCACCTCCTCAATATGACCCCTGTCATACCCAACCCCACCCCCCCCCCACTTCAACCCCCCTATAGGTTGAATATCATGAGGGTGAACCCATGACTTCGAGGAGACTTTCACCTACCCTTGCTGACCTACTAGCGGGCTAAGACGGGCTAGCGGGCACCCCTGCAACCCCTCCAAAACTAGAAACACGTGAGATATGCAATGATGAACCAAATGCCATTTACTCACTAAATACACAACTACAGAATCAAGTACGCTCTACAATACGGTCAGACTCATACCCCACCATGTAAGAATTACAGGCTATAAGTAGGCTGAATTGTGGCAGTTGCACTTAGAGACGAGAGGATTGTGGTTGAGAGGGTAATGTTCGCTATGGCTAAGAATTCTCTTAAAGACTTGACTTGCTATGGAATAAAAGCTCTACAGAACACATTACTGCGGACTTTTCCTGGCTCTTTTATCCTTTGCAGCTTTTTCCCAATTTTCCTATTCCGGACCCTAGTCATCCCAATTGACCTATTTCAGCGTTGCTTATTCCCGTGACCCTTCATAGGTACTTGGCGAGAGTTATTCACAACACACCAAACTGAGTCCAACACCCAATATCCCCCTCTCCCAGTATGGCCTGCCTGATCACCCCTCTTCCCCTCGTGTACCGCTCCCATACACTGAATATCCTGCCAATTTGCTTAGGATCACTAGGGGGCCTTTACCTAGCGTTTATAGCTATATAGAATCGGTGCTGAAGGAGGAGTCAGTAATAGGCAGAAAAGGGAGGGTCTAACTTGATACACTAACTGCTACAAAATGTACAATATCATGAACTTTCGCAAATCTATCTCATGAATGTCCCTATCAACCCCCCCCTGCTCCCCCGTCTCAATCCCCTGCAATCCCCTACTCCGGAGCATCCTCAAATACCATGGGCAGGCCCACAATAGGACCTAGGAGCTCCATTACAGGCTATAACAATTCCGTTGCCAGTTACCCCTGGGCTAGTGATATTGTGGTCACAAACAGGTATCTAGTGTAGTTTGACTGATGTGTATTATGAGGAGGAATTTTGTGGTGTATTAAATTTACCCTGAAGTGGTCAGGACGGATGTGTTGGGTCAGATTTAAAGGCGGCGCATGTGGTATTACACTGCTGCAGGCTCCAGTCGTGTGCCCCACCTGCTTAATTGGTAGACCGGCTGTGCGACTATAGTTACAATGAGTTGGATAGACTGGCATCCACTACTTGCGTCTTGGCATTTCTGATAGAATGAGTAATCCTACGGTGTGGGATCTTGAGGGATATTGCGGGATACCATGGGGTGTTGTGGGATATCGTGGGATATCGTCGGAGACAATGGAATTTTGTGGGATGCCATGGGGTGATGTGGGATGCCATGGGATGTAAAGCATGGGGAAATGGCAAGGCGTGAGATTTAGTGAAGCTCAGCGTGGGATACTGGTGTTTATATACAGTGTTGTTTTCTCTGTAGTCTCTTTTTTATCATCTCATTCTTCATTTCCGTCTTCGCTATTCGCCATAGAGCAAGTGATCTGGCGGACGCACTTTTATATCGTAGCAACACTAACTCGATCGTAAATCAGTTGGCCCACTGTGGGAATAACATCGCATCCGCAACGTGAGGATCGATGGGATATTGAGCGATGGGACGACTGGGAGAAGGGGATATATAAAGCTGTGTTTTTTCTTCTATAAGGAGTTCATAATCTTCAGATAACGAACAGATCTAGAGTTCGTACAGTATAATCATTGGCGTGCTGCATATGCATGAACTTTTCGCTAGGTTCGGCGCTGCATAGCATGCACCACAAATGCAATTATTTAATCGCTATAATGCGTCGCATGTTTGTACAATTAAAGTGTGATTGTAGTGCGATTGTAGTGCAAATATAGTATAATTCTACTACAATTGTAGTGTGCTTGTAGTGCGTAAATAGTACTATTGTAGTGCATTTCTAGTACGGAGTATGTTAAGAGTATCATCTAAGTTGCATTGAAGTATCATTCTAGCTTATATTAGTATCATTGAAGTATCATTGAAGTCTTTGATCAAGCGCGCTTAGTATCATTTTAGTATGAAAGTGGCCCATGCAACGCTGTCGCTATCAAATGGAAGTTAAATAGTACTTTAATTGCTCAAACATACTTTAATTATACTTCCAGGTATAATCAAAGTATGTTATTGGGTCGCCATAGAGAAAAAGCACGCGATCTACGTACATCTAAAATATATGAACACAGGCGGAGCAGTAGGAAATATTACATTGACAGCAAAGAAATGGGGTTCGAGCCTTGCAGCCAGGAGCTAGGCAATGTCGACGGATCTGCTTAGCCTGATCAATGTATCGGAGGCTATGTACATGCTGAAAATTATATGTATGTGCTTGTAGTTCTCGGAATGTCAGCATTCCTTCAAGTCCAGATTGAATTTACAAAATTCATATTGTTAATTGAAAATGTTTGTGTGACATAGCGCGAGAGGAGTCCTAAAACCGATAGAGGAGGTAGCTATTTACTAAGCTGGTATCTAATAGTCAGTAAAATAATGGAAGCCAATTTCGACGGCTGCGAACGCTGCTCCAGGCGCGTGTGGCTCGTATAGGGCCGCTTGGTCATGCGAGTGGTGTAAAGGTAGGGGTCTTGTAGTTTATAAGGACTTAGTAATATCAAGATTAAATAAAGGTAAAGTGATAAATGTGTTGAGGGTAATACGGTAGTCCCGGGGGGACTGAGGAATTAACTGGTTGATCTCTTGTATTGAAATTGTTAACTACGGAATGATCTGAAGAAAGAAAATCAAAATCTAACGGGAAAACAAGCTCCTTAAATACTACTCCGAAATCCCGCCAAGATAGCTTTTCAAAGTACCTGAAATTGTAGTCCTTCCCGGTGGTCAACTAAGCTTAGGTGTACGGAAGAAATAAGAGAGTGACAACGAGCTTATGTCTTCCTTACAAGTGGTCTCGAGGCCGAGCCAGTTATGTTCCACTGTACGCAGCATTATGGCATAAGTCCAATCGAAGGGATTCTCTCATGGGGGATTCTTTTTTGAGTCTACTCGAGTATACGCCTATGGCTATGAGGCGGTCTCTGGTGGGGTGAATACGTGGATTGGGCTGATACATTTATGGGTTACTAAAAAAGAAGCATTTAGCATTACTGAATCGCATTCACCCTAGATAGAATATGGCGATGGACTGCAGCTCCTGTGATACCCCAGGTGGCCTCTCCCACGGGCCAGTCCCTGCCCTATAGGTAGTTATTGATAGATTCGCAGAGCCCGATCCCAGCATCAGTGATTGGCAGTCAGCTAACTTAGGTGGGCCAATCCAATTACCTGAATTGGTTCGTGTGTTACCAAAACCAGCCCCAGGTGTTGACTCGGGGAACCCATTGATAGGAATGCATGGTTCTAAGTACTCGAAAATCCTGCTCTGTGCTTAATGTGCGCTCTACTGTATAAATACCAACCAGAATACCCTCCAAGTTCGAATCCACCATCCTCACAGCAGCCCAGTTCGAAGATCTTCAAGCATATAATCTCTTCTGCAAACAAAGCCTTTATCTTTGTGAGTCTCTCTGGACCACACTCCCTCACAATCCCCTGTATATGCAAGACTGACATTCGACTCCAGCCTACAACCCCACTCAAAATGCAACTGACTACTGTCTTCACCATTCTCACCGCTGGGGCCTCCGTCGCCTCTGCCTGGAGCTTCAAGGGCTGGGCCAACTCTGGGTACGCTGGGCCCCTACTCATTGCAGCCACCGGCGGTCTCGCAGACAACGTCTGCATTGACATCACCCTCGGCAATAACCAGATGACCTCTTTCAAGTGGAAGCACGGCGTCGATAATCCTTGCAAATTCAGGCTCTATAACAACCTTGGTTGCAATGGGGCGATACTTGCTACGGCGATGTTTGACATGGATATTTCTACTATGACTAGTGGAAATAATATGGCTTCGAGCTTGTGGGTTGATTGCTTTTAAGCTGTTTTGATCACTTGATGTTTTTGGTACTGCGATTGGATTGGCGGGATTGAGTTGGAGGGTACTGGTGCGGTGGATTTGGCAAGGCTTATAGGGGAGCACTCGAGCTCGAGACATTGATATCAATGGAATAGGGATTTATTTAGGGATTTATGAAGGTCACTGGGTATCGGGGTTTTTCTGGTGTGGGGTTTTGGTTGGAATATTTCTGAGCGCTCTGATTTACACTTGTCTGATCATGTAATGCTGCGAATTAACGAGTTTTGGCCAAACTCTAGTCATCCCAAGCATTTTCGCCGACTCTGCTCCCACGTGTTTTGTGCCCTTTCCTCGTCCCTTTAATACACTCAATAGATGGAATCGCATTCCACCACTGGTAACATATACTTCTGCCTACCATTCTCGCGAATTTATAACCCCTGGGCAAAAGTCTCCGAAAACACAAGTCATGTGAAAATACGCAAAATTGGCACTAGTTTGTATGGGGAATAGCGTATTTTAGCGGCTTTAGGTTGCATGTCTGGGTGACGAAGCTGCTATATATACGGTTTCTTAAAGGTCGGGGGAAAGGAAAACTGTAACTTAGGAGGTACAAGAGATTCATGCACTCATAATATCAAGCTTTAGCCCATGCTTCTAAATTTAGAAGATAAGTTCAATTATGCAGACATCTATTTTTGGGGTGTGTGTAAATCATTTTGGCTGTGTTTTTAAATTTGAGGTTTCACAGAGCTATTGCCAGCGAAATTGACCCTCTATGCCTGGTGAAATCCATTCCCCACACTCATGTGATTCCCCGCTGTACCAAATCTTTTTCATTATTATCCCTTGTGCTGCTGAGACAGCACATTACGTATACCTAGTGTCGCTAGGAAGTCTAGCCAAACATTCAGCAACAACCGGCATGTGTAGATCCAACTCAATGTGGTGCCACCAAAGCGCAAAGAAGTAGACAGTTATAGATCTGTTCTTAGTACCAGCAGATCAGCCGCTTGAGGCACATGTCGAACACCATTCCCTTCGGCACCTCCTCCCCAAAGCCCACTGCATGGAATACAAATAACTACTATCATTACAAGCGACAAGAGTTACTACAAGTGCACGGCGATGGCATGATTGTACAGTTAATGAACTGAAGATTTGGATAGGACTTGATGTTGTTAGAAGACGTAGCAGCCATATACCACTGTAACAACAGGGGTGCTTGGTCATGTGAGTGGTCTGGACGCTGAGCCAGTTATGTGCTACTGTACGCAGCATCATGGCATAAGCTCAACCGAAGGGATATCAATATAGCGATCGTGGGGTGAATATGTGCCTTGAGTGAATACATGCCTTGAGGGAATACGTGCCTTGAGGGAATACGTGCCTTGGCTGGTATTGGTCAGATACAGATTACAAGCAGATCAGCTATACGCATATATTATATTTTTATTATTAGAATACTCTTACTTTTTTGCGCAATTCCTCAGTCACCCTTGTCACAAGACAGGCGCCTTACCATATTGGGTATATTTATCGACAATAGATAACCCCGCATAAGCTTATGACAACAACGCAGGAAATAAATCTCTTACAACAAGCAGCACTACTATCCAAACGACAATACGACTACAATTTGCACAAGAAGCTCCAATCCCCACTTCTTCGGAATTTACTCACATTCCGCAATGCCAAGCATGATCAGAGGCAGAGCGACAAGCAATCCGAACGTAACGTAGGTGGCAGAAAATCGGGGTACTACCTGGCGTCCCTTCTGGAGGCAGAGTTGAAGCCCTGGACAGGCCTGTATAATTTTTAAAAAAAAAATGCGAAAATGGGTCTAGTTTGTATGGGGAATAGGTTGGTAACTTTTCAGACTTCAAAAAATAGCCAATGCAACTAAGGAGCTACTCTAGGTCTCTAAATTTGGGTCGCATCAAGCTTTAGCTCGATTCAGAAGATGGGTACAATTATGCAGGCATCTACGGTGGGCAACTTTTCCGGCTATTTTGGCTGTGGTGTAGGGGTTTCACCAAGCTATTATCAGTGAGAATGGCCCCCTAGTTTGCCTGGGCTGCTGAGACAGAGCCCACTGTTTTTAGGCAGTGTAGCCAAATATTCAGCAACAATTGACATGGGTAGAATTAACTCAACATGGCCCCACCAAAGCGAAAGGAGGTAGACACCAATCTGGCCCCAGCACATGTCGAACATAACACAAGACCATTGCTTTCTATACCCCCTCCGCAAAGCCCACCGGATGAAATACAAACAATTGCAACTATTATCGCGACAAGGGAAGAGCATATTACTACAAGTGCACGCCCATGGCATGACTGTACAGTTAGTGAGCTGAAGGTTTAGATAGGACTTACCCTCCATGGAGGCAGTATGGGGATGGCATAACAAGGCAGCAAATAGTGGGTGCATATCTACATGTATCCTCACCTCCCTCTCTGCAGGATCCGTATTGGACTGCAAAACTCGAACCTATGACTTCTATGTGTGTAGGTAGGTATGTACCATATATAGTGCTACGAGACTGCCTAGAACACACCAATGCACGGTGGGCTCTGCCCCAGCAGCCCAAGGGATAACTGCACCATTAGCACCATGAAGTAGCTATGATTCCTTCCAGCCAGCCTTGCTCTGAGCTGGCACAGGCCTCGCCACCCAGGGCTTTATACTAATAGCTATAATAGGTAGAGAGTTTCGTATCCTAGGCCTGTATAAGTATGTATTCTCATTTAAGTCACAAGATGTAACAGACATATACCATACTTCTTCAAGAAAGGACATGCGGCTTGGATAAGGGCGCTTGGTCATGTGAGTGGTCTAGAGACATGCGCTACTATACGCAGCGTCACGACATAAGTCCAACCAAAGGGATATTTATATCTCTCGTGGGCTGAATACGTGCCTTGGCCGGCATTTGTCTGATACAGCTTGGTGGCAAAAAAACTGTATATTATGGATTACTAAACAAGAATTCGGCATCACTGACACATCGGTGGTAGTTAATCAGTGCTTGGCAGTCAGCTAGAATAGGTTCAAGTTTAGCCTCACGGCTACTTTTATTTTAATTTTTTTTTTAAAGAATCATTAATCGCATTCATCCTATGTAGAATATGGCGATGGACTGCAGCTCCCGGTGTACCGGGTGGCCTCTCTCTCCCACACGGGCCAGTCCCTGCCCCAGCCTCACGGCTACCTCAGAGTCTGAGAACGAGATCATCTCGGGTGCTATCTCGGGGAATCCTTGCTGTCTATTGATAGGAATAGATACATAGTTGCTTTTGAATAGCTCCAAGTACTGTAATTTGGGTCGAAATCTGGCTGTGCTTAATGTCCGCTCTACTGTATAAAATACTAACTAGAATACCCTCCGAGTTTGAATCTACCATCCTCACAGCAACCCACTTCGAAGATCCTCGAGCATATAATCTCCAAATAAAGCCTTTTCCTCTAGGGCCATGAACATGGCCCTGTGACCCGAATAACGCTGACATACCTAGTTAGTGCAAGGGGTGCGTCATATCGTTAGTATATATGTTTATAACCAACCGTAATTTATGGGCGTAGACGGTCTACATATAGTGACTAATCGAGTCGAGGTAATGGCTGCAAACAGCCGCTAAATAGCGGGAAAACATTACTATGTTCTAGTTGGAGTTGTTTGCATACCAGCCGGCGAATCAGAGGTGCATGTGCATACCTCAGTCACTCTACAGGGGGCCAGGGCCAACATGTCCCTTACCCAATGGCCATATAGAACTAGGGCGTCGACAAAAGCGATGTGACTAGATGGGTATTATTCCACACAAATTGGGAAAACCTTCAGCCTGAATTACATAGTAGCCAATGCACGCATTCCAATTCCAAGGGCAGGGAGTTGGAGCGGGGTACCCCAGGTTTCCTCCCTAATTAGTACTTCTTTCTTTGTAGTTGCATGCTTTCTCAGGCTCACTCGTATGCTCAGGCCTTACCATGAGCTCGTGTAAGAGCCTCCTCCTGCAATCCTTCCCCGCATCAGAAAACATGAACCAGCGCATAGCCTATATTTATATATACAGATACATAGGTCTGGTGACGAGACTAGTCCAGGGATGCATAGCCATATACGACTCGGGGGTCTAGCGCCTGCACGGAAAACCCATACCTAATCCTGGCATTCCTTGGAAGAGCCGCCCGGCCCTGGAACTCTTGTCCAAATCCAGTCGCCTGCGGCGCTGCCCGCGTTATTCCCCGTACCCCAGAGCTGTACTTGCTATACAGGCTGCACCGCTTGCATATGTAACTAGCATTTGTTGAAAAATCTTCATTCTGTATATATAATGCTAGTATGTGAGCGTAGCCTCAGCTCCAAGGGTCCGTGTGCATGAAGCTATTGCCTTGCCATGCATCTTTATGGCGTCAATATTGCGACAGCTACTATAACCGGTGAACAACTCATGATACATGATATTAATGGTGAACGCAAGACTATGTAGTACGCTCATGGGCAACCTAAGGTGGTTTTGACAATGGACGGATACACCTGACTCCCTTTGGAACACTCTAGTAGGGAATGGCTCTGTCCATTGACCGTCGGGGTCAGGCACTTCTTACTGGAGCCAGGATAGAATTCCAATTTTCAAGCGGCGCATTCTTTTACACAAGCTGAGGGTAACCCAGATCCCGATCATTAATGTAGAATCAAGACTAACTATCCAATATGTTATATTAGCTAATAGAATGTTTAACCATTCACGTACCTCACCTGGCACTCCTATGTTTTTAATTCTCCATTTTCCATTTCTTCTAATTATCTATTTTATTTTCCTTTTATTTCATCTTTACCTTTGCCTTCTTGCATCATCCCGTGGGCTGCTGTTTACTATTTTACCGACCCCTCCCCGTTTCGTTGCCAGACTACCCCTGGTAGGTAGATCTCGTTGGCACCTCTGTCATAGGGACAAATGTATCGGGAAATGCAGTAAAACCAGAGAAGCCTTTTCCGAGACAGCTTAACTCAAGGCACTAGCTTGCTTTTGTATTGTAGTTTTTGGTAGTAGAGCTATAGAATCCTTGCTTGATCTAGATTTGGACCACTCTCCAACTACGGGATGCACCTGTGCTGGAAGACTCGACCAAAGGCTTTCAATCCGCTGGGTAACTTATGTTTCGGCCCACCAAAATACAGTATGGTGCCCTGCCCTGTGCTAATCAGGAGATAGCAGTAACCAAATATCCAAGGGGGATTGCGGTGAGAAACGAATTATTGGAGGGCAGGGGGTGGCAGACTAACCCCGAGTAAGTAAAGTGGACTTCCCACTTTGGTAATGACTCATCTTCCGAAGATCATACAGCTTGGTGGCAAAAAAACTCATACCCTTGGATATGCAGCCTATGCATGTCCTGTATTTAGCGCGCATAATCTAGGTTTAACCGCGCACGAATATGCAATGTCCGCCTCATAGCCTAAGGCTCCCTTCGGGGGAAAGGCGTATAGACTCAAAAAAAAAAAAAAAATATGCAATGTATCCCTTGGACTGGTAAGACACGCTCAACTTGCATGACATGGGTTCAGCTAATGGATCTAGCCCAATAACATACCAATACTACCTA
>Ga0307514_10002478_pt1 | contig 19125 bp, 19 predicted proteins | sample 16_EM_MG_FD_203088 | JGI IMG/M metagenome (GOLD analysis project Ga0307514, IMG submission 203088) | Populus trichocarpa ectomycorrhiza microbial communities from riparian zone in the Pacific Northwest, United States - 16_EM | ecosystem: Host-associated > Plants > Roots > Unclassified | place... | reverse complement strand
CTTATATAAAAAAAAAAAAAAAAAAAAAAAAAAAAAAAAGTGCCCTGACGAATATTATGCACTAAGACAGGTTCGACTGTACATGCTCTGATGTGATACCCCTAGAGTGGACATCTGAGACTTCTGTTCTTTGAAACTATACTTGATGAGGGAACAGAGGGACGAGGCACAAGTGGCATATGTGGAGATCAGGAAGGTGCCTATAATACGAAGGATGTCATGAGAGGAGGAGAGCTGTGTATGTGATTTTTGCGGAGTAGACATAGACTTCTGTTCTTTGAGGTTGCTTATATTGAGGTTATCATCTTCACCAGAAAGAACTTTATCTTTTGTAGCTACAGTCTTGTCAAACCTCTCTAGGTACATTTCATACGCCTAGCTTCATTCCGTCTCGTCTTTGGTAACAATTCCGTGCACTTATACATTCCCAGAATGTGCCAGCTGTAGCATGCACTTTATTCACATACTGTGTCACTGTGGCAGGGAATTTCATATCCTTTCTCCTAGCACCTTCCTCTTGTTGCGAATTCACTATATGCACGACCGAGAACACTTCAACGGATCGATGAATTGGGGTGAATTTGAGCACCCAAATTTGTGGCTGGGGTTGACTTATGTGAGGCTGGTGTATGACTACCTACATAGGTAATGAAGCGCAGTCGCTTGGCATCCCGGGTTCTCCAACTGTGCGAAGCTTAAAGAAACAAACACCACCAATTACTTGTTGGTACATTACACTCCACCACAGACTGAATTACGTGAAGCATTACATGCTGAAGTATAATCATATATTCACGCCACATATATGAGAAGCATGTGCTACATATTCCTCGTGTATATACGGAGTATAGGTAGCTGGATAGCTCACATAAAACGACAATTCACACAGTTCATTACGTTCCATAAGTTTGCTGGAATACATGCTGATATACACATCTGCATATTTATATCTATATTCATACATATATTCATACGGGGTGAAGTGTGGCCACACAAGCGCCCCGCTGCCACTCTCACTAGCCTCATATCATAACCTGGTACCTATTCCAGCATAGATCCCGCTAAGCCATTCAATCTAGCCTACTCGTGACCAGCCTCCCACAGTAGCCCCCAGTGTGTCCCTTGATCGACCAAGTCACACCGATTGAAAAACCCCTTAAACGGTCATTTTAATTTTAACGCACTTTTAATGCAACCTCCCCCGTTAAAAATTAAGACGCCCGACCATTTCTAAACGACTTTAACGGGTTCGATTTTCTGATCGGTTTTAACGTCGTTAAAAGTTAGGTTTGGATACCCTAACTAGATTTGGCAGTGATTTACACATCATCACTAACTTCTCCAAGCTCCCCGCCTGTGGCGGTGAATTTACCAGCTGTGAGAACTAGTACTGGCCACACAATTACTATCTTCAGCCATTTCCCTAAGTAACCTGGGACGCACGGAATCCGACGGCAATGGTCGGGAGGTTGGGCTCTGGTAGATGGCTGAAAGGGGCGGCCATTGTTCCTCAGGAGATTACACTCGGGACTCGCCAGCCGACGCAGCAGGCATTAGGGATGGAGCAGGGAGACGTATGTATATTCCCCAGCACTTTGTGAATTTGAGACCAAATTTGCTATTGCAATAGGGATGGTCAATCAATACCTTCATTAAAATAATGTCAGTTACGAAGCGCCGGGTGTTCTGTTCTCGTTCCCGCCACTCTTGCCTGATCTTGGCATTCACTGCGATTTACCTTACACCCCGCTTAGTCAGTACCCTCGGCAACATTCAACCCCTCGCATCAAATAATGGCCTCCGACCGACAAAAGCCCTCTCGCAGCCATAACTGGCTCAAGGAAGATGTCGAACGGCTGGTGTATTGGATGGAGAAGAATCAACAGAGTCTACGTGGCAAACACTCTGGAGTCCCTTTACGAGATAATGTCACATTAAATTATCTCAACCTCGCTTAGCCAGTATCCTCGACAACATTCAACCCCGCCCCCATATTCAGCATCAAATAATGGCCTCCGACCGACAGAAAACCTCTCGCGGCCGTAACTGGCTCAAGGAAGATGTGGAACGGCTGGCGTGTTGGATGGAGGAGAAGTGGTAGGTTCTTTACTTTACGGCCTGGGTTATCAATTGAGGGATTCCAGGAAGAGGCAAAAAGTGACTTGTGTTAAATATTACTTGGGCTAGAGGGCAGGCAGGGCTGTCAGGTATCCCTTCTGATGATTTTGCTCTCAAGGTTTTGAAACTGGTGTACCTACTCGTTTTGATATTTTATATTTTTATTGGAAAAGGAGTCGTTGGAAAAAAACCTGGCAAGCTGTAAATTTCACCACCATATGGCTAGCCGGCTGTGAATATGGCGGCCTTGCTAGTTGTAAATTTCACCCGACATCACTTTCTCTTATGCGATCTCGAGCCTTTTCAGTATCGATAATGTACAGGAAGATCTAATAAGCCGTCTTGAGAAACCCCCAACGTCAGCCTCAGTCAACTGAACACTTATTCTTCCCTGGGTGGGCAGGTAGATGACCCGCTGCTCAGATACAAATCATCACACAAAAATACACAAACTTCCAATGACCGGCCTACCATATCCAAACTGCAGTTCCATTGATCTAACTGGCACCTAAAATACACCAACCAATGAATTAGTTCACCAAAGTTTTTAACAGCCAACAAGTCCAAGGAAGCCCTTACCTTCTATGACAGCAACATTAACAGATGGCTGGAGATATGCAGCCGGGAGAGCGGTAAAATCAATAGATATTAAAATAACTCTACCGGTATGAGATCCAATGACAAGAAGGTTGGCAGTGTCATTTACTGCAGAGAAGGATCGTCGGTAGTCAACAGGAAGCCAGAGCAATTTCTTCATGTTGCATGTGATCCATTGACCCAGGCTGCAGAGGCAACAAGCTTTCTATCAGGTGAAAACACAATCGACCTGACTGGATTGGTGTAACCTTCAAAAACCTCACATTGCTTTCCTGTTGATATATCCCATAATCTGATCGTCCTGTCGTCGGATGTAGAGGCAATAAGCTTTCCATCAGGTGAAAACACAGTTGACCTGACTGGATTGGTGTGACCTTCCAAAACTCCACATTGCTTTCCTGTTGATATATCCCATAATCTGACCGTGTTGTCCAAGGATGCAGAGGTAACAAGATTTCCATCCGGTGAAAACACAGCAGAATTCACAGCTGAGGCATGACCTTTCAAAACTCCACATTGCTTTCCTGTTAATGTATCCCATAATCTGACCGTTCTGTCAACAGATGCGGAGACAACAAGCTTTCCATCAGGTGAAAACGCAGCCCAATTGACACCGATAGCATGGCCTTCCAAAACTGCACATTGCTTTCCTGTTGAAGCATCCCATAATCTGACCGTTGCGTCCCAGGATGCAGAGACAACAAGCTTTCCATCAGGTGAAAACATAGCTGATTTGACAATATCGGTATGGCCTTTCAAAATTCCACATTGCTTTCCTGTTGATATATCCCATAATCTGACTGTTTTGTCGTCGGATGCAGAGGCAACAAGCTTTCCATCGGGTGAAAACATAGTCGACGTGACTGGATTGGCGTGACCTTTCAAAACTTCACATTGCTTTCCTGTTGAAGCATCCCATAATCTGATCGTTTTGTCCCAGGATGCAGAGGCAACAAGCTTTCCATTGGGTGAAAACACAGCTGAACTGACCCAATGGGTATGACCTTCAAAAACTGCACATTGCTTTCCTATTGATGCATCCCATAATCTGACCGTGTTGTCCCAGGATGCAGAGACAACAAGCTTTCCATTGGGTGAAAACACAGCCGAATTGACAATACTGGTATGGCCTTCTAGCGTCTGTATCAATGAGCCCCACACATCTGCTACTTTGGGTTCCATAGTAACCCAAGGGATACTTTTCAAGTATCCTACTCGAATTAGACTTGATCCTGGAGTAAATAAAAGTCCCGAATAGTAGATCTGAAGAGGTGCTATTTCAATAATTGACCTCATATGCAATACAAATCGTTTGGCATCATATGCAAGTTCAAACAATCCGGGATCATAGTCTCCCAATTGTCCCTGTTTTTAGGTCAATACTATTCTCTGTATAAATTAATGAGTATTGCAGCTTACAGATAGTATCTCCTCTAGAGCTATTATCATATGCGCTCCATTTGATACCTCTCCAATCAAGCTAAGTCCCTCCAACCAATGTAGAAGGTGTTGTTCCAGAAATTGCCGAATAGTCTTAATGTCTTCTACTGGATTCCCAAGTCGCCAGTGATCAAGCCAGTAACGGCATGCATATTGAACGTGTCGTGGAATGCTTTTTTGTACTGTATCATCAGGAATCTCGGTAATCAAAACACCTGGTCCCCAAAGATTGCATATATTTTCCTGGAGCTGAGATATATGCTTCATACATTTTCGAAATAGGCTGGTATGTCTCTCTCTCTCATCTACCTGAAATCGAGAATCACTACACCTCCGAGAATCCTGTAGGAAGTCACGGAAGGATAGATGAAATAATCGGACAGGCTGGCTTTCATCTTCTGGGACATTGAGGACAGAACGCAAAGAGTCCAAAGTGCCTGAAACCATTTTGAATGGTATTTGAAGCAGCTGTGCTAGATCTCTAGCTGGCATAGTATTAAACATTACCACAATGGATCCAACGACCTGTCTAAACCGTTCCGCTAATTGTTCGCACTCTTGATAACCTCGTTTTCCAAGAACCGAGTATTGGAGTAGTGTTATATATATGCCGTCAAGATGCTCTGTCGCCGACAGGGATGACTTGGTTGCACTAAGAACTAAAGAGAGTTGTTCTTCAGGTCCATCTATGCCATCTTGGATAAATCGAAGCGTTGTTGCAGCATAGATGAACAGTCCAGCCGCTCTTTCCACCAATTGTGCAATAATTAACTCATCTGGCCATGGTGTCCCCAGCCCATGTTTGGCTTTCAGTAGCGATAGCTTTTTCAGAAAGAAAGTGGATATATCTGCATTAACTGTATCAAGCGGGATATTATGGAGTATAAAATCCTGATACGCCCCACCAGACAACTGACGAAATCCATCAAAGATGGGGATTTCCGGTCTGCTGGTAAGGAAAATCTTAATCCGAACTGTCGCAAGTTCCTTGGCTTCTTCAAGAAGTTGGAGGATCACTTGGATATCTTGCATGCTGTCATATTCATCAAGTGCATCAATTACCACAACCAGTTGAATTGATTGAGTAGGGGCATTCTTTAATGGATTAAGAATGAGTTGATTCCATTGCTCTCGAGGTCCTTGTTGAAAGATATGAGCATTGTTGTCGATGGCGTCTGAGATGGATGTCCGGAGTACTGGTAAACTAATTGCAAGCTGGGCGGCAATCGTAGTGAAGAACATGCCAGAGTGACTGACATCCTTTTTACCTCGGGTAAAGAAGAAACTCGCTGCAAGTCTTTTCTTTTCTGCAAGCTCTCGAGCAATTGTGCGAGAAACTGTGGATTTGCCGGTCCCAGCCATTCCGTTAAGCCAGAAGATGCATTTACTATTTGGATCATCACACCAGTTCATAATCTGCTTACGGAGCTCTACTCGTGTATCTTGCAAACAGTGATCCTCATGTCGCCGGAGCCAGTCGTTATGGGCAGCACCTTCAGCGCATGGTAACTTCGCAATATTTGTGCTTTGGTGTTGTGACTGTATACTAGTTAGTAAGTACTAGCACTGTGCGATTTTATGTGCCACTGGCACGGATCAATAGTGGTCACTTTCCTCAACTCGATTGTCAATTTCCTTGACTCGAGTATCAATTTTCTCAACTCGAGTGTCAATTTTCTCAACTCGCTTGTCAATTTGAATAACAGCCATCCTAGTAATGATAATCCATAGATATTAGCATATACCATGACTTCAGTCGAGGTACGAGGAAGAATGATTGCGTGCAAAGACTCTTTTTATCTGTCACATGGTGTGCCAGCTAAGAGAGGAAGAAGTAGATAGGCTCTTACATCTGGTCAGAATTCATAGCAAAAATCAAAGCTGATTTATGCCGCTCAAGTAATTGAAGAATTTGTTCCACATCCGCCTTTTGAAATGGCCACTTCAACCTCTGTCGCAGCACTTTTCTCGTCGCCCTTTGCCCTAGTCCTGGCTGTAAAATCTGAAGAATCCGGTTAAACTCCCTTTCAAGTTCCAAAGAGCTACTTTCGAGGAGTGGCTTCAATGCAATCAGCTTGGTGGCACCAGGACCTTCCGCCAACTTTTTAACTTGCTGAAATGCAGTTTGGAGAGCCATAATGCTATTCATAAGGTCATTCATCTCGGATTGGGCATTCCTAGCATCCTAACCCCATATAAAATCATTTACTACTGATCGTGGCTCAAATTGCTTTGGGGGGATTCTTACCTGATAGTATTTCCAGGCAGTCGACCAGACCTTGCCAGCAGCTTCAACCACAGCCATCGCGCTTGCGACCACACCTAATACTTCGGCCATGGATTTATATGTAAATATCACAAGGGTCGTTGTACTGTGTTGTGTTGTGTTGTGTTGCGTTGTGTGTCGTTGTGTTGTCGTTGCTTATCACCAGATATCGACCCCACATGGTAGTGATAAGGGTAATGGAAAACAATACTATTCATGCAAGAGTAACCGACTATGCCTGTGTTGCGGGGCTTTGCCAAGCTCGAGGGTCACAGAATCAGGTACTTCCTTCTCACGTGACCACAAAGCGATGCTATCATCTCACGTGATTCGCTTGGTCAGTAGTTACCCTGAAGCAGGCTGGGGTTTATTACTCATTTAGTTCCCTAGATTTGCATGGTGTGGTGTCGCTGCCAATGCTGTTTTGCAGGGAGCGGACGCTTCAGGCATGAGGAGCACGGGGGTGCCGTCATACGGGCTGAGAAACCGCACGCCATCTTCAGTGATGATGCCGAGAGACCATTTGGAATCTGAGGAAATATATCAGTCATTCTGGTCGATAAGGGGGTGTGAAATGGAATGTCGAAAGGAAATATATGTTCCGGCCCAGTCATGATACATGTACTTTTCGTTACTAGCCCGGTCCCTTGATGAGTGGTGTTCTCGTGCCCAGACTCCTTTATCTACCTACGCTAAGAAATAATTACGCTGCGGGGAAAAACTGGCCGGAGGAAAGTTCTTTGTCATCAGCTAACTAAATATACGGCGCCATAGCCTTAGACACGCGGAATAAATGAAAAAGAAGACTAAACATACACTCCCAGTTATCCTCTCAAGATGACTGGCAGTTAGAAAATACATAAAAAACTACTTACATTGAGTTGCTTGTATTTGGAACTTGTGTCTGGCGGTACTGAGGCTGCGTAGGTATAGAACTTCGTTCCTACAGAGAAACTTGTCGGTCTTTATATCTTTGCATGTCTTTACCCTCTGTCTTTTATCCTTGCCCGCATACCATTGGCACCCTAGTTCTTTGCATGGTCATTTTTCCGATAGCATTGATTGGTTAGAGAACATCAGGAGGAACACTGCGTAGATGGCAACAGACATATCGAATTTCCGGAACGAATTTCGAAGCTTCAAGACCTTGTTTCCAACATCTCATGAAACGGAGAGAAAGGAATCCTGCAGTTCTTCCCAACCACACTATACCAAGAGGAACTGCCCACGGGGAGGATGCGACTGTAAGCAGGTTGGTACTTCTGATCAGGTAGGAAGCAGTGTAAGAGTTAACTTGGAAACTGAGAAGGGGAAAAGAAGTACTACCCAACTCACTTCTAAAAACTAACCGACGTCCTAGCTACTGGGATTACGACCCAGCCCATATATGCTTTGTGCACATACAGTCCCTGCGACGGTCTGTACTGGTAACTTGTTAATATATTGGCCTTGGATGTCGTCTAGTCTGAGTTTGTACTCAATAGTCATTTCTACTGACTTCTGTTAATGTCAACAATCTGCCAAAATGATATTCGATACATGCGAAATAATACAAGAAATGCATTTTCAGGATGTTCTCGCATATAAGCTTCAAGAAAATCCACATTATGTCGCCCAGCACTTACATTCCGTAATAGAAGGTACCAGTTGGGAGAAATAACTTCGCACATAGTGAATAGGTCCTCCATATCTTCTTCATATTCATCTTCTTCTGATCCATATGGGGTGGTGTAAGGAATTCGGGTTCCTGTACAACTGTTAAATTTCATTATTTTGCTTTTCGCAATATCTAGTTGCTGGAACTGCGCGGGAGCGGGGCCGCCTCATAGCCTAATGCTCCCTTCGGGGGAAAGGCGTATAAACTCAAAAAAACAAAATACCCAGAAATAGCTAGTAAAATGTTGATTGTATATATGAAGGAACTACTCGATAGTCTCAGCATGCCAAATATATTCATCTCCGAAATATTGAAAAACCTTCTGAAGGTGGAGATCTCTCTAGGAAACTTCTTTTCAGACTTCAATAATATAGAGCCTTTGCCTTGCTTCAATTCGTTGGCTCCTTGCTCCTACCTAGTCCTAGTTAGTACGCCCGATATACAAAACCATAGGCCAGAGCTTGAACATTGGGTCTGTGGGAACAAGTAACTATAAACAAGCACATAGTGTAACTAACAGCCTTCAAGGTGTGATCCTGTGCTGATGTAGGTTCGAATAGACAGGACTGGATGATTACCAAATCAGGCCTTCGAGATATATGGTCAAGAGGCTTAATAATCCATCAAGCTTCTAAGATTTCAAAGTATTCCTATCGGTCGAAGTACTAGGTCACGTAGTCAGAGCTATAAGAATATCGGCCACCGCAAAATAGCCAGAAAAAGCACTCTTATTAATAGAGGCACTAGAGAGTTGTTACAGCTTACGCTTGATCGATCACTACTGCCGACTGCGTCCTGTTGATTTGGTTGAGCTATGGCATAGTGAGTTAGTTATACGTACATACATACGTATGCATGTTTGCTGGCCTGTAATTGTGCATCACACCGCAGTGTATATATAGCTGCTTGATTCCCCTAGTTATGCCTTCCCCCTTCACACAACAGTCTTGTTTCCATCCTTATATCTAGGTATACTCGAATCCATGACCTGGCTCATTTTCGGACCTACAGCTTGGTGGCAAAAAAACCTTGTATGAGTTTTTGTATGAGTTTTTGCTTGGTGTGGTATGAGTTTTTTTGCCACCAAGCTGTATGTGCTCTCTTGTTTTCTTATTCCTAGTTCTTCAGCCTCATACTTGTGCCAGCCACTGACACAACGGCCATACCTCTCCACCCTAGCCTATTCCCTAGTATAGTTTCCGATGTACTATCCACCAGTTTGTAACTGGAGTGGTCAGTAGCCATACGACTAGTAATCGGAATTTATGAGCTAAGGAAGTCTTATTAGATCGCAGCAACCAGGGTACCATTGAATGTACACCACTACAGAAGAGCTGGGAGTGGGTTTCGAGATCTCTTAGTAATTCAGGTACTGGGGTATTGCTGGCTACCAAGCGAATTGGTTCAAAGATCAAAACTGCCAGGGTGAAATATAATCCACAGTGGGCAGCGAGGACAGCAAGAGCATAGGATATCAAGATTATGGTCCTAGCCGTATGTGCCCAGAGGCATTAAGGCTGTGGGGTTAGCCACACTTGCACATAGACTGGTGGAGGACTAGTTGCCAATGAGGAGCCGGAGTTAACGGGGTTATTATGGTTGGCAAAGCTGACAGTGCTATCGAATTCGGGGTTGATGGCTTCACAGCCTAGGGATATAAAATCGTAAAAACAAAGAATCAAATAACAATCAAATAACTAACAACGTCCCACACCATCCCGCTTACCCTGAACCCCGCCCACACTTCCCGCACCACAACATCTACAATATACCTTACTCAAAATGCTTCGAATGGAAGAGGAGAAGTCCAAGTTCTTTCGCAGCAAAGGCCCTATATTATTGAAGTCTCAAAACAGCTGTTCTAAGGAAATCTTTACCTCTGAAAGCTTTTTGCGCATTTCGGAGCAACTTTAACAGCATGCCCCAACTCAGACATGCATGATCCTATCACTCAAACTGCTACAAATTGGAGAGGAGAAGTCCGAATCTTTTTAGTGCAAAGCTTCTATATTATTGAAATCTGAGAGAAGATATCCTAAAGAAATCTCCATCTCCGGGACATTTTTGGGTATTTTGGAAATGACTTTGGAGCAGTTACATAATACCCGAGTTCAGACAGCCACAATCCTCACCACATATCTCACTCAAACTGTTCCAAATTGAAGAGGAGAAGTCCGAATCCTTTCGGAGCAAAGCTTCTATATTATTGAAGTCTGAGACAAGGAAATCTCCATCTCTGGGGAGTTTTTGGGCATTTTGGAGATGACTTTGAAGCAGTTACATAAAGCCCCAGTTCAGACATTGCCGCATACCTCACTCAAACTGCTCCGAATTGAAGAAGAGAAGTCCGAATTCTTTCGGAGCAAAGGCCCTATATTATTGCAATCTCAAAGAAGATGTCCCAGAGAGATCTCCAGCTCTGGAAGGTCTTTCAACATTTCGGGGATGAATATCTGGTATGCTGAGACTTTCGAGTGTTTCAGCTATTGCCAGGTTACTTATTCAAGCTATTCTCTCCATCCATAACTATCCTCTAACCAGTTAGCAAACTAGGGTTATTAAGCTGGGATGAGATCATCATTCTCCACTGTCATCATTCCAACTCTCTTACCATGCCTATCTCTGCTGTATTAAACCCTATCACTACCCCCCTTCCGCCAATAGCCAGCTCCAGATTTTGTCTTTTCCTGTTGACTTTCAACCAGACTACCGTGCCTACACAGCTACAGTTTGTCCTTACATACCTCTAGTAAAACTGCCGAGATTCACTTCCAGAGAGCCTTGGAGAATTGATAGCTATTCCAAAGGGTGGAAACAAAGAACTCTTACTCCGGCTTACTAGTATCATGATTCTGGATATGCTGGAGAGGAAGGCATACCTACTGAATTGGTCAGGATGTAGGTTTTAACAGTAGTATTGGAACGTAGCCTACTTTGAGTCAGTCTATTGTTACGACTTGGGGTAACTCAGACTTACCTGATCTGATCTCCTGTCCTGTCCTGTCATCGGCTTGAACTCTCACCTAGTCCTAGTCATGCGTGACGTCAGTCCATAACACCTGCATTGTATATATCACCTTGCCCTTTCGTCTTGCACCTGCCTTGCCCCTTGCCCTGCCTTTTCAGTCACCCCCGCCAGCAGGTGGAGCTGTCAGTAATTAATACTTTCGGTTCTGAGTCCGAGGACCTGTGGCATTACCTTCCGAAGTCGCCAGGGCTCTAGCTAACGTATCTAGTATCGTACGTATAGTTATCGCACCTGTCACTGTAGTCACTCTGGCCAGCGTTCTTTGCCTGGCAAAAATAATCTCGTTGGGAAACACAAAATAAAATTTGGTTCACATGCTCTTAGTGTCATTTACAGTTTCACGCTGGCATCTCCGAACTGACTTCGAGTCAATTTCGGAGGAACCTACTACCAGACTCTTAGCTGGCATACCGAAATAATTATGTGACTCCGTATATGTACTTCAGTAGTGTAGCATACATACCAACGTCCATATGACTACCGAGAGTGGGCTTTCCTGTGTTCTCAGTCCCAGTCTCTTATCTACCTACGCGCTAAAATAATTATGCTGCCCTGAAAGGCTTTCCTGTAGACTTAGAGTCTAAGATAGAGTTAAAGCTTGCCAGCTTACTGCTTGAGTGATGCAAGATAGCCATTTTAACAACGTAGCGCTTCCGAGACTACATATTATGTGCAAGCAACTCACAAAGAATTGCATATCTAGTGCAATTGACCTCCATGTCAATATATGATTCGTGGTAATTTGTCATTTGTGGCAATACCAGATTAGTAGGAACACCTTTGCCAAATGACGTTTTCAGGTCATGGAACAATTAAAAACTATTCGGTCTATCTGAAAGGAATTGAATTTCAGTGGTTGCATGGCCGCTATATAACCCATGGGACTTAACCCCTTCCTGGATACATGATGTGGTGATGGTATACCAACCAGACTACGTGATGTTGCAACATAGTGATGCGACCAGACTGCGTACTGGTGGTGGGTCATGTCATCAGGTCATGTCCTCATGTCGTCTTCACGTCATGGCAACTAGTTGTCTAGGCATTGTCGCTTGACTCGCTTGGCCAGTCACTAGGTAAACGAATATCACATTGATTGTGTATCAATCACACATTGATTTCGCCCCCGTTCTTTCTACTGTAGTTAGGCAGGCGCAGTAGGCGCACACACAGATCGTGTTGTTCCGTGCGAAAAACCCAAACCTTACTACTACGTACGTACTTGGTAGTCAATATTCTTATTTCTTCGTGCTAGCGATAGTGTCTGGATGAAAAAGTACATAAGTAACCACTACTGTAGGCTCTCTTCTACTTGAATTTCTGTCAATGGCTGCCGATTTGGGAAATATGCTTCCACAATACTCGAAGCCCACCGAGGTCTCTCCATCTTCCTCTCGTCGTCCTTTCTTTCCCCCCGGTAGCAAGAGATTAGAAGCATTACGCATCTTCATCCTTTTAATTGTACTTGGCGGTATTATTACTGCCGCCATTTTCGGGCCTAGATCTACGGGTCCGGATATAACCGATTTACTACCATACAAAAATAGCGTAGATATAACTATGTTAGTAACTATATGCTATTGCTGCAGCTAAATATTCAGCACAATACTGACACCTGAGTAGATCACCAATAATAAAGGAGTCTGGGGAGTTAGTGTTGGTGTTGGACCCAGGAGCAGCGAACCTCACCTACAAAGAGAGCTCGGCGGCCATCGACGACTCCCGAAACACCCCTGAGACCACCAGGCAAAACACGGCCATCGCCACCAGCGAAGGGGAGGCAACTGACCACACACGCTCTAGTAATGCACACGGCCCCCCTTAAATACAAACCGGGCACCATGAGGAGGTGGATAGAAGAGGATAATAAAGGGGTTCAGATAATGGGGATACGGTTTGGCTGCTAAAGGAGGACAGGCGAGGACAGGTGGCGTCTCCCTAGTCATATACACGGTGGAGGTTACGAAGTTGCGGATGGGGGGGAGGCTGTTCCGCACCCCCGGCTATGATTGGGATCGTTGATGGTTGGGTGGGGTAGGATAGGATGGTTGGGTTTGGGTATTAATTATCACCGGCGCGGTTTTTAGTTGGGGGATGGGATCTTTACCTGCGCGGATTCCGAGGTTTTTTGAGATGAGAGGTTTTTGTTCTGTGTTGTGTCTTTGTTTTCACCGGCGCGATCCTTGGATAGGGGGGTGGGGAGGGGAGCAGTTTACCTGCGCGAGTTTATAGTCGCTTTCTTTTGTAGATAGTGGGGAGGGCAGGGACTGGTCCGAGTGAAGGAGAGAGGCACCTGGGCAACCGGGAAGCTGCAGTCCATCGCCATAGCCTAGGTGGATTAATGATTCTTTAAAAAAATAAAAAATAAAAAAGTATTGGTGTTGGTAACCCTGGTGGGGTGCTTCCTAGGCCTGAGCCTCCTAGCCTGTTCACGTACAGTTTCACATCAGGCATGGGAATCCCGTCCACATTCGCATGGAGGTTCCCATTTTGGGCGGGCCCTCTTGGGTGTCTGGAACAAGGTTTGGGAAGGGTCAGAGATGACATACGGAATCCACGAGAGGGTATAGAACAAGTTGTTGTTAGAGGTGACGTACAGAATCTACTGGAACAAGTTGCCCAGAGATGACGTACGGAATTTACGAGAAGTATTAGATGGAGAGATGGCTGCCAGGGGGGGAGAGGGGGCGCACAGGCGAGAGGGGGCGGAGAGGCGAGAGGGGGCGGGGCGGCGGGAGCGTAGAAGGAGGGTGTGTGGGGGGGGGCGGAGGTTGGGGGGGAGCGGGTGTTGGAAAAAAAGGTAGACTACTTTAACGGTACTGCTACGACAAGAAGTTGCATGACCACTCTCTCTCTACCGTACTTTTTGCTTCGTTGTTTATGTTTTTCATCTATTTGTGATGACGATGGGGGTGGTGTACATTCTCTGTTTTAATAGACCCAGGCATATACATGCTTTTCCTAGAGTGGATATCTCAGACTTCTGTACGTTCTTTGAAACTATACTTGATGAGGGAACAGGGATGAGGCACAAGTGGCATTTGTGGAGATCAGGAAGGTGTGGACATCTCAGACTTCTGTTCTTTAGGGTTGCTTGTATTGAGGTTGTCATCTCCCTGAGAAGAGCCTTATCCCTTGTGGCTACAGTCTTGTTCATTACAAACTTTTCTACGTACATTTCAGACGCCTAGCTTCATTCCATCTTGCCTTTGGTAACTTTTATCTTTTTTTTAAGGAGTCATTAGCCTATCTAGACTATGGCGATGGACTGCACCTTCCCAGTTGCCCGGGTGCCTCTCTCAACTTCCGGGCCATTCCCCATCTATCTGCAATGATATCTGCACAGCTATCCAATCCCCCAAGGCTTACTCTAGATAGGGTGAATGCGATTAATGATTCTTTAAAAAAATCCCCCAAAGCTCCACCCTCGCCACCACCACTGACCACCACCGTCACCACCAGCTGCAAAACAAGTGAGATGCCACCTTCCCTCTACCGACATTCTGATACAACATCTTCAGCTCCTTTCTCTCCCCTACCCCTTCCGAATCCTGCTTGGTTATCCTATCCATGGCGTCAGGTATGGCCCCCGCCGTAGTTACTATTGTCACCCCTTGCGGTACACTTCTCCATGCAGTAGTTGAACATACCACATCTCTGACAACTGTCCCGATGGAACTGTGGTGAGTACTGCCACCCCCTCCAAGGCCCAAATTCCTTCGTGTACCCCTCTTGCCACATCCTGTCCTTGTCTCTGAAGTCTCTCATCTCCCTGTCCCACTCCAAGACGTCGTACACGCTTTCTACCTTGCTTCCCATTCGTCCATATCTGGCATCTTCAAAACATCCAGACGAATCCCTAAGATCGTGAATCTCGGGTAGCCTGCGCTGTTGCCCTTCTTGAATTTCTCGTCGTTCTGGAACAACCAATGAGGTGCGCGCGGGATCAGCTCTCTCTTGTTCGCCGTGCAGGTTCTCCTGGCTACCTCCCAGGCATCGGCGCCAGCCCAGTCTTCCGTCTGGTCGATACGACTATCTCGCTCCACACCGTCTCTTTCTCCCTTGCCACCAATGTTGACCCTCCTGGCCTCGATGCGCATCATCCATATGCTCTCCGTAATATACCGCCCGCCTCCAGCGTTACGCCGCTGGGGGTTAGCCCGACCGCATCTTCGACTTTCAAGCACCTCTTGCCTGGGTACTTGGAGTCACTCGTGTACTCCCTGAGTCTCAGCTTCGCCCTCCTAAGCCCTTCTTCCACTCTCCTCTCCATCTCCGCCTGTCTCTTCATCATCAAAGTGATTCTTCGAGCCCAAGGTTGTAATCCAGTCCGCAATCCGGTATGTCGAGGTGTACCGATTCACGAAACGGGCACCATTAAGTCACGGGGGAAGTGGTGCGGGTACACCTCTCTGTCTACTTGAATGACCGAGGTCGACACTATCCCCGGCACACCCCGAGTGACTAACATTGAATGTCGTTTGGTGTTACTCCCGTTCGCCAGCCATCTGCCACAGAGGAAGGTAGCCCCATCCCTGCTTGGCCCAGACAGCCGCTGTTTCACTTAGTACCCTCTTAGTACCCTTCATGCGATCCAACCTGGAGAAGCCTGACAGTTCCCGGGATTCCACGTAGGTTACCCTTTGTTTCAGCCAGTGCCACTTGAACTCTATTTTATGCTTCATGGAAGGGCGGGCCTTATAAGAACCCAGCTGCTGTTGAAATTATTGCTAGCCCCTATGAGGATTTCGGGAATTGGTTCCCCAACGTCGCTTCATTTCCCCTGGCCCTTAGCATCTGCCTTAGCAAGTCTTAGCATCAACTTAACATCCACTTTTTTTTTTAAATAATCATTAATCGCATTTATCCTATCTAGAATATGGCGATTTAACATCCACTTGGCATACAATGGTAGGGTCGCTTCACTTAGCTTCCTCTAGGATCTTCAATACCATTAGCCTACCCAGTGGGCCGGCAAAGGGCGGTCCTGGGTCTTGGGAAACTTAGAATTGGGTCGTTCCACTTAGCGCACCATTGCAGGGTCGTTTTGGTTCGTCGAGGGTCGACTAGGTCAGCATTGGTTCAGGCTCCGGGGTAGGTCCACGAATATGGGTTAGCATCAACCCTCTACCCAAACAAGGAATAGTCCAACATGCATCTTCCTACTCCTCTCCACTGCGCCACCGACGCCTCGCCAAAGCTGGACAATTTTTCTCAGAGACTGTAACTGTGCCGTCCTAGTCAAGTACATTCTAAACAAAGCCCACACGTGCAGAGTTTAGAGTTGATTTACGATGACCTTCGCAATTAAATCACTACCAGCGGATTACCTACATCTCTAGTGAAGTACCGGGCGATTGCACCCTCAACAGCCCGTTACGGGATGGCCTTCCGAGATGGGGTTCGAGCGGGCAAGACTAAGCACAGGCTCCTATAGCCACGAAAACCTCTGCATGAGTTCCCAGAGGTCCCATTTAAGGGAAACAATCGTGAGGGGCTACCACTAGAGTAGCAGGGACACACAGATCGGGTGTACCACGCCGGGCAACGCTCCGAACTAGTCCTTTACCCACCAGTGAACTAACCGGGCTACCCTTTCGGGCTTCTTTCGACTATATCTTCTGGGACCGTTTGATACCTAACGGGATCGCCTACCAGAGCTTTGGTTCACAATGAAGTGTCCAAAGTTGTGAGCGACCGGACCCAACTGGCCGTTTAGTCTGTGAACTGCACGGGGCCTCCTCTAAGGGTCTCGGGCTACCCGCTTGGCTGCCGATTATCACCTGCCACTTTCGTGGCTCAAACAATCCTCAAGTCTCAGGCATACGCCCCTGTTCTACTGACTTGAGTGGCTTCCAGTATTGTGTGGGAGTTGGCATTTTTACGTTACACTAGAGGTTGGCTGATGAAAGTAGCATATGCTCGGCAGCACACTCAGTGAAGAGCATGCATTGCTCATAACATGTCCGAGCTCCGTTCCCTTAAACTTTCGCCATTGTTTGTACCCAGATATCTGAGACCCTAAGTGCTTCCAGGCCCTATTACGGACCCTGCTGCATCCCCGCTTTCGCGCGGACCGCCGTAGCCTTCTCCAGCGGACTTCCGGCAATTTGACCATTCGAAGCAACACTTCCAAAAACCTCCCCCCATGGTTAGTACACTCTGGCCTTTTTTTTTTTTTTTTGGGAGTCATTATTCGTATTCAGCCTATCTAGACTATGACGAAGGACTGTGGCGCACTATTACTAGCTGCCTTTACAACCTCCAGGCCAGTCCCTGCCCTTCTATCTACATGCTTTTCACAAAAGAAACCTTGCCAGACTCTCGCACCACTCCTCATCCATCATAATCTCTTCTCTCGTTCTCCCCCTCCCGTCGCCCACTCTTGGGCACTGATACAAGTGCGCTGCGTTCTGTGGTGTCCACCCGTCACATCCACAGCTGGCTCTGTCCGCCTTCCCAATTGTCGCCATCCACTGTGCTTGCGGGCCTTTGTCTGTCACCATGTACGTCAGTCCCCGCAGGGCCCAGCGCGACCAGTTAAGGTGTGCTGGCGCCCTTTCGTGTAGTCTGTAGGCTTGTCGGATGCCCGCCGGTGTCACTATGTCAGGCTTTTGCATCCTCTCGCCCCATTCCACTTCCCGCTTTGCCCTCTCATCCGCCCTATCATTCCCTTCTACCCCATCATGCCCTTTGACCCACATCAGCGTCCGTGGTCTTTCTCTCATTTGCGTCGCCAGTCTTTCTTCTATCCACGATCGAGGCTGCTGGTGCGCAAGTCCCTGTATTCTCTGTATCACCCCCTTACTGTCTAGCGCTATCACATCACTTTCCTCCCATGCCAGCGAGACTCCCATGCTTTCTGCGTCTGCGACCGTCGCCATCGTTCCCAGATATGATGCTCTAGTCCTTGTTGCAGCCGCTGCTCTTCCCCCCATGCGGCTCCCATCTGTCCATTCTTCCACCCTCTCAATATCAAGCTCTTCCAATACTACGATGCACCACCCTGCCGAATGGTTGCACCGCTCTCCTGCATGACTATCTCCCTGCCACTTTTGCAGGTCTTTTGTCTGCGTTTTCGATAGTTCCGGCCACAGACAGCCATCCGGTAGAATGCCAATAGTCTCACCCCAAACCCCGAGCTGCAGTCCCTACCCTTGCTTGCCCCAGTTGCATTTCGACCCCTAGAGGCCCCCAACAGGACTCGAAGGCAAGCGTAATAGTTCGTGGCTAAGTCGGGTGAGTAGTTTGACGAGTTGCTACCTACTCCTTATATTTTCGGAGTACATGCATTTGATATCGTACCCTTTGCACCTTGAGCCCTTCGCTAAACACCTCTCGGTGTCGCTGGACCGGCACCGGCTTTAGAACCGTCCTGTCGAGCCCAACAGGCCCCTACAGCCTGCTGACCGCCGCTCGGGGTTTTTTAATCCCTTTCCGGCTGCCTCGGGTAGGTCAGATATTGGTATCCCCCGCTCATGGCAGCTTGTGAGGCTACTCCGGAGAATTCCCCATTTATATCCGTGACCTCCCAGGCCCTCAGTGCCTCGCCCCATGCTTCCAGATTTTTCCAACACCACCTGATCCACAAAATCGAGATGAGTCGTCAAAACCCCGCCTGACTCCCTCCACGTCCACGTCAGGATGAGACTAACTAATAAAACACACCCGCCTTTGGAGAAGCTAAAAGCGACTCATGCGGATAGGGTCAGTTCCCGTCCCAATGAACTCCCTTCACAGATTAGGACAGCCTTGCTGACTCCCGTAGCAGGACATCCGGGACGAACCCTCTTGTTTCCCTTTAACCTTTCGGACTACGGGGTGAACACTGTTTCCTATCCGCTCTCTGAGAACTCAAACTGGTAGGGTTGCTACCCTTGCCCCGTCAGGCCCGCCTCCGGGCTCCTGTTCAGGACTGAATGTGTACGAGGGGTGGCCTGTCATCCTAGCTAGCACTTGCACAGATGGGCTGGGATGTTACCCCAGTAGCTAGGACGTCGGCTAGTTTTTAGCGGATTG
>Ga0307514_10002477_pt1 | contig 19128 bp, 18 predicted proteins | sample 16_EM_MG_FD_203088 | JGI IMG/M metagenome (GOLD analysis project Ga0307514, IMG submission 203088) | Populus trichocarpa ectomycorrhiza microbial communities from riparian zone in the Pacific Northwest, United States - 16_EM | ecosystem: Host-associated > Plants > Roots > Unclassified | place... | reverse complement strand
CACAAGATGAGATCGTGCTTGAAGCCAAGGGGCTCGAGGAACGCTTGAAGGGATCTGAGGAGCGCGTTCGGGACCTTGAAGCTCGGTTGGAGGAAGAGGGCAGCGAGTCCGCTAACGCTGAGTTCCTCCGTCAGCGTCTTGCTGAGAGCATGGAGGACGAACGCAAGCAGCACGCTCAGGACCTCGCGGACAGAGACTTCGCCGCTGATCAGACTCGCAAGAAGTACCAGGCCGAGTTGGCTCAGCTCAGTGAAGGTGTGTCCAAGTAATCGATTGCTGTATTCCTCCTAAACCTCGGTGATAGAGTTGCAATCTCAACGGGAGAGTATGAGCCGGCTCCGAGAAGAGAAGCGTAAACTTTCTTCCCAGGTCGACGAATTACAAGTCCGTTACGATGACGAAGTCTTCAACGGCGGTGCTTGGAAGAAGGAAAAGGAGCGCCTAGAGACCAAGATCGGGGATCTGAACAAAGCATACGAGTTGGCCACCGGGGCGCAGGCCGAACAACAGGCTCAGATCGTTTCCCTCCACTCACAAGTCCGAGAACTCCGAAGTGTGCTCAACGACGCAGAAGCAGACAGGACACTCCTCCAGAAAGCCCGCCGCGCGTTGCAAGCGGAATTGGACACGATCAAACACGATGGGGTTGATTCCGGTACGTCTGGAACAGAATTACAGAAGGTGATACTGCAGAAGCAAGACGTCGAGCGGAGCCTGGAAGAACAGCGGGATCGTGCCAAGATGGCATCTGACAGAATGAAGAAGGCGGAAGCATTTGCGTCCGAGTGCCAGATGGAACTCGGGAAGATCCGCGTTGAGAATTCAGAGCTCGATAAGCTCAATGTGCGTATTCAATCCGTTCGGTCAGGATGCACTGGAAGAGCTTTCTCTCTCGCAGGCGAGCCTCGACAAACAGATTAAAGAGCTCAACCTTCGAATCGTGGACCTCGAGACCAAGACGCTGTCTCTCAATTCATCCAGACCATCGAACGTCAGCAAGAGGCTGGAATCGCGGATCGAAGAGCTGCAGAATCAACTGAGTCAGAGCACTAAGGACAGCTCAAGGCTTAAGTCGGCGGACAAGGGCAATCGGGAGACGAGTATGCATCTCCAAGAGAGCGAGAGACAACGTTTGAGGTTAGAGGAGGAGCTCAAGTCATATGAGACTCGTGTCCAGACGATGCGACAAACGATGGATGAGATGGTGCGTGACATTTTGGAGGACGGATTTCCAGAGCTGATTTCTTCTGCTTTGCCACACAGCAAACGAGCGAGAGCAACCTCCAACTGACCAAGCGTCGGGTAGAGCGTGAAGCAGCTGACTTCAAGCAGAAGGCATTGAGGTACGAGTACCGGAGGTCTATTCTGATCTGCTTTTGATTTTTTTTCTTTGCCTCGCAGTCTCCAGAGAGAGGTTGAACGTCTACGAAACCGATTAGAACATCCTTCTTCCGTCAACAACTCTCCGCGAAAACAGCCGTTCGACAGTTGATCGATTGGTGGACCTGAAGGACAATGGTTCTGGCCGGGTTTCGTTTCCTCTCTTCCCGATCTAGACGTCGTCGCTTTGTCCGTCTGTGTCTTCCCGTTGACGACGGCAATTGAGGGACCTTGGCATGCGTTTCTTTGTCGCCCACGTTCACGGGTGTCCGGGGTATTTCATGTCCTGTGGGCCCCACACATCTTCTTCCCAGCTTACCCACGACATATTCTTTATGACATGTTTTCGTCGCAGCTATGTCGGATGTTACAACGACAACAGTTCGGTCGTTCTCACACTTCCCCGCTCCGGACCTGTGCCTCGTGTCCCCCCCCCTATTCTTCCCACTGTTCTTGATATGGATATGTTACGACTCGGGATATCCTCTTCTTTTTTTCTTGCTCATCATAATTTGTTTCCGAACTGCTATCTCCTCCCCCTGACTGTATTGTTAACGCACACGAAAGATGTCTTTTAGCACATGTCGTACTTATACACGTTCACCTACGTTCACGTCTATATGGCAACCCGGGTTGAGTGCCACGCGGCGCCAAAGTGCGGGCTCGGGCCAATCGGCAAACAAATTGAGAAGAGTTGCGTTATTGTCGATGAAGTCCCTCACCCCCCTCCCTCCCATCAAAGTTAATTCAACCGGTTTCGGTGGATACACCCGTCGGGGACATATCGCATATAACTCCCCGAGTCCGCTTTTCTCCTTTTTTACATATGAAACAGTGGCTACGGGTGTAACGGATCCGAGGCTCCACCGTCGGAGTTAAGAATTTTCCTTTTTTTAAAAAGGAACAGATCTACTTCAGCCTTCAGCTGTATACAAATCTAAAACCGAGCGGTCCGCTCCGGGAGCCACGGCACGCTCTCCCACGTGTTCCGTCAACGTCACTTGCGAGCGTCACCCGTCTCCGATGCTAGATTTCCTTTCTCTCGGAAAACGTATGCCGCTGACGTAAGAGAATCACTGAGAGGGTGAAAGATGGTGGGAAGATTTCCAGCGGTCAACTTGGCTCAGGGACCTTGGGAGACGTTGGCAAGCAACAACCGTTGAACCTTGATCCTCCGAATCTGGCGCGAAAAAGGGTCCTTCAGGGGGGGGAGGCGAAGACGACCCTGGAATAGAACGGAGTATCAAGCTGATGTATTACGATAACAAAGGGGCACCGCGCAGATATTGAAGGTAATGGGGGGATATGAAATGAGTGCGTGTATCAAGAAGTCCTTGGGAGTGAGAAAATGACGGGAAAAATCTAGTCTGGGAACATGGAAGTATATGAGGCCGGATTCGTGTGGTTACAACAAATACACGAGCCGAGATATCCTGCACGCTAAAGGATTTTACAGAGTGGGGAGGAGATGTGTTGGGGTTAGGGGCATGGAGAGGAGATGAGTTGTATGTATAACGACTGTGGAGATAGATGAATTTCACTTCGACTAGATAAGGCAGATACAGGTCAAGTTGGCAAGAGCGCGGTGTATGAGCGTCAGCATAGTCCAGGAAGTGCGCGGAAATGCAATCCAAAGGTGACGGATGAGTAAAGGGAGGTCTCAACATCCCCCAAGTTGCCACATCTTGACCGAGTCACTAGTAAAAATCGCGTCAGGCACGAATCGTAGATCATCGGACCCGTGACCCGCTCGACCACCCTTTGTAGTGGGTGGCGGTGCAGCAGGATCTATGCCTTGGGAGAGAAACTTACATGCGGAATGAGCGCTGGTTGATATCGCTGGGCCACGTGCGCGCCCAGGTGTCCTGTGCCATCGCGAAGTCGTACTTTGCGGCTGTGATACGGGAGGAGTCAGAAAAACGAGGAGAGAGTGGTTACAAACTTACTGTTTGAGCTGTCGAACCACGGCTTGTTGCCAATCTCATCTGGGAACCATCCACTGGTGCCACCCGCCGACAAGTTTATGATCAAGTAGAACGCTGCACCGCCGATCAAGAGTGGAGTGGAGAGATAGGGGATGATAAAGTCAATGTGATGTTCAGATGGATGGTGAGATGGTAACTTACATTGGTCAAACGGAGCAGAAGGAGTAGTGTAAATCTGTTCAACTACACTTTCTGAACTCCCGTTCTGTGTGGTCTTTGGGAATTTGGCACGATCCCTGGATTTTTGAACAACGAAAGTGGTGACCATTCAGAAGATGTGTCGAGAGAAAATGCGCCCAACTCGAATGGGGACTTACCAGAAACTCTTCCCCTTTCCAGCAACGTCGAGGTCAATCATTGCATTAATCTTGTTGTCGACCGAAGCCCGCATCCACTTGTCGGTCCACTCGAGCGTGTAGGTGTGGAAACCATCATCGTAACCGGTGCGTTTCTTGCTCTGCCAACCATAGATCTTTGCAATGATCGTACTCATTGGACCATAATTGAGCGAAGAGCGAACATAGTTCACGCCCTGTCCCCCATACTCGATGTTGTTTCCGCGGGCCTCCATGATCTGGTAATGCGCGGAGGGAAAGGGGTATTATCAGCGCAACTGAATATAGATAGAGACAGGAACGCGCCGCGTCATCCAGTCATCATCAGAAAGTGGAGTGATGGCAGGTTGGGCAGCGGAGAGCAAAAAAGGTGACCCACGTCAATTTCACCACTGGCGGGCCAATCTCCGTACACGTTATCCACCGGGAGCATCCAAATTGCCGGCCACAACCAATCTCTGGGAGACACGTCAGATACAGAGGAGTGCAGGAACAAGGATACACACCCCCTCGGAAGTTTTGCCTTGACTTCCACCTTGCCGTAACGGATGTTGTACGACTTCTTGGTGTTGATGCGTGCACTCTGCACCGGGGGGACGACGGTTTTTCGGCCAGAGTTGGGAGTGACGGAACATGCGGAAGACGTCGAGTTTGTGCAATCCTGGAGATTGTGTCAGATAAGGCCGGAGGGCAATGGGGAAGACGCATACACCGAGCTTGTAGGCGTCACCGTTGAAGATGGCATCGTTCCCGATCTCGTCAGAGGTGAGGGTTGGGCAGATGTACAATTGACCGTTTTGGACAAAAAGATTCTTATCAAATGCGGTGGTCATTTCAAATTCGTTATTGCTGATCGGGGGCATTTGAGCGATCGAAAGGTGGCAGAAGAAAATAAACAGACCCGAAACCGCCGAGCTGGATGTCAGCCGTCCAATCATCCAAGTTGAGGGAATCAAAATTTTCGACAAAGACGGGACAGAGTTGGCTGTCGTCAAGGAGGCGGATTGACTTGTAGTCGAAGTAGACCTTTACGGCACCGCCGCAGAGACCGAGGAACCACATGAGAACGGTGAGCCACCAGGAGAGCCGAGAACGATCGCCTTTTCGTCCATTGAGCCAAGGTTTGTCTTGTTTGCTAAGCTTCTCGGGTAACATTGTCGAAGCCATCGGGGGTTTTGACTTTCTGACAGTGCCGAGCTGAGGCATGGAAGTGTTGGGAGTATTACCGGCACCATAGATGGGTTGGATTGGAGGCGTCCAAATGGTCGACGAGGGACGAGAGGCGGGAGAAAGGAATGGCGACCTGAAGGTGGGGACAGACTGTACCCTGGGAAGATGGGTTTGAGAATCCTGGGCCAAGTTTCCAGCAACGCTATTCCGGTAGATTTGAGGAGCGTACGGAGAAGGTGAAGTATCGTTATCCCTTTCACCCTGGGCAGAAGAGGGACGTTCATGGGAGGAATCTATGGATGTCCTGCGAGCAGGAAGAGGGTCTGGGTTTCCTGGATGGGAGAGGAAGGGGTAGCTGAAGGAGGATGGGGGTGGTCGAGACATTTCGTATTCGTCGGGCACCTCTTGGATGTCAGGATAAGCAGAAGGGGGAGGATAGTCGACACCAGAGGTGGATTTACGCAACTTATTCCGACTGATGGGTGCAGGCGAGAGAGCACGAGGCGAGGGTAAGGTGGTGGTGGTGGTATGGTAACGTTCACGATCAGATTCTGGGTTTTCAGAAACTACAGAAAACGTGACGGAGGACCAAGAAGAGCGGTTGGCAGGTGTCATAAATGGCGGCCGGGGTGGGGCGAGAGAGGGAACATCATCGGGAGAAGACGCATGTTGACGGGAAAGGTCTTCGCTTGTGGTGGACAGACGGGAGGATTCCGCGTTAGATAGGGGACGAAGCCTGGACATTTTGTGCAAGTAAGGGACTGCCGCAGAGGCAAAAGGGACTGTGAAGAAACTAGGAGGAGCACCCCCGGGGAAGATAAGCAAAAGTGCATGTGCATGTTACAGAGACCCAGTGTGAGGATGAGGTTTGGGCACGAGCTAACCCGTTCCGAGCACTGGGCCAACGTGTACTGCTCATGCTCGTCTCTCGGATGCTCTGAGTGCCGTGAAACTGTGACTGACTATCGCTATCTCTATCTTGCATGGTTTCTGTCAAAAAATAATGCTCGTCCAGACGTCATCACAGACAGGCCCGGCAAAGGGGAAGGACCCCGACGACCTGCTTCTCGAGAATTTCCTCTGGCGTCTCTTCACCCTCCCTTCAACTTGAAGATGTAAAAGCCTGTATCCAACCTCCCGGGCCTTTCTTTTCTACGCTCCGTTTCATTTCCGCTCACTCTCCCCTCCCCCCTCCCTCCCTCTGTCCGCCTCTTAACACTCCCAGACAAGGGCCCACTTCCACTCCGTCGCCCTCAGCCGTTCTCAGTGGCCACCGCCATGGACTACGACAGATACGATGCCATTCTCCACCACATCTTCAAACAGACCCAGGGTGACGCTTGGTTTCGTCCCAATGAAGACCACCTTCCTTGTGGTGTCGCCGTCCGCGTCGGTGAAGCCGGAGAGTTTCGTGTTTTCCCCTACGAAAACATCGGTCTCGAACCTTTCGAGATGGCTGTCGCTGCCCTCAATCCTGCCGTGGCTGTCAAAGTTCGCTCTGCCGCCGTTCATGCAACCCTCTCCGAAGCGTATGTTTGGCCCGATCACCCGATCTATCGTCCTCTTACCCGTCTATTCCCAGCGCACCAGACGAGAGCAGTATCTACGTCGACTCCAATACCCGTATCCAAGTCCTCGACACCATGATGGACCTCCCCACGGCAGATAAAGAACAGCTTGCCGCATTCATTGTGTGTATTCTCTCCTGCTTGTGCCTCCACCTTTACCGAGTTATTTCCCTAGCGGGATGAACGTGTATTGGTTGTTTGGGCCCCCTCCATCGAGGCTATCATCCCCACCTGTCATGATTTCGAGGAACGTCTCCTCAAACTCCTATATCGATCTCGTCCTCCAGTGTCGGCCGCTGAAGGATCAACCTCCGCTTCCAACTCTGCTTCCGGCCATTCGTCCCAACCCAATAATCCATTCCAGACCCCTACCACTTCTCGTTTCAGCTCTGTCTTTGGTATATTCCCTCCTACCCCAAATGTCGGCCTCACCCACAACCTTCCTTCCGATCCGGAGAAGGGTGCCCCGCGTGTCAAGACGAAGACTAAACGTACATGGTACGGTAAAAAGTACAACGTCGAGGTCGATCTAGATGCGCCGGTCCCTCGTCCTACCGTCTTGTTTGCTTGTGTGTACAATGGCTTGGCTGCCGGACTCAGTCTGTGTAAGCTATCTTCCTCCATAAGCCGCCGAAGACCTTCTAACTCTAGCTTGTAGTCTTTATCTGCAACGGTGTTGGTGCCCTCATCAAACAATGGCTGCTTGACGGTAGCTACCTCCGCTTTGCTCTCGCTGCAACAATGCCTGCCCTATGGTGTATATCCCTCTTCTTCTCCCTCCAAATCATGCAAAACCTCACCATGATCCTCGGTCCTATTGCCCATTATCACGCCAACTCAAAGTATTATTCGGCCATTCCTCCCCGCCCCAATCCCACCGTCGACCGCGCCCTTCCTCACATCACTATTCAAATGCCCGTTTACAAAGAGCGTTTGGAAACTGTCTTGGCCCCTTCCATCGAGTCTCTCAAGAAAGCGATGAAGACTTATGCTCGCCAAGGCGGAACTTCCACCGTCTTCATTAACGACGACGGTCTTCAGTTGCTTACCCCCGCAGAGCGCGGCGCCCGCATCACATACTATACAAACCACGGCATTGGTTGGGTCGCTCGTCCTCCACACTCCAACGAACCGGATGGCTTCAAGCGGGCCGGTCGCTTCAAGAAGGCCAGTAACATGAACTACGCTCTTCAGCTCTCTCTCAAACTCGAGAAGCACCTCGAGACCTTGATAAACGAGGAGAAGCCTGGCGCTCGTCTCGCCACATACTACCAATCCGGCAGATCCAAGTCCCACAGGTTCAGCCTTAGCACCAGCGATGGAGCCGAGCCCACGACGGAAAGCAGCGAGGGCGACGAGATGGCTTTGGAAGATCGCGCTCTGTTGTTGGCCGTTGAGGAAATCCATGAGGCTGCAGGTAAACGCGACGGGTTCAAACCGTGGGCCGCCAACGGACGTGCCATGCGCGTCGGCGAGATCATTCTCCTTGTTGATTCTGATACCGTCGTTCCTGAGGACTGTTTGAGGGATGCTGCGAGGGAGATGGCCGAATCCCCGGAAGTTGCGATCATTCAACACGACTCCGGTAAGTCCTTGAACTAGCTTTCCTTGCGCTATATGGTTTCTGATCGGGTTGGACTGGTGCGATTCCGACGCCTCAGACGTTATGCAGGTTGCCCATCATTACTTTGAAAATGCCCTCGCATATTTCACTCGTAGGATCAATAGGTGCATTTCCATGGCCTGCGCGAACGGAGAGGTCGCTCCATTCGTCGGGCATAACGCGTATGTTCCATACCTGGTTCTTGGCTCCTCCTCCGCCAATTAATTGCATGCGTGTTTTCCCTAGCTTCCTCCGGTGGTCTGCCATTCAGGACTCTACGTTCACGGACCCTGCTGATCAGGCGGAGAAGATTTGGTCAGAGCACAACGTCTCTGAGGATTTCGACATGGCCATGAGACTCCAGGAGAAGGGTTATATCATTCGCTGGTCCACGTATACAAAGGGCGGATTCAAGGAGGGCGTTTCGCTTACGGTCGACGATGAACTAAACCGATGGCAGAAGTACTCTTACGGATGTTCTGAGCTGCTGTTCAACCCTATCTCCAAGTGGTTGACTAGGGGTCCTATCAATCCCGCCATCCATCGGTTCGTCTGGTGTGGTTCACCCCTTCATTACAAGCTCGCGATTTTGGCGTACATGTTCTCTTACTGTCAGTTTCCCCCTGCTTTCTCTTTCCCTCTCCTTCTCACACAATTCCCCATACTCCGCAGACGGCATCGCTGCCTCGGTCACGATCGGTGTCCTCAATTACGTCCTTCTCGGATTCCAGCTCCCCGTGGACAACTTCTACATGCACAGTTTCGAGATCTGGTTGGCCACTAGCGTCGTTTTCATTGGATCCGGAACGATCGCGTTCACTCTTCTGGAATACCGGCTGGGATACAAGGAACTCCTTTGGGGCTTCCTTGAGAACCTCAAGTGGATCCCGTTCTTCTTTTTCTTCTTCGGTGGTCTCGCGATCCCAATGACCATTTCCATCCTCGCCCACATGTTATCTATCAACATCACTTGGGGTGCAACCGCCAAGGAGGTGGAGAGGAGTAACTTCTTCAAGGAAGGGCCGAAGATACTGAAGAAATATTGGTTTTCTCTGACTATTTCATGGATATTGATCGCGGGGATGATCATTTTGAGCACTCCGCTAGTCCCCATTGGTTGGAGGGTGGACAGTAGCGGCTGGGGTGTGATATTCCCCCTCGCTTTTGCCGCTGGATGTCATATTCTCTTCCCGGTACGTTTCTCCACCTTTGATTTGAAGGGTCGATAGACTCTAACCTCTTTGCCCCCGTTGCAGATCGTCCTGAACCCGTGGCTCATGATCTTCCAGTATTAATCATACATCTATTCTTTATTCTAGAACATCTATACTGGATACCATCAACGGACAAATTCTTGACCCATCGCGTGGTAGGAGGAACTGTGTCACCCTTTCATGTGTACTTTATTTTTACGCTCGCCTCTTCCTCATGACCATTCTACACCTGCATCCCTACACGCATTCATTTCCTCACGTTCATGTTCGGACCTTGCGCAGGCCTTACTCACGTTCATTTCTCTTCTCAATACCTAGCATTTAACATGCGCGGGTTTGACTACTGACCGTTGTTGTTGCTATCCTGTTCTACTCATTGTTTCCTGGATAAGTAATTCACGTGTTCTGACCAAGGCTTGGAATACACGCGCGCCTTTGATGAGAGTGGAAACAAAGCGCGAGGTACATCTATCACCCGATCCTAGAATCCCGCCCCCCGCCGCTTGGATGACCGGGACAGACGAAATCACTAAAAATATGATGACGGGATCAACTACGACGGTAACCACGTGAGTTGAGAGATGGGCTCAACAGAGCATCCATAACTCATTCCTTCACACTTCCCTCTTCATCTCCTCCCCCTTCGTACGGACGGGTGGCCTGTCCTGTACATATCACACTTTCTCTATAACTCACTCGAGGCATTCATTCCTGCAAATATTCCCAATTGCGCCACCTATCTTCGCAACCAACTGTTAATCAGCACTTGAGGAGCGACCGGCCGTACGAAACGACGACCGTCGGAGATTTCTTCTGGGCAACGAACGATCCCTTCACTTGAAATACTCTCGTTCGCATCCGTTGAAATGGCGTTTTCATCTGCCGGGAAGAAGAAAATGTTGGCTTACGGTATGCTCTTTCTATCCAGCTTCTTCCGGTTCAACGGGAAACCATTCCTCGACCGCATATTGACGTGATCATGAACTTTTCGCGTGTGTGCCCAGCCCTTATCATCATTCTCGACATAGTCGTACTAGCACTTTCAGTGCTAGTGAACATCTTCCAGGAGTTTTTCTGTCAGTCACAACTCGCTCGTTTCCGCTCGACACTACCGAGTACTGATAATCAGCATTTAATGTGACTCTAATTTTTTTGCAACACAGTCATGGCAGACTTGTTCCCACTCCTTCTATCTATCGTGACGCTAGGGATTCTCCTCCTGCAGTGCGTTATTTTCATTTCTGGATTGATCCCGGCCGCCGGCCTGCTGACCAGATATCTGTATACCCTACCCTCTTGTCACAGGATCGTGCTCGACTTGACGTCTAGGAACGCATTTACTGCTCGACCGGCGTTTGAGATTCCCCTGCTGGGAACCCTCACTATCGTTTGGCTTGGTGAGCATGCCATTATCTGTTTCCCGATTCGCGGACCACGTTCTTATCGCGTTCATGCCACCCCGAATACGCACAACACAGCTTCCAACTCGTTTTCGACGTCAAGGTATATGAATCTACCGAATTGTTCGATCTTCCCAGATGGTATGTTCCGAGGTCGATGCTCTAAACCCACTTCCGTCCGATCGCTCAACATTCTTTTCGCTCGTGTTCGGTAAATAGATCTTTCCGACGAACGCGCTTGGTGCCGTAACACGCAAGGCCTCAGGATAATTATCTGGATCGAATGGACAGCCTGTATGTTTTCTTGACACCCTTTTCATACTCTGCTCGGCGATCGACGCTTCCCCTATGGCTGTGTTTGGTGGCTGACCGATCTTGCACTGTTTAGTGCTCTTGACGACCCTCGCGCTCGCACGCACATCGATACTCCAATCTCGTCGTGGTAATACTGCGGTCTGGCACACGACGCTCTCTCGTTATCATCCCAACAAACAGTCCCGGGACTTTATTCAGGAAGCTTCCAGTTTCTACCGTGGTTCATCCATTTTTGGTTTCGACAGGACGAACGATCACCAGAAGAACTTGTCGATGGCCTCGCGAGATTGGTTCGCTCCTGCCGAACCCGCTATCCGAATCAGCGATAACGCTGATGGGCAGGGGAGTGGCGTTGTGGATTCTTACTCTGGTGCAGGAAGGGCAGGCCTAGGTGCTTATGGAAATGAGGCCCAGTCTGTAGTTCCTCTTCCACGGCAGTTCCAGGCTCCGGGTACGACCAGAGCCCCTGCCGTCATTAATACCATTGACGGGTTTGAGATCGTCTCGACGGGGTATTACGAGCATAATTGGAACCAGGGTGGTCCCATTTCACACGAGAACCGTAGTTGGTAACTACCCCCTCCAGCCCATCCCACCTCACACCCCTGCAAACATGCTTCTGACGTGTCCCGCCCTCCCTCACTGCCCACTCACTCGTTTGTATTTATAGAGTATTTTTTGCGAACGTTGATGAGGCTTTGGCTCCTCGTGTCCTTTTGCTTGTCGAAAAACGTTCTCTTTCCCTTGCCTCTCCCTCTACTGCTACCAGTATTCCAGTTTCGTTATCTACCTAACATTTTCTGATCAGAAGGCGTGCATTCCGGCTGGGATGATGAATAGTCTCGGTCGTCGTATGTTTCTAATGATGTTCCATGCTGTCTCAAATACCAGTCGTCGTGGACTCTTCACGAATGTGAAACATGTCACGAGCCCTAGGCCTCACACTTTAGCTTGGGCGCGCGTTTTTGTGCTGGAAGCCATATGAGTTTTGACAGGCAGCTTGGAAGTTTGTCAAGTGGTATAGTAATCCTAACTGGAGTTGGGAATAGGTTTGCTGTGACTGCGGTTTGACACAAAATGACCTTTGACATTTAACGTGAAGATCCACGCCAACGGTTTGGAATCGAAGACGTTCATGATAATGGCTGCGCCGTCGATTTGCCTCATACAGGGGTTCTTCTCGTTCCTGTCCCTGCGTCGTATAATCAATAAACGTTTTAAACCTCCGTGGATCACCACGAGGCGACGCCGCCAGTGTTATCTGATAGATATAATAATGCCGCACGCCCTGACGATTACGAGCTAGGCCACAACTCCAACGAGTAAGGAACTCCGCGCCATCGAGCTGGGTGGGGGTGGTTAGTAAAGGACCCCGGGGAGGCCTTCAGTTAGCTTAGTTCCAGTTCATTTTGACTCGTCTCATTTCCGCTCGCGTCCGCGTCCGTCCGAGTTCGCTTTACTATAACCTTGCCAAATCGTCCATTCCTCTCCCTGCATTCCCACGCTAACACATTTTCCATCCCGCTAAACCGTTATCCGTGTTGTTTTTAGGGCAACAGCAGGTCTAGGTGAGTGCGTACGTGTATAGACCCTGAGGGGTTCTGATATTATCACACGTTATTCATTTCAGGGAAACGGATGACACGAGCCGGGAGATAATAGCGCGTTCGGAAATTTGGTTTCGGAAGTGCCGGTTGGTGATTTCCAAAGTCTCTCCCCCACCCCCCCCCCCCCCCTCTCTCACTCTCACGCGCGTATGCCGGACGACGGTGGACTCAGTGTGGGACGACCTGATAACCATTCCGACTGAGTCGAAAGCCTGGAGATAAGGCCAATCCTTCGTCCATCTCCATGTCACCTCAATCCCGCCCGCACCTCCTATGTACTTCGAAAGGTTTGCCTTATCAGCCGGGCCAGGGCCATCACCGCAAACGCACATTCCCGGCCATTTGGAAGGTTTCGATGGGACCTGCGCTCACATTGCTCCGGAACTTTGTCACCGCGGGATCGGTCGGTTTGTCCGTTCACCCGGGCAGGTCCGTAACCCGGTCGTACCGTTCGTGGTCTGGCACGTAGGGTCGTCGGTGGTGCAAGATTCGCACCAGGGATGCGTCGTGCGTTTTTGAGGGTGACACGATGGTGTGAATGAGGTATGTGCTCAAGGGAACTGGACCCGGTATCGCGCACGGTGCCAGGATGGCGAACCCCAAACCCATCGGAGACTAGGCGGTAGAGATTGGGGTTGTATTCTGTGAGTAAATAATCCAAGCAGCTGCCAAGAATGTCGAATGTCACCCGGTTCCTGAGAAACACATCGATAAGTAACTCGGGGTCAAGTGTGAAGGGCAGGGGTTTTTCTCACCCCACTGCCATCCCAACCACTTTGCGGAAAGGAAAGGGAGGCCATGACGAACGTACGTGCGCGGGTAATCGTCTCATACTGGTGCCCATCGGAGCTTATATATACAAAGGACGAGAATTCTCTGACTTTGCGAGCGGTTACGGGTGTCACATAGAGTGTCGCTGGTTGAATCGGATCGTGTGCGAGAGAAAACAAAAATAACTAGAGGTACAACGACGAGCAAAAGATGACCGAGTTTGGCCGCTCCAGCATCTCGGAAGCTTTGTCGAACTTCTCCTGAAGTTCCGTGTTCCCGATGACTTTCGCCGCCTGCGACATCTGTCTTATCAATTCTTGCAGCCGCCGGAACACACGAATCAAGCTTCCTTCGAACTGATCCGTCAGCTGCGAAGGATAAACATCATCAACTTCCATTTTTTCAAAAGAGCAAATGGTCATCGCGAATACCTTGCAGATCTCGGTGAAGGATGCCCCCTTGCACCACTGTACGACCGCGTCCATGAGCTCCACCTTGAACGACGAGACGTATTCATCCTCGTCGAACGCAAGTTTCGACTCCTTGGAAACTTTCGCTATCCTGCGAGCGATCTCTTGCATCACTCTCAACGGCGCAGCCAACTCCTCCTTGAGCCTTGTCGTTTGTTCGCTCTGAAAATGAATAGAAAATCAAGTTAAGAGCATGGGCGCGAGAAAAAGATGCGGAACATACCTTCTCCGTGAAAACGAAACAGCTGAGCAGGCCTGCACAATGCTCTGGTGGCAGGGTGCTGAATACGCCGTTGAAAATGAGCTCTGTCAGAAGCAGTTCGTCCCCAGTACTGATTTCACAGGCGACCCGGCCTTTCATGTCAACGATGTCCGAGGCACTGGTGAAACCCAAACGACGGAGAACCCGTTTCCTGCACTTGAGTTCTTCCATCTGCAGGACATCGTTTGTCGCCTGGATCCTCTTCTTGAGGTCTCTTATCCGCGTCTGATGATCCTGTTTCTTTGAAAATAGAGTGTAGAGGTTCGGCAATCTCGCGTCACTGTGTAAAGCACTCGAATACATCTTCTTTTCCATCGTGTCGATTTTCTATAAATTCTTCAGCCTCGGCTTCGCCAATAGCAAGAGCAGAAGAACAAACCTTGATCAGCTCCAAGAACTTCTCATCCTTGATGCCCATATTCTGCACAGGGTCCAACAGTCCAACACCATCTGGGAATCGTCGCTGCACCTCCAAAACACTCTTCCACACGGTATCACGCGCCGCTTGCTGTCGGATATCCTTCGGCAGGAATATTCGCAGGTGGCTGAATGCTTCGATTGCAGTCAAGAGGATTGGGACTACCTGTGGTTCACCCTTGTGACCAGGTTCACAGGGTTGGATGCCTCCAGGAGTGGGCGTCACGGTTACTTGGTTTTTCGAGACCGAAGAACCTTGTTGACAGTTCACCAGGACATCGACAATATATGACTCGTGGGGGCTCCACTCGTCTGGTTTCGGCGTAGGTCGACCCTAGCGGAATGTCAACGGAGTACGCAAAGGTGATTCCAACCCTTCGCTCACCTTCGCCGGGACTCTCTTCTGGTAGTTGATGATGACACCCCAACCAAAGTCAAGTTTCTGCCATTTCACCTTGAGCAGTCTACCAGGTTGCAGGAAAGGAAGGCAGTAGTTTGGATGGGTAATCACGTCTCTGAAATCAGCGGACATCTCATCCAGCTGCCTCCGGTACCCCCAATAGTCAGCCACAGCCTCTTCGTCGGGTATCACGATGGCCTGCTTCTTTTCCTCTTCCTCTCGGAGCTCTGTTTTCCGTGATTTCAGCAAACGCGCCAGACACTGGATGGAAAGTAAAACCTTTTTCGAGGAGGGGGACACCAACGCTACTCTGGAACTGGAAGAAACATCGCTCCAACATGAATTGAGGGCTGATGCCCTCGACCTTCATCAGGTTCAGGATCATGTTGTATCCAAGGTGGAAGGCCGAGTCCAAGCGGTCCGCCTCTCCTTTGATCATCCCCTTCGCGTCTGTCGGTTCCAACTTTTCGTCGCACATCATGATAACGACACCTCGGTCATCCAGACCACGCCTACCAGCGCGCCCCGACATCTGGATATACTCTCCAGAGGTCAGGTTTCGGAACTCCTTTCCGTCAAATTTGCGAGCCGCCGTAAAAACCACGGTTTTTGCTGGCATATTGAGACCGATCGAGAACGTCTCTGTCGCGAAGAGGACTTTGATAAGACTCTCCTGGAAGAGGATCTCGATAACCTCCTTGAGAATTGGTAAAAGACCACCATGGTGAATTGCAATGCCACGTTTCAGGAGGGGAAGAAGGTTTGTGATCTGGGGTAGTTGTCTATCTTCTTGGGAGAGATTGTCTATGGCGTTCGTGAAGATGTTCTGAACAAGGTCTTGTTCCTCGGCGCTATTCAGCTCGAACTTGGATAAGGTGAGGGCGAGGGCTTCGCATTCGCGTTTGCTGAAGGCAAAGATGATGACTGGGTCGTAGTTCTTCATTAATATAAGTTTTGTGATCTTCTGGATGTCGGACAACCCTGAAAACGATCTTCAGCGGTAGAACGGACACAGCGGAATTGATCTACAAGCCTTTCTTATCCCCGCCTTTCTTTGTTTTCCCTTTCTTCCCCTTGCCCGACTTTGGATCTGCTGGGTCCTCACCCTGCTTATCCTGCAGGACCCCCATAGCTTTCGTGAATGTCTCCTCCTTGAATTCCCCCTTCTCGTTGACGACCAAGTAAATACCGTCCCCACCTGTCGGGAAAAGGTAGTGCTGCAGGGGTGTCGGTCGGAAGTTGGTGTAGACGACGTGACACGGTTGTTGGTGTGATTTACAGATCCACTCCGCGAACTGCATCGCATTCGGGATGGTGGCTGACAGGAACACATAACGGACAGAATCAGGGAGAAGAATGATGGTTTCTTCCCAAACAACACCTCGCTCCTTGTCCCGCATGTAGTGAACTTCATCGAAGATGACCCAAGCAACTTCACGCATAACTTCGGAACCGCGGTAAAGCATTGATCTCAGGATCTTTTCAATATTAGCAATCTGTGTCACTTTTTACCGCAACGCGACGCACCTCTGTGGTCATGACGAGGCACGTAGATGAAGGGTCAATGGTCACGTCTCCAGTCATCAGGCCGACATCTTTAAACTGAGCGTGCATGTCACGATATTTCTGGTTGCTGAGGGCTTTGATCGGGCTAGTGTAAATCACCCTCTGCTTGTTTTGTAAGCATTGTGCAATGGCATATTCTGCAACGACAGTTTTCCCGGCACTGGTGTGGGCTGAAACCAGTACGCTCTCATTCCGTTGGATGGCGTTTACTGAAAGCTGTTGGAAGGGGTCAAGGGTGAATTTGTACTCTCGCGCCGGTTTTGCAGGTGGGATGTGTTGGGAAATTGGAACGTATGGATAGCCTGGAGGTACGGCGACTTGATGTCTAACCTGTGCGTATTTCAGTTAACAAGCAAGGGTGGCATACTGACGAGGGGACGCGCCTGATGTCTAATTTCTAATCGTAGGCCAGTCTCGTCCGTCTCAGCACTCATAAGGCCTGCACTGGCTTTGACTTCGCGCTTAGCCTCAACTTCGACCTCATCGAGGACGATTGGAGCGGGCGAGGCGAAGCGTTGTTTCTTATGCGAGGGCGAACTGACTCCGTTTTCGCCAGAATGTGATGGTTCTCCATTTTGAAGAGGCTGTTCGATAGATGGGCTAGCCTTGCGTTTTCGTGTGGGAATTTCCACCATGTCGACCTCGTCCAGATCATTCTCCAGCGCATCTGGGGCTTGTTCAAGGAACGAGAAGAGGTCGGTTGGGTCCATGGTTCGGAGGAAGTTTACCGGAACTGGGGAGAGGGTGTGTGTGCGAGGAACGTGTGATCGGGACTAACTTGACCTCCACCATGCACGACCCAGGGTCATCCGCGACTTCATCCTCGTCGACCAATCCTCACCTTTCATTCCCTTCCGAGGAACAAGAACCTCAAGCCCAAACCAAACCATCAACCTCCGTTCCTACCCCCAAACAACTCCTCCCAGATCGACTCTACATCGGAAACCTACACCCATCCGTTGATGAGTGCGTACCCTGTCCCTTTATTCCAAGACACCAGTATCTGACCCTGGCACAGATTCGCTCTAATCCAGACCTTTTCTAAGTTCGGAAAGATTTCCCACCTGGATTTCCTGTTTCACAAGACCGGGGCACTGAAAGGCAAGCCTCGAGGCTACGCTTTTGTCCAGTATGCAAATAAAGACGTACGTTCTCCACCTTCCTTTCTAAACCATCCCGTGCTAACCCCGGGTACTCTCATTTACATTATTATGCTCCTCATGAACATACGCATGTTGAGCAGGCGACCCGGGGTCGGAATCTGCCGCCCGAAATTCAGGTTACATGACTAGAACGGAATGCTGACAGCGCACGCATGTTCAGGACGCACAAAGAGCATTATCTGCTGCAAACGGAAAACTCGTTCGAGGAAGGAAAATCGTCGTAACCTACGCCCAGCAAGCACCACTGGATAACCTAAGCAGCTCGACGGCCGGAAGTAAAGTCCGGAAACTTGTGAACGAAGCAGGTCGTCCAACAACACTTAGCTTACTGAAGACAGGGGAAGGTCATGGGGGGAAGTCAGATGGGTACGTGATCACCTTGATCCACAATGCCATGGGGGTCTAAGCGATTCTCTTTAGTACAAAGAACAAGATCGCGCTTATGGAGGCAAAGTTGAAACAGATGGCTCGAACAACAACCAATCCAAGTCAGGACCATCGCCCCTCGTCATCGCACCAACCACGTTCTCACCCAAGTCCATCCCTCACCCGTCCCACACCTCCCAAGCCCTCAGCCGAGTCCCTCCTATCTAAGCAGTCGATTTTTCCTCGGACTCAACAAAGCACGTCCAAGCACAAACCGTGATGGGCATGCCCGGGCATGCACGCTGTGATGTCGAGTCACAATGGCCTTATCAGTTTCCTTTCGCCATGGCCACTCCGGTGCCATGGCCTGGCCCGCTAATTCCTATTAGACGTGGCACGCTTGGCCACTCCATTTTTGTTATTTAATGCGTCGTGTCTGTATTTTGAATGTCACTTTTCCTCTCCTCCCCACCCCATCGAATACGTCTCAATCAATGAACACCCCGTCCAAGAAACGCCTGCGCTCTCGTTTCACGGGTAATGCTGGTAAGATCCGCTGCCACACCAGCACCCGCGGAGCCTGACTAATCCTGTTCACAGGCCCCACCGACGCAGAAGCTGTGGATGCGTCGACCACTGAGCCCCAGACGCAAGCCTCCCCCCCGGAGAAACCTGCTGCCACTCGACCGCGTAAAAGGTCAACGGCCAAGAAAACGCGTCAAAAGAATCGAAAGGGTGGCGCTACCTCAGAACCTGAGTCCGCGCCACTCCCCAAAACCACACCCGCCACTCTCCAGAATCGCGCGGGGGGTAAAACTGGTGCCGGCCCAGCAGCGGATCCGTCCCCTCCCGTGGTGAAGAAGAAGGCGCCTCAACCACCCAGGCAGGGAACACGCGCTTCCGCGAGGCTCAAGGGAAAGAACCCGTCAGCCATCCAAGACCCAGCGCCGATCAAACCGGAGAACAAACAGGCGAGGCGGAAGCGGGAAGCGGACAACGAAGAAAAGGCCGTCGAGCTTCCCAAGAAAAAGACCAAGCGCCCCGAAGATCAGACCGACACCCCTGCACAAGCCGACGCAGCAACCCCCAGTGGTGGCCAGCCCGCCGATCTAGCCTCGAGCGAGAACGTCACCGCC
>Ga0307514_10002476_pt1 | contig 19130 bp, 13 predicted proteins | sample 16_EM_MG_FD_203088 | JGI IMG/M metagenome (GOLD analysis project Ga0307514, IMG submission 203088) | Populus trichocarpa ectomycorrhiza microbial communities from riparian zone in the Pacific Northwest, United States - 16_EM | ecosystem: Host-associated > Plants > Roots > Unclassified | place... | reverse complement strand
CAGCGAGCGGAACGCTGGGCGGGCGGCTGCGCAGACGATCCCCCGTTCTGAGTGACCTCGGCCCGAACCCGGGAACGTGCATGCTGCCCCGGGTCGGGTCGGCGTCGTGCCCCAACACTGCCTTGCTGGGCGGATGTTGAATGCCGGGTATCAACCGGCCGGTGTGGAAAGGGCGTTGAGGTAGGCGAGCATGCGGGCGCGGGCGGCCGCGGTGAGCATGCCGCCGTCGTGCTCGACGAGTTCGCACAGCCGAGCCGGTTGGTGAACTCGCGGGCGGCGCCGCAGGTGATCGTGCCCGGGCCGACTCGGCGCTGTACGAGGCTGTCGGAGGTAAATCCCGGCCTGCCGCGTCCTGATGACGTAGTGTGAGGGATACCGACGCGGGGTGGAGCAGCTCGGTAGCTCGCTGGGCTCATAACCCAGAGGTCGTGGGTTCAAATCCCTCCCCCGCTACCACCGTCCGGCCCCCTCCGATATCCCAGATCGGAGGGGGCCGGAGTCGTGTGCGGTCCCGGACATCCGGACGCGAGATGCCGTGCACGACCCGTGGTACTGCACGATGCCGAGCCGGTGGAACGGCGGGCTGGTCAGCGCGGGAGCGGGCGTACGGCAGCCGTGCACAGCAGGGGAATCTCATCGAACTCCCACAGTCCCACGCTCCGCCGCGGTCGGCTTCCTCGTAGCCGAGTTCGGCGAGCGCCCGGCGGCGGCCGAAGCTGGTCAGCAGGCCCGCGTCGAGAAACACCGTCGGCTCATCCATCCACGGGTCCCCGCCGTCCTCGTGCAGCCCACCGGGCGCCACGGCCATCAGCCAGCGCCCGTCGTCCTGCAGGGCGACGTACGCCGTCGCCTTCTCATACCGCTCCCTGCTCACAGACACCGGCCTCGGACACCGACGGCCCCGGCAAGGCCCGGGACGGTCGCCGAGATCTTGCAGTGGGAGATCATCTGGATGCGGCCGTACCGGCCGGCGCCGCCAGGACGGACTTGCCGCGCCCCTCGTACGGCCGCAGGGCTGCTCAGGAGTCGGCGCAGCCGGGAAGCGTCCGGGCAGGCGGTGTCGATTTCTACGGCGGTCTGCAGGACGTCGTAGAGCAAGGGCGGGTCCGGCTGGAGCAGCCGACCGTCCAGCAGGCGTGACATGGCGGTCTCTCCCCTCGTGCGGCAGCGGTGGAGCGGTGTGCTGTCCGCCAGCCTGCCGAGTGAGCACGCTGCTGATCGCCGTGCTCGGCGAGGCCTCCCGCCTGGCGGTCCGTGCCGCTCTCAGCGTCCCGTGCCACGGGATTCGGCCACGGAACCGACCAGCGGGTACCGGTCACGCGCATGACTGATCAGGGTGGGGCCTTCAGGCCTCGCCCCGCCCCTGCCCTCCGCCGCCGTCGGGGTACCACGGGGCAAGACGCAGGAGGAGGTGGAGGGTGCGCCGGGGCGGCGGTGCGGTGGCTGGGGCGTGGTGCGTAGGCGGCGCCGAGGGCGAGGACGGCGGTGAGGGCCAGGAGGAGCAGGAGCGCGATACCGGCGTACGTCGAGGGCGGTCGTCCGGCCGGGCCCGGGGAGTTGGCGGTGCCGGAGCCGCCGTGGCCTGCCGTGCGGGAGGCGCTGGTGTGGGCGATCGGCCGCTCGCACGCCCAGCGGCTGGTGGTGCAGCCCGCATGGCGGGCGGCGGGAGCGAGGAGGCGCAGGACGCCTTCTACGCCGAGGCCGGCGGCTGGCGGGGCGGGGTCCGGCCGGGCTGCCGCACCCCGACGAGGTGAGGCGGCTGGTGGCCGAGGATCCCGGGGGCGCGTGGGAGCCGGGCCCGGAGCGCGGTAGTGCACTTGGCCGCGGCCGCTGGGATGGGGGCCGGCGAGGTCGGCGGCGAGATGCTCGTCAAGGCGCTCGCCGCACTGATGCCCGGCGTGGACTGGGCGCCGGTCGCCGAGTCCACGCGCCGGGCCGAGCGCGAGGGCACCCTGGAGAGCTGGATCGAGGCAGGGGCGACCGAGGTGACCGTGACCGCGGCGCCTGCCCCTCGTTGATCCCGGCGAGTCCCTCCCGGATCCGGGGAGAGACCTCCGTCCGGTGTCGGACCGCCCGTCAGCGCAGGCCACAGGCACCCGGCAAGGCACCCAAGGCACCTGTTCCACGCAGTCGACCTTGGAGCAGGGGCCCTGCCCACGGCTCGGCGCACCGTCAGATCTTCCTGAGTCGGCTGGAGTCGGGCGTGTGCTTGGGGTGCTGACGACTCTACGCGCGTCTTACATGCATGCTGTCCGATTTGTGAGGCGCGTGGCATGCTGGCAGGGCACGTCTCTGGTTCTGACGACCTTCCAGCCCCGTGCCGCCGACGGCGGAGAGGGCGTGAGCCGTGCGCTGCGGAAGCCTCCTCCATTTCCTGAGGGGAGTTCTCCGGCAGTGCACCCAGACTCCGGTGGTGGACTCGAAGGGACAGACGGTCTTCGCCGGTGCGCGCTCGGTGTGCGTGACGGTGACGGCGGCCCGTGCGGGTGCTCCCTGGACCGGAGTTCCTGCATCTCGGGTGCGTGCCGCACCCGGCGGGACCGTCGGATGCGTTCGTTCGCACCCGGGGTCGCGAGGGCTTCCGGGAGAAGGACCGCCTGTTTCTGATGTCTATCCGTAAAGCCCCCGAGGGGCCCTTCCCGTACCCGACCACCGCCGACTGGGCGGAGAACCTCTACGAGGCCATCTTCAACACCTGTGCGACCGAGGGCGTCGCGCCGGTTCCCCGGCGGGCGGTGCTGGAGGCGCTCGCGCCGGCGCTCGGCCGGGGCGAGGCCAAGAGGGTCGTCGAGCGCCGCCGCGACGGCGGCCGGTACCTACGCCCGACCGCCTACCGGGTCGAGGCCCGGGACACGGACGATGCGCTGCTGCTGCTGCGGGTGGAGCTGCACGGTGCCGCAACGCTGCCCTGGCCGCTGAACGACCGCACGCGCAGTGACTGGCTGCACCCCACCCCGGAGAACCTCGTCCGTCTCGAGGAGCTCGTCGACCAGCAGCGGGAGGTGGCCGCGCGGACCCTGGCCCGGGCACGGGCCAGGGAGGCGCAGCGCCGGCTGGCCGTGACCGCACCGCTTGCGGAGAAGGACGCGGCGGTGGCCGCGGTCCGCGCCGCCGAGAGCGAGTTCACCCGCGCGGAGAAGGAGCTCGCGCTGCGGGAGAAGGCGCTGGGCGGGCGGCGTCCGCTGCCGACGGTGCGTGCCGTCATCGAGGACGGCGTGCCGCTCGCCGCGCTGAGCACGGAGTTGGTCCGTTCGGACGTGGCCGGCGCGTTGCAGCAGTACGCCGTGGACAAGCTGCGCGAGCGCGGTCGGCTGCGCTCCTACGACCTGATCGAGTCCCTGGTGCACGAGGGACAGCGGGACTCCACTGTGGTGGTCCTGCAGCAGGTGCCGATGACCGGTGGCGACGGGTCCGTTGTGTCCCCATGGAGGGGTTTCCACGTCACCGGCAACAACCGGGGGGACGCCCGGCTGCAGGCCTACGGGCTGGAGGCGCAGCAGATGCTGACCGGTGTGCCGCAGGCGGTGCTGCGGCTGCCGGACGAGGAGGAGAACCGGCGTCTGGTTCTGGTCGGTCTGGGTGAGATCCTGCGCCGGATCAGCACCCTGTTCAACATCGCCTACGCCAGCCCCGGCCACGTGCTGGAGGAGCGGGCCGAACGTACGCAGCTGATCGCTCAGGTGCCCGCCCGTGTTGTGGTCGGCGCCCGGACTCCGGAGCGGCTGGAGGAGTCGCTGCGTCAGCTGAATGTGCACGACCACCTGCGTGGCCAGCTGGATTACGACAACGAGGACCGTGGTCTGGGCCTGTGGTCGACCCTGGTCAAGGCCTACCAGGCCAAGGGTCTCCTCGGTGAGCTGCTCGCCAAGGAGGTCGCCCAGGACCGGATCGCGGCGAGCACCCTGGACGTGGACGCTGTCGCCGACGCACTGGTCGGGGCGCGGGCGCTGGACGTGCTCGCCGTGCTGCTGTCACCGGGCGACGAGGTCAGCCCGATGACGCTGCGCGACGTGGCGATCCGTTGCGCCACGGTGATGCTGTTCCCGCCGGTCCCGCCGCGCCCCGAGGGCCTGCCGCCCCGGGCGCACATGCCCACCGGCCGGTACTGGCCGGTGGTGCGCGCCGCCCTGCAGGAAGCGCCGTGGAGCCAGTCGAACGGACCCAAGGCCGAACGCCGGACGGAGGTGTGGACGGCCGTGGTCGCCCAGCACTTCGTCAACCGCGGCAACCTGCTCGCCGCCAAGAGCGCGTTCAGTGCGCGCAACGTGCAGTACGGGGTGCGGCCGGATCCCCGCAGCCTCGCCTCACTGCTGGCCGCCTGCCGCCAAGGAGACGCCGAGGCCTGGGAGACCCTGGTGCGCAGGCACCTGCTCCCCGGGCTGATCAACGCGCCCGAGGAGTTCATCACCTCCGGCCAGGGCTCGGAGAAGGGCGCGGACCGCAAGGGCGTGCGGCGTCCCCCCTCCAACGCGGTCCTGGCCCTGGTGAACGCCTACACCAGCCCGCCCGAGGGCGTCACCCGCGACCTGCTGTGCGCGTTTGCCGAGTCGGTCCTGCACGCCCCCGATGCCACCACCGGCGTCGACGGCCGGGCGCCCGGCACCTTCTGGGCACCTGACGCCCATGGCCATCCGCGCGAGAACACCCTGGCCGACAAGGCATGGTTCGACGCGACGTTCCCCAAGACCTCCGCCAGCGGCGGCAAGGACACGAGCGTGCCCCCGTCGGACGGCTCCGACGCCGACAGCGACGAGGACACCGTCGAGGAGAGCAGCGAGATCTCCATCGAGGTCGAAGAGGAGATCCCCGAGGACGCTCTCACCCGCATGACCCGCCTGCGCTCGACGCTGACCACCCAGGTCGACATCAGCGCCGACACCGTCGCCACCGCCGCCGAGCAGATCGAGCGGCTCCTGGAGCACCTGCAGGACGCCGTGCGCTCCCGCAAGGAAGCCGGCGCCGAGGAGGAACCCCCCAACGTCCAGAAGCTGTACGTGAAGGAGATCGCCGACATCAAGGAGCAGTGGACGAAGACCGCCGCCCTGCTGGACCAGGCAGGGGCGGCGGTGTGGGAGCTGTGACCGAGGACTGCTGCCCGGAACCGATCGCCGGACCGGTGGTCGACGGGCGGGTGCTGCGCCATGTATGGACGGCGCTGGGCCCGCTGGCGCGCGGTGACTGGCCGCCCGCCCCGCACAGCCTCCTGGTCCCGCACCGGGCCGAGAGTCTCACGGCGCTCGACGAGGTGCTGGCCGGGCTGTACCTGGCAGTTGACGCCGAGGGGCGGCTGCGGTGGCTGGGCAAGGCGCACCGCGACGGCGGGGTCCGTGCCCGGCTGGGGGATCACTTCCGTCATCCCGAGCGCGAGCGCGTCTACGCGGGGGTGTTCGTCGTGGAGGCCGACCCGTTCAGCCCGGTGAAGGCGATCGAGGCCGCCGAGGGCCGGGCCGCCGACCTGATCGGGCTGCGCGGCCGGATGGGCCCGCGGACGTGGCCCGTGGTCACCGAGGCGCAGTGGCTCGCCCAGGTCACCTCGCATCCGGCCTCCCGTATCGGCCGTCCCCGTCCGAGCGCGGACGGCTCCGAGGACCGGTCCGCGGCCCCGGCCTGACCGGTCCCCGTTCGGGTTCCGGCGGACAATCCGCTGGGACCCGAACGGGTGGCACACAGGAGTGGTGCGGCAGCCGGGTGGGGTTCTGGTGTCAGTGGGCGTTCGTAGGGTGGGTGGGTGGTGAAGGTTCCGTGGGAGAGGCTGGCGGCCGAGAGCCCGAAGGTGTCCGAGGCTCTCGTGACCTGGTTGGTGCTGCGGCTGCGCGAGAGGGCGCGGGCGGTCGACGGCAGCGGCGGGGACGGCGGCCGGGACCTGTTCGAGCACACCGAGGACGGTGAACTCACCGTCTACGAGGCGAAGTCGTTCACCGGCCGCATGACCCCGGCCCGGCGGCGGCAGGTGGTCCGCTCGCTGGTGTCGGCGGCCCGCCACCAGCCCGACCACTGGGACCTGCTCGTGCCGATCGACCACAACCCCGCCGAACTGCAGTGGTTCGAGGGACTGCGCGAACAGTTCCCGTTCGTACAGCACTGGCGCGGGCGCAGCTGGCTGGACGAACAGTTCGCGGCCCATCCGGATCTGGTGCGCTACGCGCTGCAGGAATCCGGCGACTACATCCTGGAGCGGATCGCCGAGGCCCGCGCCGAGCGGGAGACGCTGCTGAACGGGCTGCCCGACTACCTTGAGCGGGCAGGCGCGCTGCACGCGCGGGCCCAGGAGATCTCCCCGCACTACGCCCTGCACACCGAGCTGGGCGCGGACGGACAGACCGTCGTGCACCTGACACCCCAGGGACCCGCTCCCGACGGACCGGCGGCGATCCGCTTCACCGGCCGGGTCCGCTTCCCGGCCGGCGACGAGCAGGAGGCCGACCGCCAGCGCCGGTTCGAGGAGACCATGCGCTTCGGCGGCGAGGTGGAACTGACGGCGGACAACCTCGCCGAGACGCGACTGGCCGGGCCCGCAGGTCTCGGACTGGAACAGCTCGCGCTCGGCAGTGTCCGCATCACCTCACCCCACCAGGAGGTGACACCGCCGCTGCTCGGGCAGGTCATCGTCCAGGAGCCCTCTGGCCTTCCCGTCACCTCCCTGCCCGTCACCTTCACCCACCGCGTCCTGGGCACCGACGGCGGGACCCTGCACGGCCGCGACATGACCGGCCTGATGCGGGTGCGGGCGCGCTTCGGCCGGCGCGATCGCTCCGGCCGGCTGACGTTCTCCTTCGAACCGCCCCAGACCGCGCTGCCGACAGCCGTGGTGCCGGTGCTGCGGCTCCTCGCCGAAAGCCACCCCGGCCGCCTCATGGCACTCGTCTTCGCCGCAGACACCGGCCAGATCCGTGCCCCGATCACCACCGCCATGACCCCGCCCGGCTGGGAGGCGGGCGAAGCCCGGTTCTGGGCCGACGCGTACGACGACCTGGCCCGGCTGCAGAGCAGGACCAGCCGCTTCTTCCCCGTCCCCGACGACTTCACCCAGCAGGACGTGCGCGAGGTCAAGGAGGTCCACGATCTGCTCGACGGGGAGGAGACCGTCCTGCGGGGCGACAGCGTGTCCGTGGAGGTGACCAGCACCGAGGGCCTCGACCGTCTGGCCGGCATCCGCGAGGGGATGTTCCGCCTCACCGCCGGATACGAGTCCATGATCTTCACTCTCGGCGACCATCAGATCGACCTGGGCCCCTGCACCGAGACCTACACCGTGGACAGGATCCTCAACATGGGCGCGGCACGGCGCGAACTCGCCGAGCACGGGCGCGCCACGGTCGTGATGCGCCTAGCCGAGCGCTTCCCGGCCGTGCGTTACCTGGGAGCCGAACGACCGCAGTAGGCACACGCACGATCAGGTCCGCCCACGGACCGTCGAGGAAGCCGGTGACGAGCGGTCGCCGACGGCACAGACGCGGAGACCGGCTCCGGGTACACCGAGTCCCCGGCCACCCGTGGGCGGTACCGGGGACTCGCATGCGCAGAAGCCCGGGGATCCCTAGTTCTTTGGCGAGAGCGGGGAATCCAGGCTTTCCTCCAACCCGGAGCCACCTCCAAGTCGGTAAGCACAGAAACTGACACTGAAACGGTCACAACTGCGCTCGTGACAACACTACGCCCGGTTCCCCCCGAAGGAAAGCGAGCATGGCAAGCTGCACTCCATTCATTACCGGCATGAATAGGCATTTCTTTTGCCTGCTTGCCGTCGTCACTACTAATAGGCACCGAGAACGATGAACCGTGCAGCCACAATGAAGTGACCTGCGTCACATGCCAGCAGGGGGGCGTTTGACGACATAGGCGAGGGGACGGAGCCGTGACGGCCACCGGGGGGCCGGGAGCCGGGAGGACGGCAAGACAACAAGACAAAGAACGAGAGAGCGAAGGGTCCGGCGGCGCCGAAGAAGATCACTGATTGCGGGTGATCATCGCCGAATTCACGCCGCCCCGCACTCGGAAACGTGCAGTGAAGATCACGTGAACCACGTCACGTCTTCTCCGGAATCCGAATTGGTGCGCAGCGGTTTCAAGTTCTGCTGTAATGGAATGAAAACTCAATACCCCTGCAGGGCGAGGGACTTCACGAACCCTTTGGCGAGAGCGCGTGAACCCGAGCCACCTCCACCCCGGGGCCGTCGGTATCCGCGTACGCGGGCCCGGCGGTCCCCTCTCTCCCGAGAGGCACCTCCGATATGGCCTTCTTCGGCCTTCCCGAGCGCGTACGCACGGCGTCGCGCACCGTCCTCGACCTCGCGAAGCGTGGTGTCGAGGCCGCCCGCCGCGGTCTGGACCCCGCGGAGATCTGGTTCCAGGACCATCACGTCGCCGTGCTGGTCTGCGTGGCGGGCACGGTCCTGCCGCTGACCGGCCTGATGATGTGGACCCACTGGGACGCCGTCACCGAGACCGCCCGCCAGGTGGGCCCGGTCCTGACCGTCATCAGCATCATCACCGGCGCCGTCCTCCGCGTCGTGCGGTGGGTGCGCAAGCGCCGCGCCGCACGGCTCGCGCAGGTCATCACCCTTCCCGCCGCCCGTAGCACCGAGTCCGGCACCGAGACCTCCCCGGCCGCCGAGACCGAAGCCCGCACCGAAGCCAACGGGGGTGCTCATGACGACGCCGCCTGAGGACCCGCAGCAGCGCCGGACGGACCTCGACGCGCTGGAGACGGCCCGCCAGATCCAGCTCACCCGCGTCCGCGACGTCCTGGAGAACACCCGCCAGGCCCAGCTCACCCGCGTCCGCGACGTCCTGGACCGCGGCGCCGAGTCGCTGGCCGTGGACCGCGAGAGCGGCGTGCCGGAGGGGCTCCACCTCCCGCTCGACTACGAGGCGTTGCACGCCGTCGACCGCACCGAGTTCATAGAGCTCGCGTTGATGCCGATCGGGGAGGACGTACCAGCGGATGTGCCCCCGGAGCCTCTCTACGACCCGTCCAGCTTCGAGGCGTTCTACACCCGCAACATCGGCCGGTGCACGAAGTACGTGTCCTCGCGGCGCGAGCGCGGCTGGTGGAATCTGCCCGGTCACTCGCCGGAGGACATCGCCCAGGACGCGTTCGTGACCGTGCTGCGCAACTGGGACAAGGTCAGCGTCATGGCCTACCCCTACGCCTACCTGCGCAGGGTGGCCGACAACCTGCTGCGCCGCGCCTTCGAGCAGGGATGGGAGTACCCCGTCGAGGAGTTCGGGGACCTCGAGTCCTGGGACCGGACGGCGGAGCACGAGCAAGGCCTGGACGCCGTGATCGTCAACGGCGAGACGTTCCGCAAGCTGGTCGGGCAGCTGCCGGAGCGTCAGGCCCAGGTGCTCGTCCTGTACTCCCTCGAGTTCACGGACTCGGGGATCGGCGAGCTCCTCGGCCTCGCACCCGCCACGGTCCGCTCCCACCGGCGCCACCTGGTCAACTACGTGACCAGGACGGGCTGGAGGGAGCCGGAGGAGGCGAACGCGGCCGCCTAACCCCGCACACGGAGAAGGACCGGCCCCCGGACTGCACCCGGCGGCCGGTCCTTCTCCGTCCCCGCCCCCGGGACCGGACGCCGCGCCGATTCGGGCGGGGAGGTCACCGGTCATCCCTCATTCCTGACGGGCGGCACCGCGGCGCCGCCCGGGCCCCGGCCGGTCAGCGGGCGTGGCCGGCCGGGGCCAGGTCCACCTCGCCGGCTTCGACCAGGGACCGGCGTAGTTGTTCGGTCTGCGTGGGCCGCTCGGCCTCCGGCAGCGCTTCGGCGGCCTGGAGCAGGGCCCGTGCGTGCCGGCGGACGTCGGCACCGTACTCGGGGTCGGGGGCGGGGCGGGTGAGCAGGTGCGCGGCCAGGAGCAGGGCCTCAGGGCTGCGCGGGTGGTCGGCGGCGCGTTCGGCGACCTTGTCGGCGCAGGTCTGGGCGGGGGTGTGCTCGGCGCTGCGCCGGGCCAGGGGCAGCCATACCTCGTCCGTGAGGGCGGAACTGACGAAGTAGCCGGCGTCGGCGAGCGCACCGGACGGCAGGTCGGCCTCCAGCGCCGCCGTCCACCACGTGCGTGCGACGTCTTCGGGGGCGCGGGCGGCCGGGGCTCCCGCGGCATCGCCGGACCGCGGGCGCCCGCGCGCGGAAAGGGCGAGCGGCATGAGGAGATGGGAGGCTCCGGCGCCGTCCGGCCCGGCCACCTCGCGCCAGGCGTTGACCGGGTCGCCGAGCAGGTCGTGCTGGCCGTCCAGCAGGAGCGCGAACGCCACGCGTGTGGCCGCGCGGTACCGGTTCTCGCGCACCGCGGCCAGGAGCTGGTCGCGGTGCAGGGCGGCGAGCAGCAGCGGATCAGTTCTTCCCCGGGCCAGCCATACGGAGGCCGGGGAGGGCCGGTGGGGGTCGAGGGCGTACAGCTCGGGGTGGGCGGCGGTGAAGGCGGTGGCACGGCGGTGCAGGACCGGCAGATGCGCGCCGATCACAGCAGCGACCGCCTGGTCGCCCAGGCGGGCGGCCAGAACGTCGGAGAGGAGGCGAAGGATGTCGGCGGGCATCTCACCGTCCGCAGGGGCCCGGCTCGCGGCGTAGTCGAGCAGGCAGTCCAGCGCGCGCACTGCCGGGTGTGAGTCCAGCAGTCCCTCGGGCAGCTCTTCTTCTCCGCCCGCACCCACACTCGCACCGTCGCCGGTGCTGGGGGCGGGCGTGTCCGAGGTGCTTGCGGGCGGTGGCGGGGCGGGGCGGGTGAGGGGCTCGGCGAGGCCGCGCAGGTTGTCCAGGACGGTCGGCAGGTAACCGTCGAGGTCGGCGCCGGTGTGCCACACGACGCTCAGCAGATCGGACCACGCGCGGCCGGCGAACTCCGCCGCGTCGGGGACATAGGGGCTGGCGGGGGCGGGCAGAGCGCGGCTCAGTGCGAGAGCGGCGAGGACGGGCTCGGCCGGGCCGGTGGGGAAGGCTCCAGGGGCGCGCGCGACGGTCGCGACGGCGGCGAGGTAGAACGCGCCGAGCTCCGGCCGGGCCAGGACGGCGAGGACCTGTGGGATGTCGGCGGTCCAGGCGGCCGGGTCGGCTCCCACGAGGCGCTGCAGCACGAGGGCGTAGCCGTCGGCGCCCGCGTCTTCGGCGGCGGCGAGGGCGGCGGCGGCCTCGAGCGGGCCGGCCGCGGCGGCCAGATCCAGCAGGTCCTGGAGGGCGACGACGGTGTCATGGCGCGAGGGCGGGCGCGCGGCGGAACGCGGGTCGGGCGGTCCGGCCGGCTTCAGCCGGTGCAGCGCGGCGAGCAGCGGGGCGAAGTCGGTGAGCAGCGGTGCGGGCAGGACCGGTGACCAGTGCCATAGCCGCAGCCAGGAGGCGGGCGGCTCGGCCCGGCCGCTGGCCTGGGTGGCGTCGGGGGCGGCGGGCAGGGCCTTGTCGATCTCGTCGGGGGAGGGGGCCGGGCCGAGTGCCGCGCGTGCCCGCTGGTTCAGGTCGGCGGCCCGCTCGGGCGGGCAGGTGTCCAGCACCAGGGCGGCCAGCCGGGCGCCTTCCGGGTTGGGGCGGCCGACCAGCAGCCGCACGGTGACCTCGACCGCCCGGTCCCACCACTCCCCCGCGCCCGCAGAGTCGGTGCCCGCGGCCGGTGGGTGTGCGGCCAGGTGTGCGGCGAGCATCCGGTCGTGCAAGCGCGGGGCCGTAGCGTCGATCCGTGGCCATCCCCGCATCCGCTCGACCAGGGGGATACCAGCCGCGGCGTCCGCCGCGGCGAGGTCGAGGACCGCCCGGGCCAGGAGCGGGCCCAGGAACGGGCCCAGGACACTGGCCAGGAAGGGGACCTCGTCGTCCCGGAGGCGGACCTCGTCCAGGTCGACGTCGTCGACAAAGCCCTCCTGCCAGGTGCTCTTGGAGGTAGCCGAGACGTTGCGGCACAGCAGCCCTGCCAGCGCGTTCCGGGCCCGGCGGTCCCAGCGGACCGTCACTCCGTCCGGGCTGTGGACGGTCGCCACCAGCTCCCGCAGCAGTGCCACCACGTCGTGCTCGGGCAGGAGGGCGGCCCATTCCTCGGTGGCATGCGGGCGCTCCAGCATCGCTTGCAGGGCCGGGAAGCCTGCGTCCACCACGTCTTTGAGCAGCTCCTCGATGACGGCCAGCCAGTCTCCGTCCCGCTGCGGCATCGGGAGAGTGCACGCCCAGCGGGCAGTCAGCCCGCGCGGCCAGCCCGCCGGCTCGATCGGCATCCCGGCCCGGGCCGGTCCGATGACTGTGGGGAGCAGCAGGCGGACACCGGCGGGAGTGAGGGCTCCGGCCGGAGCCAGGAGCAGTGCGTACAGGGCGTCCGGGCCGGCGGCGGCGAGTTGTTCGGCGTGGGCGGCCAGCCACGGGCGGGCGGTGTCCGGGGCTGCGGCGGCAAGGTGCTCGAAGAACCGGGCGGCCGGCCACCGGCCGGTCGCCTTGTCGGGCAGGAGCAGGTGCGGTGCGTGCTCGTCAAGGACGTGAAGCCAGGCCGGGGCAGGGCCGGAGCGGAAGAAGTACCCGGTGGCGCGCGGGTCCGCCCAGCCGGCCAGCTCTCGCGCCTCCTGCTCACCCGGGCCCGTGAGCGCGGTCAGCTCAAGAACCCGCGCGGCACGGGCGGGGAGCGGCACCAGCAAGTTGCGGGCCGCGCTGAGGAGTTCGGTGTACAGCGAGGCGGCCTTGCCGGGGGCGGCGGCGCGGCCGTGCAGGATGCCCGAGGCCACCCCGTAGAGGGTTCTCCACACGTCCAGCGCTGTCTCTTGCGCCGCGCCGAGTGTGACACCCATCAGCCGCTCGACGATTCTCGCGGCCCGTTCCTGGTGGCCCGGCTGGTTGAGTTCAGCGCGCAGCACGTCGGCCGCCGCTGTCACCCGTTCCCATGCCGCGTGCTCCGTAGGAGACGAGCTGGCCGGGAAGTCGGTGGCGCCGGGAGCGGCGGCCCGGGCGACGGCGGCCGGTGACGGGACGGCGTCCACTGCGGCCAACAGGTTCTTCGCCGGGGATGTCAGATTCACCGTGCCCGGCGAGCCGGACAGGCCCAGCAGCGCGTCCGCCGCAGACCGCACACATGCCGCGGCCACCTCCTCCGGCTGGAGGAACCCCGGGACGGTGAGCACCCGGTGCGCGTCCCGCAGCAGCCCCAACGCCCGTACGCCTGGCTCCCCCTGAGCGGTCAGGGCGTCGGCCAGGGTCTCGTCGACCACGGGCAGTCCGGCCAGCGGCATCTCGTTGATCACCGGTGCACCGTAGAGCGGGGTGGGCGGTGGCCGGGCAGGAATCGGATAGGTCCGACCACCGGGCCCGAGCCGGCGCGGTGGGGCGGGAGCGCGGGCGATACGGCGCTGGCTCGTCTGGGAGCGGACGGGTCGAAGACGGAGATGAAGCCCGGGCGAGCGTCGGGATGCGGACGGCTGCGCAGGCGACCGGCGTCTACGGTTGATCAGGACGTCTGCTCGTCGCGGACGTTGACGTGGCCGGCTCGGCACTCGCGAACGGCTTGGGCCAGCGCTCGCACCGCAGCCCGTGTGGCGTCCGTGTCCCTGCCCTGGTCGATGGCTTCCAGTGCCTCGGCAGCTGTCACCCGCACGGAGAGCGGCAGGTCTTCATAGGCGGCGAACTGGTAGGCGACGGTACGCCGTGCCTGCCGCTCCTTGGTGCTCGCTCCCTGGGGAGTCAGCGGGAAGACCGTGGCCTCGTACAGCGTGATGGCCCGCAGGACAGCGTCCGCGGTGGCTTCTGCCTTCCCGTCGCCCACCACGATGCGCTCCAGGAGGGTCTTCGTCCGCAGACGGCACAGGGAGATCGTGACCCGCACGCACAGGAGCACTGTGCCCATGCCCGCGGCGATCCCCCCGACCGAGCCCCACCCGCCGCCCAGCAGACGCCCGGCCCAGCTCCCGGCAGCGCCCGCGCACAGGAGCAGCAGCGCCAACGCCGCGTACAGGCGGGTGCTGGGCGCAACTCTCATGCCCAGGAGTATGCCCGCCCTGACTGTACCGCGACCCCTGATCCGGCACGGCCCGGTCCGGCTCCGGCCCGTGGTGCCGGAGCGAACCCGCCGGTGTCCGGCCCGCCCGGGGCCCTTGGGAACAGGGCGTGGCTTCAGCCGCCGAAAAGCCCCTCGGCGGCTGAAGCCGGGAAGCGTCCGGGCGGGCGGCGCCGGTGTATACGGCGTTCTGCAGGATGTCGTAGAGCGAGGACAGGTCCGGCTGGAGTAGGTGGCGATCAGGTCGCGGACCGGCCGGAGAGCGCCCACCAACCTACGAAAAAGGCGGCGGGCTGGAACGCGGCGGCCACGTGCGTCAGCTCGCCCGGGGGCGTCCGTAGTGGGGTCACTGGGAGTTGTACGCCTTGACACTCACCGCCGGGCCGTTGGAGTACTTGGCCACTGCGCGTGCGGCGGCGCCGGTGACCTTGACCACCGCACTGCCGTGGGCGGGGACGCGGACCAGTCCGCCGATCGGGGTGTCGGAGATCGCTTGCTGGGTGTCACCCGCAGCCGGCTGGTCGTAGACGAGGTAGGAGACCCGCAAGGAGACCGGAAAAACCTGCAGCATGTGATGGGCGACGTCGGCGCGTGAGGCCTTCGCGCCTCCCCGGATGTTGCGCCCGTACGTGTGAGCGTTCGCGTAATTCCGTGATCGCTCACACTGGTGCGGGCCCGGACCGTGCTGGTCGGCCTGCGGTGGTTCTTACGTGCTGTACACGATGCACGGGATCTTCATGCCGGACACTCCCGCGCTGGCGGCGCTACGGGAGCGGATCGACGAACGCGGCATGGGACCGCTCCTGGACCACGTCATCGTGCTGGCCCCTCCCCCCGGCAGTTCGCCGACGGCCTCGTGGCCTACCTCGGTCCGCTCCTGGACGAGCTGTACGAGGCGCCCGTGGCACAGTTCTGCGCAGATCCGGAGATCTTCCGCATCCCCGGCGACGAGGACGGCGCCACCGGCTTCATGGACACCTAGATCCGCACCCTGCGTGCGCAGACGAAGGCCGACGGCAAGGGCATCTGCGGTCAGTCGTTGTCCCCTTCGCCGACGGACGCTCCCTCCTCTACGGCGGCCCCGCCGCCCGGCTGAGTGCGGCTGGGGCTCCTCGTACGCCGACGGCCGAGCCTCAGCCGTCCTCCGGCCCCGGAACGAGAAAGGTGGCGCCACGGTCGGGAACAGCGGCCAGATCGATGCCGTGCTCGGCGAGCGTCTCGGACAGCATCTGTGCCTGGCGGGGCGGGAGTTGTCCGGCGTTCAGCTTGGTGCGGGCCTTGGCTAGCCAAGGCCCGATCATGACGCGTTCGCCGTCGGCCTCGATCCACTCGCGAGCGCCGGGAGTGCGTCCCCACCGCGCCATGAAGAGCCCGAGGATCTCGGTGGTCTGCGCGAACGTGCGCCGCCGCGGTGTACCCGGCCCGCCCGCAGGACCCTCCTGGTCCAGGGTGACGCGGTCGGGGGCGAGCCCGATGCGGGCAAGCAGTTCCCGCTGGCCGGGGGCCAGTTGGGTCCAGGTGGTGAACTGGCGGTGTAGCCAGCTGCCCGCCTTCACCCCATGGATGACCGTGTCGCGGCGCAGCGTGCTGAGGTGGTTGCCGACTTCGAGGTGGCGGCGCAGCAGGTGGTATTTGCGGTGCCAGTCGGGGCCGTAGGGGAGTTTCCAGTCCGGGTCGAGGGCGGTGAGCTGGGTTTCGCGGTCGGCGGCAAGGCGGTCCCTGCGGGCCAGGGCGCGCTGGTCGACGAGGAACTGGCCGCCGGGTAGTTGGGCGGGGATGGCGAGGTGGCCGTGTTCGGCATGGAAGGCCTCGACGGTGGCCAGGTGGCCCTGCCAGGTGGCCTCGTGGTCGTCCCAGATCATGCCGAGCGCCTCGAGCTCGGCGGTCCACGCCGCATCGAGGGCCCCGGCCTGGTAGGCAGTGCGCTGGCCGGTGATGAACTGGCCCAGCCGGTAGCCGTAGGCGTCCTCGTAGTCGGCGGACACGCGCAGGTGGCCGTGTTCGGTCTGGTAGCGGATGGCTGCAGCCATCCCGGCGCGGCGGGGGGCGGACAGGACGGCGCCGTCGGCGGGCCACACCAGCAGGTCCAGGGCGCGGGCGATCGCGGTGGGGTCAAGGGTGTGGTCGAAGCGGAAGCGGCGGGTGATGTAGGTGTGGGAGTCGCGGGCGGGGTGCTGGTTCTTGGCCCGCGGGGCTCGGGCGGCGATGGTCTGGTCGTGGTGGCGCAGCGCGGCGGTGACCAGCCAAAGGGCTTCGTAGGGGGTGCCGAGGAGGTCGGTGGGGTCCGCGCCGGGCGGGATGTAGGCGGGGATGACGAGGCTGGCCGTCTTCGTCTTGAGGGTGGGGGGTTTGCGCAGGGCGCGGCCGAGGGCCTGGACGATGCGGCGGACGCTGGCGGTGCGGTCGGCGAAGACGACTCCGTCGACGGCCGGCAGGTCGACGCCTTCGCCGAGGATCTTGGCGTTGGCCAGCACGCCCCGCTCGGCGTCGGTGAAGCGGGCGATGATGCCGGCGCGCCGGTGAGGGCTGTGGGTGCCGTCGATGGACTGCACGACGGTCTCGCCCGCCCAGTCGGGGCGCAGTTCGTCAGGGAGGGTGCGCAAGGTGTGGGCGAACTGGCGAGCGAAGTCGGAGGCATCGGCGATCTGCTGGAAGTAGACGAACACGTGCCGCAGGTCCTGCTCGCGCATGGCCTTGATGACGGCCAGGTGCAGAGCGGTGGTGCGGCGCGCGGTGGGCCCGGCCTCGGAGTCGGTGAGGGCGGTGCGCAGTTCAGTGTCGGTGACGGTGGGCACGACGAGCTGGTAGTCGGCTAGGACGCCGTCGTCAATGGCGTCGGCGTGGGAATAGGTGTGCAGGCGGGGGCCGAAGACCCTCGGCTGATCCATCGTCGCCAGCAGGGACGGGTCGTCCCAGGCCGGTGCGGTAGCGGTGGTGTGCTTGGGCTGCGCCCTGGTGGTGGGCGGCTCGGTCAGGCGGGGGGCTTCCCATACATACGGGGTGGCGGTGAGGTAGAGGCGGCGCTCGGCAGGGATGCGCTCGTTGTCGTGCAGCGCGGTCCAGTTCTTCTCCCAGGTCCCGGCCGTGGCGTGTGCTTCGTCCACGATCAGCAGGCCGAAGACGGGGGCAGGGAAGATTGCGGAGTGCTGGGCTTCTTCGATCTTGGACAGCGAGTCGTAGGTGAAGAACACGGTCGCTTTGGGGTGGCGGCCCAGCCAGTAGGCCAGGTACTCCCCCGCGTTGGCCGAGTCGACCTTGGCGTCGGCGAGGAGCGGGTGGGACTCGGCGCGCAGCGAGGAGACGGTGATCATCGGCTCACGGCGGCCGTCCGCTCGGGCGGCCGCAGCCCACTGCGCGACCAGGTCCAGGCTGGGCACCGCCACCGCCAGGTGGCGCACGCCGAGTTCCTCGGCGACGCGCAGTGCGAAGAGAGTCTTGCCGGTGCCGCAGGCCGAGACGGCGTGTCCGCGGGTGCGCGGGCGGCGCAGGTGGCGAACCGTACTGACGAGGCCCTTTTGCTGGTCCGTGCGCAGGACCAGACGTCCGGTGTGTTCTGTGGCAGGAGGGCTGGCGGTCATCGCACGGTTCCTCGGCATACGTGAGGGGCTGGCTCGCGTTCATTCTCGCGTACAGCGGGGGTTCGTTGCAGCAGGCCTCTGTCGACTGGAGCCCAGGGCCTTGGTGTCATGAGCGCCAGCCGACGAGTGGCCGGTACGTGCGCCGTGTCCTGTTGTGCGGTCATTCGGCTGCTTCGGTCAGGTGGGTGAGGGTGGAGCCGTCGATGTGCTTGGCGATGTGCAGGCGCTGGGTGATGCGGCGGCGCAGTTCGGGGACGTGGCTGATGAGTCCGACGGTGCGGTCGTGGGCGCGCAGGGAGTCCAGGACGTCGAGGACTTGGTGGAGGGTGTCTTCGTCGAGGGTGCCGAAGCCTTCGTCGATGAAGAGGGTGTCCAGTGCCTGGCCGCCTGCTTCGGCGGTGACGATGTCGGCGAGGCCCAGGGCGAGGGCCAGGGAGACGTAGAAGGATTCGCCGCCGGAGAGGGTGTCGGTGTGGCGTTTGTGTCCGCTCCAGGCGTCGAGGACCTTGAGGTCCAGGCCTGATTTGGCGCCTCGGGCGGCTCTGTCGTCGGAGTGGACGAGGGTGAAGCGGTGGTGGGACATGCGTGACAGGCGGGTGTTGGCGGCGTCGACGACGTCTTCGAGTCGGGCTGCCAGGACGTAGGACTCCAGTTGCATGCGGAGCTGGTTGCTGGGTGAGCCGCCGCTGATGAGGCCGTGGAGGTGATCGACGGTGCGGTAGGCGTCCTCGAGGGGTTCCAGGCGCTGGATCTGGGTGTCCAGCTGAGCGGTGAGGGTGGCCAGGGTGGTTGTCCGGTCGGTGGCCTGGGTGGCGAGGGCTGCCGTGCGGGTGTGGGTTGTGGTGGCGGTGTCCAGTTCGGTGACGGCGTGCTCGAGGTCGGCGGGCGGCTGGGTGATGGCTGCCTGCAGTTCGGGTTCGGCGAGCCGGGCGGTCAGTACGAGGCGCTGTTCACGCCAGTGGGTGATCTCTTTGTCGATCGCGGTGAGTTCGTCGTCGGGCAGGCGGGCGGCCGAGGCTTCGGCCGGGGAGGTGAAGCCTGCCGCGTGCGCTGCCTGCTCTGCGAGAGCGGTGGCGCTGTGGCGGTCTGTGGCGGTTGTTGTCACGGTGGCTGCGCACGCGGCGGCGGTCTCGAGTCGGCCGGCGTGCTGGGTGAGGTGGGTGATGCGGTCGGCGAGTGTGACGTGTCCGTTGAGGACGGTTGCCAGGCGGTGGGTGAGCTCTTCGCGCTGGGTGTGCAGGCTGTCGTAGGTGGCGTCGGCGGCGCCCATGCGTGCGGTTGCGGTGTTGCGGGTGTGTTCGGTGTCGGCCTGTTCTTTTTCGAGGAGGGCGAGTTGTTCGCCGGCCGGTCCGGCGTCGGCTGCCTGGGAGAGGGCGTCGGCGAGGTGTTGTTCGAGGTCAGTGCGGTGGGCGGTGAGGTCGGTGAGGGGGGTGTTGCCGCCGGCTTCACCGCGTGCTGTGGCGGCCTGTTCGTTCAGCTGGGCCAGGGCCTCTTTGGCGTTGTTCTGCGTCTTCTGAGCGTGGTTGTGGGCGGCTTCGGCGGCCTGTTCGTCGGCGGCGGTGGGCTGACCGGGCTGGGCGGTGGCGGGTGCGG
>Ga0307514_10002475_pt1 | contig 19135 bp, 16 predicted proteins | sample 16_EM_MG_FD_203088 | JGI IMG/M metagenome (GOLD analysis project Ga0307514, IMG submission 203088) | Populus trichocarpa ectomycorrhiza microbial communities from riparian zone in the Pacific Northwest, United States - 16_EM | ecosystem: Host-associated > Plants > Roots > Unclassified | place... | reverse complement strand
AGATGTTATTAGGATCAAATCTCTCGAGTATCAGCGATGTTGACGCAGGAGTTTGGTACGGCCTCCAACATAAAATCCCGTGTCAATCGTCTCTCTGTGCTCGCTGCGATCACCAGTACCCAGCAGCGATTAAAACTTTACTCACGTGTACCGCCCAACGGACTGGTTCTTTTCGTAGGAACGATTTTGACAGACGAAGGTAAAGAGAAAAAGGTGTCTTTTGATTTCGAACCTCATAAACCTATCAATACGTGGGTCCGATGTCTTTGCTTGAAAAGGGATCAATTTGACAATCGATTTGTTAGCTCGCTTTATCTGTGCGATAACAAATTTCACACAGAAGCACTCTCGGAGTTGCTTGAATCTGATTCTCGTTTTGGGTTCATCGTCATGGATGGTAACGGTACCCTCTTTGGTATTCTTGCGGGGAACACCCGTGAAGTCAATCATAAATTCTCCGTGGACTTGCCCAAGAAGCATGGACGAGGAGGACAATCCGCTCTCCGTTTCTCCCGTCTCCGAGACGAAAAGCGCCACAACTACGTTCGCAAGGTGGCCGAATTGGCCGTTCAGCACTTCATCACTAATGACAAGGTCAATGTGACTGGTCTTGTCTTGGCTGGTAGTGCAGATTTCAAGACGGAGTTGGGACAGAGTGATATGTTTGACCCGAGGCTAGCAGCGAAGGTCATCAAGGTCGTCGATGTCAGTTATGGCGGTGAAAATGGATTCAATCAAGTACGTGTTCTTATTTGATTTACGGATGGTTATGTTTACCTTTTTCCACCGCACCCTCTCGAAAGGCCATTGAGCTTGCGTCGGAATCGCTTTCCAATGTCAAATTCGTTCAAGAGAAGAAGTTGATTCAAAAATATTTCGATGAAATCAGCCAAGATACTGGTAAATACTGCTTCGGTGTCGATGACACCTTGAAAGCACTTGAACTTGGTGCTGTTGAAACCCTGATCGTCTGGGAAGCTTTGGACACCACACGATATGTGCTCCGAAACGCTGCAGCAGGTATTTAATTCTCTTCAACCAATTTACTTTATTTTTGATGCTATGTACTCTACAGAGGAAATCATCATCCACGTTAACAAAGAGCAAGAAAAGGATCGAGAAAAGTTTCTTGACAAGTCCACCGGTGCGGAAATGGAACAAGTTTTGGAGCCTGAATCCCTCCTCGAGTGGTTTGCCGAGAAATACAAGGAGTTTGGAGCCAACCTCGAATTCGTTACGAACCGTTCTCAGGAGGGTGCCCAGTTCGTCAAGGGCTTTGGTGGTATAGGAGGATTGTTGCGATACAAAGTCGATTTCCAAAACTTGACTTCGATTGATGAGGAAGAAGACGAGTTCTTCTCTGATGATGAGCCTTTCTGACGGTTTTGCTGGCTCCGAGATGGAGCCCCGACCGACCAGGGCACGCCCGGTGGCGTTGAAGGTTGGAGCGTGGTCGGGGCGCATGAGGAAGAAGGTTCTTGTGAGTGGAGAGAGAATTGTGAGGAGAGAAAGTTTGTCGGGGATGAAACGGAACGGGCTGTTTGTTGGAAAGGGGGCTCTGACGAACAGATTGGTGTTGGAAAGAAGAAATCCATTGCTCCTAGTTGGCAATTCACAAACATTGTTGGGCGAACCAAGACGCCAAACGTTCTGAATACTATGTGCGTATTTCATCATTTCCTGGATGTTCTACAATAATGCTTTTTTACCAGGTGCAAGAATTATGATGTTTTAACCTTGAGCTTGAGTGATGGAGTTTAAAAGTGTTGTCTTGACGTGATATTTTGCGCTTTCCTAAATTCTGATGTCCTTTTTTTTCGTAACAAGTTTTATTATATTCTAGTCAGTTGTTTGTCTACGTCTTGACCTGGGCTGCTTGACAAGTTTAGTGTGTCAACTTGAACCATGTTTATTCGTCTGGGTAATTCGTCAGTGTTTCAAAGTCATAAGGGTTCTCTTTGTTGCGAAAAAACACGACGTAACAACTATCGATGCAGGGAAAAAAGGACACTGAGTCTACATTCTCGTAGGCATAATTAATTATATACACACAAAGCACGAAAGTATATGGTACGAGCTACAACCTTGGTATGAGCTGCATGAAAACCCCAGCCACGCATTGAACAGACTGAGTTTATGTGACATGCTGTAGGCATTGACCTTGCCTCGGTGCTGCTATTCAATTTCGTCCTGCTTCATCATTGCCTCAAACTCCTTGGTGTATAGTTTTAGCATAAATTCAACATCCTCTCTCATTTGCTGAAGCAAGACATCGCAATCTTCTATCCGGCACGCTTTCAATTCCCTTTGGGCGTCATTACTCTCTTTTCCAATGACCGGATCCCTTTTTCTGAACCCTATCTCTCTTCGTAACTCGGCCAGTGCGTTCTCCAACTCCACGATTGCCTCTGAAATTTTGGGTGCCGCATGAGCATGACGCGACGCATCCGCCTCCTGCCCTTCTGGCTGAGGGATCACTCTGTTGGAGGATTTATGCACTTTTTCTTGTTTAGTCAAGGTTCTGCACTTGATCCGGAGAACTCTCACTGAAAGAAATATAAATCTGTTGGATTTTAATGTCCTGGTTCAACTTCACATTAGCGTCGTGTAGATCAAGGTGAGCGGAGACCTGAAGAGTCTTCCTGGAGAACCCACCTTGACAACAACGACACGATTGCGACTCTGCGGCAATGTGGTAGAAAGGCAGGAGGAAGTTGTATGAGCCTACTTACATATAATTTATGTAATTAGGATCGGCTTATCGACACCCAGTCATTCATTCCAACGTCTACAGTAATTACTATTAGTGTGTCTGCAATACAACCAAAAATTTAGATTCCGAGCAAACTTAATACCCAAAAATAAGAAATACAAAGATGGGGTCAGACTTTGCCATTTTATTTTGCTTGAGCAGCTTTATCTTGAACCTGAAAGTCAGCTGCATCCCTCATTCCCTCCACATCACATCCTTGCGCGTCTTCATCAATTTCGACACCGACCTCACCCTCGAAAGCTTTTTGGAACGTCCTCACCGTCGAGCCACCCAGGATGGCGAACATGACGGTATCAAAAGTGTTGGCAAATTTTCCTTTACCAACAATTGGGCTGCTACCCAGACGAGGCCGATCTCCTTCATCTTTCTCGACTTGTTCAACACCGTTTTCCTCCTCTTTATCTTCCTTACGCTTCTCGTCTGTTTCTTGGACTTCGTCCTGCTGCTTTCTAGGTTCACAGAGGAGATCCTTGAATATGTCCGCAACTAAATCGACACTGTTCTGGAACACCCCCGTCCCGAACGAACCTAGAACGAGGTGCCGAACACCTTTAATGTGGAAAAGGTGAAGGATCCTCGCAATACGCTCGCGCATCGTTGCAGCAATAAGCATCTCAGCATAGGCGAGTGGGTCTACCACATCCGATGCGGGCGTCTTATTGGCGCAAGTCGAGGTGGTTGGAGGCCGAGTGATCGAGTAAGAAGGGAAAGCTGAGATCGGGAATGTGCCTGGCATGACTTCAATCGGACTCGGAGGCGGGAGAGAGAGCGGTTGGAGAGGTGGCGAGGGGTCTGGATCAGATGCGAACATGATCGGGGACAGCTGAGTAGACCCAGCGCTTTGGTGTTCGGATGGCTGTCCTGACAGTTGCCCGTTCGTCGTCGCCGTCGATGGAGTCTTTTCCTCAACTTGCTCAGCCTCGTAAATTCTGACTGCCACAGGTACTTGCAGAGGAATAGACAAATCCCTCTTCCTCGCAAACTCTGCTACCCTCACGCGCTCTCTCAGCTCCTTCATTTCTTCCTCCCATCTCACTTGCTTCCTGACGTCCCCCGCATTGACAGCCGCGCAAGTGAGCATATCGACTTCGAGAGGAGCAGTCCATTCGCCTTTATCGTCCCGGAAAATAATGACAGAGGGGGAGTAGATCATCGAGTGAGTGTAGAATGCGTTGTCGGGGTCCACAATGTAGTGAAAGTAGAATCGCTTGGAAACGGGAACGGTAAGGGAGGCGAAAAGCGTGCTGGAGCGGGCAAGCGATTCTTCCTGTAAATAATTAAGATGAGTTGGGAAAAGAATACGAAATATAGCGATACGAAACCTGCGCTTGGGACCCACTGATGAACCCTCCACCAGGTTTCTTTGCAGATGCGAAATTGAGGACGCCTATTTTGTCTTCCGTATTTTCCCTTTCATCGTCTTGATTTCTGTCCGCCTTCACGACCTCACGCAACCTCCTCGCGCCGACGAGTGTAGAGTACTCTCCAATAAGAATTCTAGCCTTTTTCTTCGTCTGGCCCCGCTTTTCACCAGCCGTGTCGTCGAACCCGTTTCCCTCTCGTTCGTTGATACCCGAGTTGAGCTGAGCATGGACCCAGTGACTCAGCCTCTCATCGTCAGGACCAAAGTATTCAGTGTTTTCCATCGTGTAGTCAAGCTTGCTCCTGAGATCGTATAGCTTTCTATTCTTCTCCACCTTCTTTGTTTCGTCGTTTTTTTGCTCCCTCTCTTGTTGACTCCCTTCCTCCGTGTCGTCAGTTTGTTCTACGTTCATTTCTTCCATACCCTCCTCTGTGCTTCCACCCCCTGTCTTTCGCCCATTGTTGGCATTTTCAATTTGTTCTACTTCCAATGTCTCCTCGTTGCTTCCTCCCTCCGTCTGTTGCCTGTTGTTAGAAATCCCGGTTGAATCATCCACCTCGATTGCCACCCTAGGTTCCAATATTATGCCTTCCTCCGTCTGTTGCCCGTAGTCAGAATTCCCAAACTGTTCCTCCACGAACACGTCCGTTTCCACCCCACGTTCCACCATGTTGTCCTCGTCAGAACGTCCAATGTGTGTTTCCACAACCACGACTATTTCCACCCCATGTTCCACCTCGTTGTTTTCCTCCGCCTGTTCCTCATTCCCAGTTTGCTCCAGCACCACTTTCGCTCCTTCGATATGTTCTCCTTTTCCCTCCCCTTCTCCGTCTTCCTCGCCTCCTTTTGCCTGCTCAAGATCACCCCCACTGATGGGCAAATAGTACGCCCCTTCGTCGAGTGCTTCAAGTGTACCTGCGGCAATCTCACGCAACTCATCGCGTGAGAGACGGTATGATCGATGACGAGGATAGTACCGAGTACTGTATGGTCCATAGAGTAATGTATCGTCGACCGTGCTGCGTGACTCGGGGGTTTCTGAAAATTCCGTCGGTGTGATGAAGAGACCAGCAATTGGTATGCTCTGCGCTTCGTTCACGTCGACCAGGCTGGGTGAATCAGATGGCATGTCTGCGGGGTTATTGTTGATGTCGGACTCGGCAGAACTAGGTACAGCTAGAACATCTGCTCCGGTGTCGTCCAAAATTGATTCAGAGGAGGTCTGCGGTTGCTCAATTTGCTGCAATACTAGAGGAGCTGCAGAGTCAGGAGAGACACCTAGGCCATCATTCGAGGCCCGATCTGTTGATCTGGTGATACGAATAAGCTGCATGAGCAAGATCACAATTTCCGAGCACTGGCGCACTTACGGTTCCATTATGGTTTGCCAGTGATTTCGAACGAGATTTTGGTGTTATGATGGGCAAGGATGTTAGGGGAGCACAACAAAGCTGTGTAGACATGCACGATCGATCGCAGTAATTTGTCAACTGGGGTTAAGTAACAAAATACGCGCATTATCATTATGGTGGCAATACAGAATTATACACTGTACACATAGTTGGATGTCAGACTTGAGAGACTAGAAAGAAACGGGTCCAAGGACATCCTGAAACTTATCCAAAGTATTACCATCCGGAATCGCAAACAATACCCGGTCGAACGAGGTCGAAAACCGTGCTCGCGTGCCCACAAGTAGTTCTCGCCATATCTCTGCCACCATCTTAACATCGTTCTGGAACACGCCAGTCCCAAAACTACCTAGGACAAGGTTCCGCACTCCGCGAAGCTCAAACCAAGCAAGAATCCGACCCATGCGCTCCGTCATCACTTCGCGGATGAGACCTTCGAGTGCAGCTGCACCGCCATCCCTTCCATCCCTATACCTATCGTCTGCATCTGATCTTTGCTGTCGACTGTTACTACGGCCATGTTTCTTCCTCACCAGCCCAGCATTGACAGCTGGACTAGTAACAACCTCAACCCTAAGAGGTTTCACCCATGCCCCATTATCGTCCCTGAATAAGACGACTGTTGGTGAATAGATCATGGAATGTGTATAGAAGCCACCTCCGTCATCTCTTTTGTGTAACTCGTAGAATGGTTTTGCTGTGCGACTAGACAGTGATTCGTACAGAGACGACGATCGTGCGATGGATTCTTCTTGTGCAATAGCACCATTCATGAAACCACCCCCGGGTTTTGTAGCTGAAGCGAAGTTGAGGATTCCCAATAGAGGATTTGACCGTCGGTTTTGTATAACTTCCTTCAGGTATCGTGCGCCTTGAATGGTAGATAATGGAAGAACGGCCAGTTGAGCTTGTCTTGATAGAACTTGATTGCCCGGACGGTGTGGCGACTGCCAGTGACGGAGCTCGATCAAGTCATCAGAACATAGGACTGTATTTCTTCGACTGTAATTGACGTCTGCTGCGATGGAATGTCGGTAGGCGCTATTCCCATTCGGGATAGGCTCGTCGACATAACCTCTGCGAATTGCGTCTAGTGTATCCTTTGCTATTTGGCTGAATTGAACTCGACGTGGGTCATGGCTTCGGCTGGGTGGTGGTGGTGGTCCAGGTCTTCTATGATCTGCACCTCGTCGTGGGTGTCGATAACGGTTGGGACTGCGTTGCACGTTCCCTAACACTTCTTGCATGAAGATAAAAGAAGTCAAGAAGAAAAAGAGGAGGAGGAATACAGTGACTGGCAAGTCTGTGTTGTCTATTGTGGTCGTCTTGAGCTGAAATTGGCTGCTGCGGGTGGCCATACCTCAGTGAGTCAGTCTGTAAGTAAACCCTCGTGACTGATCATGAGCACTTAGCAAATTAGCAGCCTTCTTCCTCTCTCCAGACTAATGGTACCACTCTACAATGGCAGAACGATGTTGACAAACGGTAATCCGTATTCAAGTACATTGGCTATCAATTCGGGCCGTTTACGGGATTGAACGCGTTTGCTTGCTTGGACGTGACAAAATGTTGATCCCTCTTCACCATCTTTTTGAATTGTCGTCTTTTCGATTCGATACCGAAACCAAAGAAAACGATTTTTCAGATGACCTCTCTCCTATTACGCCAAGGTTTTTCGTGCCTCTTCTTGAGGACAAACCCCAGAATCCGATCCTAGAGAGCCTGAGGCTGGAAGCAGCGAATTCGAATTTGCCAGACAGAAGGGTGAAAGTCAAGGGTTGGGTGGGAGACAAGGAGCCACTCGCGGTTGAGGGAGACGAGGTGTTGTCGACAGAATCTGCGAAGACGAAACTTGATATCAAAGTATGTAAAATATGTTATCTGCTTCGAAAATACATTGAAATGTATCTGCTTAGAATGCAATGCTTTCATGGGACAGACTCCGTCCAACGCATACAACCTGCGCATCCCGTACTCCCTTTCTTTCAGAACAAAACGAGTACATCGTTTCGTCAGCTAGAAGCCAGTAGGCATTCAAATACCACCACTATACTTTCTATGTTATCTTACAAGCTCAAGTGCTCAGCCAGGTCATTTTGGTCCGTCTCACCGTCTCACCACCACGACTGAACGCGATTTTCTCACTTGTCTCAAGTCCACCGTTCTTGGGATCTCATCTCAATTACACACTTGGGATTCACACACAGAGACGTTTGTAAAAGCGAGTGCCGAACAGACTAGAATTCTTGTTGATGGGAAAGATGACGTTGTAAGCACAAGGTGGGTTGCTAACGATTTTTGACGCTTGCAGTAATGTCAACCATTGTTCAAGTTTCCTAGCGCGTTTTCTTACAATCGGGACACTATTGCGTCGTTTGGAGTTGCTATTGCATTCGTTGAGGACAAGGTACGTCTGATTTGCTTTTTTTAGTGTCTCTAATGTTCTGCAGATCTGCAAAAGAAGGCCCAACAATACATGCGTTTGCCCACTCCCTTTCCACGATAGTAGATTATGTCAGAGACAGACTTGTTGAATATCCTCCGAGCGACCCGGACTTGGAAACGGGCAGTGGGCGATTTGGGCTATCAAATTTATGGAGTCGGTATCAACTATATGAAGAACTGCTAGTCGCTCTGGGTGATCTTTATGGACGGGTAAGTTCGATTACACTCCCCATTTTCTTATCTCAATCAAACATACCACCCAGGGGGAATCACTCCATCCACATGAATACCCCCACCTCGATTCTTCACCAACACTCCTCCTTTCCCGAATCTATGAGCACCTTTCGTTTCACTTTGACCGCTTTTCTCCATTACTGATACGGTCGATCATGGCATTTATTTTATCGACAACTTCTCACGATTATATCCAACACATTGCCCTCTCTGTCGGTTTCGGTCAACAACCGAACACTGGACTCAGTCAGTTGACGCGTGCACGCACCACTAATACCGAATTCGACGACGAAGAAGGGCAAGAAGAAGACATATTTGATATTCTTGATAGCATCGAGACGGGGTTCCCGAGTTTCTTCCCTCAGGACATGTTAGACTTGCTGCCAGCAGCGCAGAAAAGTTTGCTACTGTTGAGGATTGCCCAGCCAGAGCACCAGTTGCTGAGTAGTGGCTCTGGAAATCCGACCAAGGCTGATGTGAAATGGCTTTGGACTGCTAAAGAGGTCGACGCTGCATGGAAGGGACTGCCTCTGAGTCCTGAGTCTTCACCCGGTTGTCTGTCCAATGGTCCGGCACCTCCACAACCATCATTGGTCACATACGAACCCGAACTCTCTGCATTTTGCATGTTCGATCTCGAGCCTGGAGTTGGCGTCTTGAGACACTCGTCTTTCAATGCAAAAGATGCCACTGGTATCTCTACCTCCACATCGATTCTTCAGAAGTTCATATCATCCTTCCCACCTTCTCTGCCGCCAATCACTCCCACACTTTCCATCCTATCCTCCCTAACTTTCCAACCGCTTATGCAACGCGCATCTACGCTCTCAAGAACTCTACTCGAAATTTTTATTAGACAACCGGGAAAGCTCAACTTCCGTACGCATCTCGTTTTGATGAAGAATTTCCTCCTCGTCGCGAAGCCGGAATTTAAGACAAGATTGGTGGCTGCGCTGTTTGATGATGCGGGTGAGTTCATAACCGGAGGTAGCTCTGCGCATGCGATGTTAGTTAGAGCGGTGAGGCGGAGACAGAAGGAGGGGTACGGCATGGATGTGGCAGAGCAAAGCAAGCGTAGACGGCGCCAGCGGGGTCAGGAAGATAGTAGGAACAAAGTGGAAGAAGCAGAGAGCGAGAACAAAATACCTTGGGCAGTGGGACTCGCGCCCCATTTATTTGAAAGGGAGACATGGCCGCCTGGGGGTGCGGATCTTTCATTCTTTTTGAGGACGGTTATTGTGGATTCGTTGGATTGGCGAGATAATAGGAGCCAGGATGATGAAACAGTGGGAGATGATACCGTTGTTTTGGAAGAGGCAGAGTGGAGATTGGGCTTTGCGATTAAGGATTTGCCGGTTGGAAAGAGGGGTGAGAAGTGGTTAAACCCTTTATGTGAGTATGTGATTCTCTTGATCTGTACTATAAACTGACGACCCTCCTCGCGCTTTCAGCTATTGAAGCTCTGGATTTTTTGTACATGGATTATAAACCCCCTAAACCGTTGGAAGTTTTGATATCCCCTGATATATTGTCGAAGTATCAGCGCATGTTTGCATTCATATTGAGGCTACTTCGGCGTAAGTCTAACAATCCTTCTTTTTACATCTTTCAAAGTTTATTTTGTCTTATCCAGTTGAAAACGCACTCAAATCGTTGTTCCGCATGTCAACGCATCGAATACATTCGACTTTTCTCTTTCCCACTTTGACGAAATCAAGACAACTTCTTTTACACTTCCGATTCGTGGCGCAGTCATTTATTTCAAGTCTTTCGGGATACATTTTTGATACCGCTATCGGTGGAAATTTTGATATTTTCCTTGCACGCCTTTCATCCTCCAAGTTACTACCATCCGATATCTCGATTTCGGGCTTGGATCGCACTGTAGATGGTGATCCTGGCGTACATAACATCTCAGGCTTTTCGGACATCTTTGAAGTTGCTCGATGTCATACCGCGTTGTTGGACGATATCCTCAGTGCCTGTCTGCTCCGATCTGGGCAAAGGGGTGTTGGCGACTTGTTAAGACAAGCAATGGATATTGTTCTAGAATTCACCATCGTTATCGGGGAGTTGCATCGTGGTCGGATGGAAGAGTATCAAGTGGCTCCAATGGTGGAAGATTTGTACAGGAGATTTTGTGTGAAGATGACCATGCTTGTCAGTTGCTCATTCATGTATTCTATGTATTCCTCTTCTGAATTGTTTCTTTTTTTACCGCTAGACAAAGGCTATCAAGGGTTTGGTTGAAAGGGGCCCATCAAGATCAACACCGAAGTCACCCTTGCAGGCTTATATAGGAACCAAACATCGCACGAGCGGAGGGTTGGAAGTGTTACATCAGTTGCTTTTGAGGTTGGACTTGACGGATTGGTGGAGCTCGCGAGGAGTTTGACAGATAGGAAAGCATCGGGTTTCGCTTTGTATATTTATTTTAATTGTCATTTCACTTTTGCTCATTCACCATCATTACAATGTCGACAGCCAAATCTGATTCCGGTTTATTTCCAACCTGCCATATGCCAGGAACTCATAAGCCTAATCGCTAAATCTGGAGTGTGGGTCGTCAACAGGATTATCAATTTATCATATAATGTGTTGAGGATTCTTGCAATTGTCTTGCAGGATGTGAGGAGGAACTGTACCATGGTTTTTTCCATCGGATCATCCAAGGTGCTCAGTATTCTTCCTGTGGATTGTTTAGCGGCAGGTATCTTCTGTGCAATGATGTTCTGGACTGAGGGCTGTCCGAGTCTAACATGAACACACGAGGACTTGGTACTGCCTTTTGGTTTCGCCAATTTTCTGGACAAGTTTGATGATCAATATGTCCTTGGGTTCTCCGAGAACAGTCAGCATCTCGAGTGAGTTCACTGTCCTGATAACCAATGCTTAACACATCAGTGGCAATGGTGATTCGTTGCTGTTGAGGAATCCAAAGGTCTGGGTATTGGAATATTGAAGGATGGCCCAGTTTCAATGAAAGACGAATTCGCTTGGCAAGATTGCTGAAGCCTTTGGATTTTCCACGCTGCCACCGAATTGCGATACGGAAACCGAAAGAAATTTCTCTTGCAAAAAGCGACTGTGTTCGCACCACTGTCCGGGATTCATCGTTTTGAAGACGATGTTGTTCTCTTGTTGAGTATTTCATCCGAGTCGTTCGCAGCGAGAGAAAAAAACAGAACATATAACAGGGGTACATAGAAATTTGGTCTGTCTTTCGAAATCTGTGGAACAGAGGTTTTACCAGTAGCTACATTAGCCATGTTCACTTTTTTTTACGGGCATGACGAGTTTGGACGTGGTGCTCCAAATCGTGAGGTGTTCCGAAAGGCCTTGAACAATGCGGACAATCGTGACCTGTTGAATAGTAGGAACATATTGAGCATCAATATTGAGTACAAAAAAGGGGGGGCATCCACTTTGTTCATCCTGATGTTTCTTTGAGATGTGGGTTTGATAACGTGCCACATTGGTGAAGCCTTCCTCGCAATTGTTGAACGTACAACGGATATCTGTTGGATAGAGACTTTATTATTAGGAGCTCACACATTAATAAGTAATGCCATTCACATTTTCTCCTCGCTTGATATTTGTTATCATTCAGACACGACGTATACCAAGCAGAACATTAGCTACAACTGAACATGTTTAGAGATGTTCACTCACTCTCCCCCTTATGAGTCCCGATATGTCGGTCCAAATCTTGCCTGGCTGTGCAAAGCCGTGGACACTGGGGACACTGGAATGTAAGTTTTTTACGACCTGACATATGGAAAATAATGGTGTTCAAAGATTGTCATCACCTACATATCACGTAATGAAAAAAGCAACCACTTACCAACAACATTTCTGACTGTCCGGGTCCATCATCAGCACGTATATTTCTACAGGTAATAACATGTATACTCACACCAGCCTGAGCCCTTTAGTTCATGTGTCTTGACGTGTCGGTTCCGGTTGTCAATACGTGCAAATGTCTTGGGACAATTAGGAACCGTACAAGAATCTGTTGAATATAAAATTTATGAGCGCAAAAATACAAAAAAAGGGCGGAAATAACGGCGTTCACGTTAGACTTACAGCCAACGCCTTCTTCCTTTTTCACATGAGACTCGACGTGTCGCTTCCAGGTGTATTCACTCCCAAGTTTCGAAGTACAACCATCATGCGTACAAGCATCTGTTGAATAGAAATTTTATGAGCACCAAGATACCAATAAAGGGGCGCTTTAACGGCGTTCACGTTAGACTCACAGACGACGCCTTTTTCTTCATGAGACTTGACGTGTCGTTTCCAAGTGTATTCACTCCCAAGTTTCGAAGTACAACCATCATACGTACAAGCATCTGTTGAATAGAAATTTTATGAGCACCAAGATACCAATAAAGGGCGCTTTAACGGCGTTCACGTTCCGGACTGAGTCCCGCTCAATCATTCAACGTGAAGTAGTATAAAAGGCCCCAGCTACTATCGAACCCATCATCAGTACATATGTTTCCATGGGTAATAACATAGAGACTGACCATACGTTTAGACGCCGTCCAAATGAATGGCGTTCGCATTGTCTAGGAAAAGTAAACACTTACGTTTCACGGTCTTAGGTACAGACGAGCCGCCTGGCGCTCCATCACTTTGAGCGTCCTCGTCCGAGTCTAGCGAGACTGTGCAGGTCTATCATCAGCATATATACTTCAATGGATGACAAAATGTAGGCTTACAATTATGCTTTTCTGCTACGTGCTTAGAAAGGTCTGCCTTGTCTCTCACTTGCTGACCACAAAAGTATTCAATTTCAACAGGTGTTATAGACGAGCCGCCTGGCGCTCCACCACTTTGAGCGTTCTCGTCTAGCGAGACTGTGCAGGTCTATCATCAGCATATATACTTCAATGGATGATAAAATGTAGGCTTACGCTCATGCTTTTCTGCTACGTGGTTAGCAAGGTCTGCTCCGTCTTCCACTATGTGACCACAAAAGCATTTGTCAACAGGTATTGCAACGACCATGTTGGCGAACAAGAAATAGAAACTAAACATGATAAAGATAAGAGATTTCATGACAAATTTCGAACGAAAGAGACCAGCTGAGTTCAGGTTGTCAACTCGCATGCATTTTATAGTAGTAACACGATGGGTTTCAGATTCCGCAACAATCGGCTGTGATCAGGTCCAAGGACAGATGCAATAAAATACAGACGCTTTCAGAGTCGACCATCTGTAGAGGAAGTGGATGCCTTCCCGCAGACATCTGGTGCAAGTCTAGTGCACCAGATATGCACGGTGTCACCTGCACCAGACTTTTTCGAACTCGAGCAATGTAAGGACACCATATGGTTTCAAACGTTTCGAATGAGGCCATCTCAACTAAACGCCTGATGACGGATCCGGAACGCTCCGGTTTATCACCGACCTGCCATATGGAGTACCGGGAACTCATTAAAATATCTTGTTCTGATCACTAAATCTGGTCTTGCAAGGAGGAGGAACTGTGCCATACTACTACTGTCCCTAGCGTCCTTTCTGTGGATTGTTAGCAGCCGTGCAATGATGTTCAAGCTCTGAGCTGTGGTGAGGGCCGTCCGAGTATAATATATGAACGCACGAGGACTTGGTGGTTACGCCCATTTCAATCTTCTGTACAAGTTCGATGATCAATGTCCTTGGGTTCTCCGAGAACAATAGCATCCTCTGTCCCAACAAATGCTTAACACATCAGTGGCAATGATGATTTGTTGCTGCTGAGGAATCAAATTTAAAAGGTTCTGGGTATTGAAGGATGGCCCAGTTTCAAATTAAAGACACGAAATTCGCTTGGAAAGATTGCTGAAGCCTTTGGGTTTTCCACGGTGCCACTGAAGGTAGCTTGCAACACGGATACCGAAGGAAATTTGTCTTGCAAAAAGCGACTGTGTTTTCACCACTGTCCAGATTTCAACCCATCGAAACGCCAGTGTTGAGTATTTCATCCGAGTTGTTCACAGCGAGAAAAAGTAAGGGATACATAAAAATTTGATCTGTCCTTCAGAATGACTACCTGGACCGCCAACATCACTTGTGCCGCCGTTCTCCCGCATGGAACGAAGGGTCACAACACACCAAAAACATAAAACTCCTGAGGGTGACTGTGGAACATAATAATTTGAGGTTTTGCTCCCGGATTACCACTAGCTACATTAGCCACGTTCACTTTTTTTTACGACGACAAGTTTGGGCATGGTGCTCCAAATCGTGAGGTGTTCCGAAAGGCTTTGAACATTGCGGACAATCGTGACCTGTTAGATAGGAACATATTGAGCTCCAAATTTAATACAAAAAAGCGTGGCATCCACTTTGCTCCTGCCCATGATTCCTTGAGATGTGCTTTCGATACCGCACTAGTTCATTGAAGCTTTTCGTGCAATTCTTGAACGTACAATGGATATCTGTTGGATAGAGACTTTATTAGGAGCTAACACATTAATAAGTAATGCCATTCACATCTTTCCCTGGCTTGAGATTCAAGTTTGTCATCATTCAGACACGCATACCAAGCAGTACATTAGCTACAACTGTACATGTTTCAGAGATGTTCACTCACGCATTTTCTCATGAATATTGTCGATGTGTCGTTTGAGGTGGTCATTCCTTGTGAAAATCAATGTACAACGGGAACACTGGAAGCCTTGTTGGACAGGGATGAAGTTCGTTACCAGCTGACATATGAAAAATAATGGTATTCACCATCTGCTCAAAGTTTGTCACCACTTACATAACGTCGTGACAAAAAGCAACCACTTACTAGGGTTAATATTGCGAGGGGTGACTATCCGGGTCCATCAGCACAATCATCAGCACATATATTTCTGCAGGAAATAACATGTAGACTTTTACAGGCGGCGCCCTTCTTCGTATGCAACTCGATGTGTTTTTTCTGCTTTTCTTTACTCGTAAATGTCGAAAGACAACCATCTTGCGTACAAGCATCTGTTGAAAAGAAATTTTATGAGCACCAAAATACCAACAAAGGGTCGCTTTAACGGCGGTCACATTCCGAATTGAGTCCTGCTCAATCATTCAAACGTGATAACATGTAGACTCACAGCCCTTTTCTTCATGTGCTTTAACGTGTCGGTTCCGGTTGTCACTACGTTTAAATGTCCTAGGACAATCAGGAACCGTACAAGGATCTGTTGAATATAAAATTTATGAGCACCAAAATACAAAAAAAGGGCGGAATTAACGGCGTTCACGTTAGACTCACAGACGACGTCTTTTTCTTTTTTCTTATGAGACTTGACGTGTCGCCTCAAGGCTGATTTACTCCCAAGTTTCGAAACACAGCTGGCATCATGCGTACAAGCATCTGTTGAATAGAAATTTTATGAGCACCAAGATACGGCGCTTTAACGGCCTTCGCGTTCCGGACTGAGTCCCGCTCAGTCATTCAAACGTGATATAGTAGAAAAGGCCCCAGCTATCGAACCCACCATTAGTACATATATTTTCATGGGAATAACATATAGACTGACCATGCGTTTAGACGTGATTGTTCCGTCCAAAAAAAAGGCACATTGAATGGCGTTCGCATTGTCTAAGAAAAGTAAACACTTACATTTCACGTTCGACGTAGATGTCTTCTTACGTTTAGACGAGCCGCCTGGCGCACCATCATTTTGAGAGTCCTCGTCTAGCGAGACTGTGCAGGTCTAACATCAGCATCTATACTTCAATGGATGATAAAATGTGGGCTTACAATTATGCTCTTCTGCTACGTGCTCAAGTATTACAGACGAGCCGCCTGGCGCTCCACCACTTTGAGCGCTCTCGTCTAGCAAGACTGTGCAGGTCTATCATCAGCATATATACTTCAATGGATGATAAAATGTAAGCTTACAATTATGCCTTTCTGCTACGTGCTTAGAAAGGTCTGCCCCGTCTCTCACTTGCTGACCACAAAAGCAATTTTCAACAGGTATTACAGACGAGCCGCCTGGCGCCCCATCACTTTGAGCGTCCTCGTCCGAGTCTAGCGAGACTGTGCAGGTCTATCATCAGCATATATACTCCAATGGATGATAAAATGTAGGCTTACGCTCATGCTTTTCTGCTACATGGTTAACAAGGTCTGCCCCGTCTTCCACTATGTGACCACAAAAGCATTTGTCAACAGGTATTGCAACGGCCATGTTGGCGAACAAGAAATAAAAACTAAACATGATAAAGATAAGAGATTTCATGATGACAGACTAAAAAATTTGGTTGTTATATGAAAATTTTCGAACGAAAGAGACCAGCTGGGTTCAGGTTGTCAACTCGCATGCATTTTATAGTAGTAACACACGATGGATTTCAGATTCCGCGTGATAGCCAACAAACGGCTGTGATCAGGTGGACAGATGGAATAAATATAGACGCTTTCAGAGTCGACCATCTGGACGCCTTCCCGCAGACATCTGGTGCAATCAAAGTCTAGTGCACCAGATATGCAAAAGTTAAGGTTGCGCGGACCACATGTTCTCACCTGCACCAGAACTCGAGAGTCGAGCAGGTGAAGTAAGGCCTAGTAAGCCTCACCATATGGTTTCAAACGTCTTCAAATGTGTTGTTGGTCGCAATAGACGCTGAAATTTGAATTTTTTGTCCTTGCCATCAAGATTCAACATAGAGTAAGCAGTTTGGTGCCAACGAAAATATTTGAATCCGAATTGGTTACGGTTTGATGCCGCTGCATCTCTGCACCAGACAACCAGATTTCTAAGGGAAGACTGAAGTCACCCACTGGTGTGATCTTGTCGAAAGATCACTGATGAGGGTCCTTGCCTCTCATTCAGCCAAGAACGGATACATAAGGTAAGAAAACGGGTAACTTGAATCTCGTCAGTCTGGCTACGGGACACTAAGGTTGCGACGCCAATGGGGTTGAAACTTGAAACACAACTTTGTTACCTGAAGAAAAAAGGGAGCGGGTTTATCGTTATGCCTGAGTCAGAAGTGCCAGCTTTTTGACGCGTTTAACTAATGACTGTCTCGCGAAGCAGATTCCCGATGAATTTGCGGACTGCAGGTCTTGTGTTGTCAAGTTGGGGATCACCAGCGAACTCAAAAGTTCGTTGATGTTTTTTTTTTCACATGGACGTATTTTGGAGCCCTGTCTCTCTGTAGTAACTTAAATCCAACACAGGGTTGAAAAAGTAGTATTCGGACACATCCGACACTTTAAGATACATGGTGCAAAGAATTTCTGCAGGAAGGTGAGAGGTATCTTCGTTTTTGAGGTCGCTTTCCCAGATCTCGGCGTGCTCGCTGATTTGTGGCGTCCTAGGTCCCTTTTATCTGAATGACCGGATCCGTCCCCGACGCTAGAGAGACAAGCTTTCTGAATCCACGCGCACTGCGCGTGAATTGACACGAAAAGCACTGCCGTCTGTTCTGCAAGACTCATCGACGTCGTGTCATTGGTAGATTTCACAGCACTGAGCAGTATATATTCAAAGTCGTGTTCTTCGAGATCTCTGCAGGAGATTGTTTATTGATCCGCAGACCAAGTCTTTTGGTGATTCATCGAGCGAAAGAGATCCGGATGTGTTGAGATGTACGTTTTCTCTCGATCCTGAGGGCATGTAAGTGAGCTAAAGTGGCGTGAAAACCCAGAGATGATTTAGAAAGACGCCTCTCAAAAATTTTTGACAGCGGTTCGGTAGTACTTTGCCTGCCGCGCACGCGGCGTTGTGGTATTAGCACTGAGTACGGAGACTAATGATTTGATGCGCCACATGGACACGGAGCCGCGATGAAGTAAATTAGGAGATGCAGGTTATAAAGTGGTAGACGATTCCTAACATGGACCCTGCGAAATTGATAGCTAGCTGGCTGGCCGTTCGGTGGACTTGACGTGTTCTATGTCTTACTAATATTCTTTCGGCATATTTTTGGGGCATCGTAGAAGATTTGGGCTTACACGCATCAGCGTTGGCTGGCAAGATTGACCGAGGAATGGGCTGAGTACTTAGTCAAAGGTGTCTGACTCTCAGATAGCATATTGTTACCTAGGTCTGTACTACGGTAGTTGGAAGAACGAAGTGTGTCACGTCAACGATATACCGTCGTCATGGATAGGTCAGCTGCATCGCAGCATTGATGGCAATCACTAGGGAAGATCACTCGGACGCAAAGGTGAGGATTGGCGGTGATTGTTTGAGGATCCATGAACTGACACTGAGGTAAAAGCTGCAAATTGTTCAGGGGTATGAGGGGTCATTTGGTCGTATAAAGTTGGTACGTATTTCATGTTTTTATTCCGAGCAGGTTAGTGGGGTACATTTGAAAAGGGGTAGAAGAGGAAGTACGAAGACAGGGTTTGGACTGATGGGTCGCGGCCAAAAGTACAACGGCATGGTGAAAGAAGGTGGGATCGTCTACTTCTTAGAAGAAGGGTCAGGCCCAGCCCAAGAATAGGGGGTAAAAAAACATAAATGAATGAATTCGGGGGAGTTGAAGGATATGTATCCGAACCGCAAATTGCAAGACCGGAGGAGAGTACATGGATACATCAATCATGGACATCAACCTGAAACTCTTTTGACAAGCTGGGGAGGTGTGGTTGCCGTGGGTACACACTGACAGTAATTAAATAAAATATTTTCTTTTTCCAATATTTGTTTTTTATTTCGCCTGGCTAGTTTCTCAAGAGCATTAGTGACATTCGTCGCCTCTATCAATGGCCACGACCATCGAGACAGCGGCGGGTCAGGACGTTCATGCTACTAGAGAATGCGGGCAAAGAGTGGCCCTTCCAGATAAGACTATTCTCCTTCCCGATTTGGGCAAATAGCGACCCTGCCAATATCCTCGGAAGTGGAGATCATATAACTCAACTCACCGACGGACTCTTCGTCTCTCCGTTTCCCCACACGAGTCCATGTC
>Ga0307514_10002474_pt1 | contig 19140 bp, 15 predicted proteins | sample 16_EM_MG_FD_203088 | JGI IMG/M metagenome (GOLD analysis project Ga0307514, IMG submission 203088) | Populus trichocarpa ectomycorrhiza microbial communities from riparian zone in the Pacific Northwest, United States - 16_EM | ecosystem: Host-associated > Plants > Roots > Unclassified | place... | reverse complement strand
TTCGTAGACACCTGCATAATGGCACTCATCTTATGAATTCACGGTCGGCTTTTTGAATATAGTTTGAGCTTGATACGAAGTCTCTAATTCCTGGCTTAGAGGTCTGTAGCATCCCTCCAACTGCTCTAGTAAATTTTGGAAGTCCTCGAAAACCGAAAGCTTCAAAAAGGCGCTATTCCCCATACAGTTTAGTGCTTTTCTGCGATTTTCTCAATTCTACAGACAACTATGCCTCTGGAGAGAAGGGACAATCTGTTTTCCTTTTAAATCTACAATTTTTTTCATGTGATTACCTTACAAACTCGGTTTTTAACATTTTTTGCATGACGGTCACTTTTGGTATGATTTCGCATTTTACCAAGACTTATGTCCACTGTCTACATATGACCGACCACCTATATACAGCTGTACATGTATACTCCCCACACACTCAAAATGTAAGACTTCTCACTGCTCCTACCAGTACAGCGAACATTGTAATCTCGAAATACTCCTTGCAAAGCTCTTTTACAGCGACTTCTTTGTTCGTACAGAACTAAATAAAGAAAAAAGTACCTTCCACCCTGCAAGCTCCCAAAAAAGCAATCCATATGATAATACACTCCTACACGCATCGGAACTCATTTTAAGCATCCTCATCACTTTCTGCACCAGCAGTTGGCTCTTCGCCCCCCATATATGCACCAACCTTGCTGCAGCCAATGTTCGAATACACAACACTACCCTTTCCCAGTTTATCCACATTCTCGCCGTTGGCAGTCTTCAAGAGAGTGCTTTCCCTTCCATCTTCCTCTCCTTTCTCCCTCTCCTCCTCTTCCTCCTCCCCCGCTCCACCCATATCTTCATCCCAATCCCCCTCCTCTCCATCCTCCTCCAAGAGTCCTCTCTCCTTCACTGCCCCAATCAACCTCTCTGCCTCTCTCAGAACCCGCTCACCTTTCTCAACCCCCTCTTCATCCCTCAGCGCCTGTAACAGATCAACACCGGCCAGTAGCACTGCACACATCCTCCTATCCGATAATCTCATTTTGAAATACAGTACCGCATCATCGAGGACTCCCGCAGCCTCAAATACTCCAACAAATCCAAAAGCAATATCTTCCCACACGCTTTCAGGAGGGATAGTACCAGTGTTATAAGCGGCAATGATGGCATCCGTCAATGCATGGATGGTGAGCCGTGTCGTCTTTGGGGAGGGAGAGTTAATGTTCAGGGTAAGTGGCAATCTGTATTTCTTTGTGAAATTGAATGCTGCTACAAGACAGATACTGTTCATCGCCTTGAGAAGCCTTCGTTGGACTGCATATGGAATGGAAATGAGGTCCGCAATCCCCGTTGAAATATCCTGTTCAGCTCTTTTCCCTTGTTGAACGATGCCCCCAGTGCTAGAAAAATTATACGATCTCTGACGGTACAGGCTCTTCGACTTGGCCGAGATACGTTTTGCGGGTTGAAGTTTCGGATTCTCGTCATCATCAGTCTCCATTGCTTCATCTTCATCGTCCAATTGCCGCTGCAGCTCTTCCCCGCTTCCTGATGCTTCCATGCCCACGGCAATAGGCGACATTGAACGGACCCTATTACCCTCCCAGGCAATACCACTATCACGGCCCCACTCCCCGCGACGTTTGCCTGAGCTAATCTGCTCCCTCCACCTGTCCAGTCTCTGGGCTCGATATTCCCGCCTGTAAAAATACCATCCCAAAATTAACCCAACAACATCCTAACCCACAACATGGTGATAGCAGAGATATATCATACCTGAAAACGCCCCTGGCAAATTCTCTCAAATCCCTTTCATCCAACAATCTCTCCTTTGCAGCTTCAAGCTCAAATGCCCTCGTAGCTCTTTCAATAGCAGCATCTTCCTCCTCCTGTTGTGCTCTAGCTTGCTCGGGATCCTCGTAAAAGGATATACATCTCTTCGACTTTGTTTGCATGGGTAGAACGATGCTATCGTTTGTGCTATTTCCATTACCGGAAAAAGAGTTGGAGCGTTTGTGGGTGCGGACGGGCGGCATGGTGATTATGCGGGATCTATTTTAGGGGTGGAGTATTAGAGGTTGCAGGTGTTTGGTGAGGGAGGTGGGATAATGAAAGATGGCACGTAAGCAGGAGTTTGTTGTATTGGTCCAGTTGGTACGTTATATGTGGGTCCCCATGCAGTGCAGTAGGGTGCACAATCTTTGTAGATGGGTCTTCCGTTTGTCCAGGGACAGAAAACACCAAAGTACAGACAGCAGATGGCCAAGGCTATAACTATGGTATTCCAGCCCCGGAAGGTTCTTCAACCTAACAGAACGCAGCGGAATAGGAGCTGAACAAAGACAAAGACAATGTGATGCGATTTGGCGATGTAATGGGATTCAAAAGCCTGGGTATCTGGCAATTTAAACCTGAAACTCTCTGTCAACTTAAGGTCCTACGTTGGCGCCCCAGCAATACGTAAAGAATGCTCTCGCGTCTCAGGATCCCCAAGTAACCAAGTATGCAGAAAGCAGGAAGCGAGTTTTTATTGATAGCTGTAGCTAACCCTGCAGCTCATGAACATTTTTGAATAGGCAATGAATGAAAGAAAGAGAAACTGGCGACTCAGCAGAGGGTGAGAGATGGCTACTAAGTGTTTTTGCCACTGTATGACACATTTCGTGGGAAGACGCGTTCGCCTTCCGCGTTCCCTTGCAAGAGGGGGGGTTGGGAAGACGTGACTCAATCCCTGGAGGGGTTTATTTAGCGTATGTGGCCCTTGCTGTTGGCTTTGCATCCTTCTCGTGAGGGCTGGTGGTCGCACATGCAGATGCAAGAAAGTTCACCCCTCCTAGTTTCACTGTGCGCGTCCGAGGACAAAGATATATTTACGTACATACAGAGATCTACCTAGGTAGGTAGATACCCGTATAGGTACTTAGCACACTACCTAAAGTCTCGTGATTGTCCGCTTACTCAGCTTCAACGAATATTCACGTCGGGATTATGCCAAGCCCCTGAAACTGCGGTTGTAACCGAACGCCAGGTATAGTACACTCCTTGGTACATATCGAGCCCATGGCATGACACAAGTACTGTAGATCCAACAACTGAATGCCAATGACCAGCCGGGGTATATCACTTCCTGATCTCGTGCCCAGACCGATTTATTTTGGGGGTGTGTGTTATAAATCGACTACTTCCATACCTTATTACGGAATAATCGCAAGTTCAAGCACTCAACAAATAACAGATACCGCGGATGCTACGAGACCATGCTGGTTGATTCTATATTTGAGACATGAAGTAGGTGTTACCCTGAGTACCCATGACACTGGATCACGATTACTATAACAACGTAAACTGCGAGCAATCATCTGGGTTCCAACCACTTATACCAGGACTAGTATGTAGCATCCCCATGCCTAACCAAAAGCAGTTGCGGGGCAGTTGACAGTTCCCTCTTTTCCTTATATCTGCCCTGCAATTATCCGTGGTGGGGCAAGCCGCTCACTACCTACTAAACCCCAACAAATATTAAACCCCAACAAACGCAAGCTCAGGGTAACTCCGGATCCCACGCAGATTTATTTTTGTGTGGTAGCTTAAATCGGCGTCATGTGTCAATCTGTGCCCATAAGCATAACCTACTCGCACGATGCTCCTCACAGTAGTACTTTTGCTTGAAGACTCATGTTCCATTTCTAGACCAAAACACTGTAGAGCATTCTCCCTCCACTTAGATGGCTAACGATAAATTCAGATACAAAAATTCGAAAATTCCTCTAAACATAATACTAAAAGATAAAAGAAAATAAGGTATAATAAAATCCGAGAGAGAGGAATCCCACGGTAGCATACATCTAGCTTAAGGCTCGAGTTTAGACACAATCTAGCATACTCTCGGGACAATACTACCCACCCTACTTCTTCCCCTCCACCTTTGCCGCCTCTGCCTTTGCCGTCTCTGCCTTTGCCGCCTCTGCCTTCGCCAGCGCCTTCGCCAGCGCCTCCGCCATCGCCTCCGCCTCCTTCTGCTTCTTCCTCTTCTCCTCCTCCTCCTCCTTCGCCTTCTTTTCCCTCTCTGCCTTCTCCCTCATCTCCTTCTCCACCCTCTCGTTATCCGCCACCACCCTCCTGCTCCCCACCAACCCATTCAGACTCACACCCAGCCTAACCTGATTCCAATCCCCCTTATCCCCCACATAATCCGCCACCAGCACCCCCACACCACAATCCCCTTCTCCAGGTTGCGTTCCTGTATTATGTTTCAGGGCCAAATAACCAACCACCGCTGGATTCACCTTCTCAGCAACCCCCTCCGGCCAGCATTTCACATTCCAAAAGTTACTCGCCGAGAGAAAGTTGAGATAGATCGGTGGCGGGGAGTAATTATTTATCCCCACAGTATCCTTTATATGGCTATACACCCCCGCGCGATCAATATGCGCAGTGACATACTCAATCTTCTGGTCGACATTTTCCTCCGCCAGGACCTCGCAGAAATCTTGGACTTGGATGTGCCCACCGGAGGATGTATAGTTAGGTGTATTATATTTCCACGAGCTGCCGTCAATACCCCAGTCTTTAACCTCAGGATGTAAGCCGAACCGACGAATCAACACACACTTCCCCCTACACTGTTGTAGCGTGGGAATTTCTACCCCAGTATACCACTTCCCCACATCTGGTGCAATAATTTTCTCATACAATATTTTTGAAAATGTCGCATCTGGAACCTCGAACGGTCCTTCGCGCTTAAGACTAACCATCACAGTCTCCGACGGGTTCGCAGCCAGGAACTCATAGACATGGTTCAGGAGGGTGGTAAGGAGATGCTTCCCTCCAGTGAGTGATACCGGAAAGGCGCCATGCACAAGCCACATATTAGTCCCCTTCTGTTCTGGCTGCGCACGAACATCGAGAAACCGAATCCCATTCGCCAACTGCACTGGTACAGGATGCGCCTGACATCTTACCGACGGCGCGGCAACATGGTGTGTTGGGCTATTATGCGTTCCTGGAATCGATAGTGCGCAGAGGGGTAGAGCGTCTGGCAGGGGCGCCATCCATTTATTCAGCGGTGGGGTCCAAACAAGTGTGAGCTGTGCAGGTCCAATATGCCATACCGCGGCGGTATAATCCTCTTCATACTTCGGTTTTGTGATGGTAACAATCTGCCTAGAGATGATCTTACTCTGTGGGTTAACATCTACGCTCCATTTCCCACCAGTGGTATTGCTGAATGTTACTCGGAGAATCTCGTCCCTCCCTTCTTTGGCGAGCTTGATTTGAGATTTATCCCCCGGAAGAGTTGCGAATGCGCCAACTTTCACATCCACTACCTCAATATGGAATGGCTGCGCACCGTCGGAGAGTTTTGCGTGGTCTGGTCCAGGGGAAGGGAGTAAACCCGGGAGAGGGGTATGTTTTAATGGGCTTTTATTCAGGAGACTGGTAAAGTTATGGGCGAGGTTATTGAAATCGGTGATATTATCGAGGGTGGGTTTTTGCGGCTGTGCCGGGGGAAGAGGGAACCGGTCAAGAGAGGTGATTGTGAGGATGTGTGGGGAGAGATTGCGAATCGTGAGGGTTGTATCTGGAGGGGACATGTTGTTACCTGTGTAGTTGATTAAGATATACCAGTTAACTGTGGAAAATCAATCAATCGTGATGTATGAGGTATAACAAAATCAGCGCAATCGCATCAATATATGGGCACCAAAGACCACATTAAAGCTTATGAATAGCTGCACTGAAACAAGAGCTGAAGTTGAGCGGTGAGGGGTCTAAGCTTTGACACTCATCTCTCGTGGAGGCCAGGCCTAATGAAGTATAGCAGCAGCCATGGGCTGAACCAACCAGCACGCTGGCATTTCGATGAGAGTGAGGGCATGGATAAATATCAGTAATGGTATATATTGCATGCTACTGTAGTAAGACAGGTACAGCAGAGGTGGGAGGGGGGGAGGGGGAAATAAATAAAACCCTTGCACCATGAAAAAAACGAGACCGCCGCCCAGAGCTGAAAAAAACATAAAACAATGAAAAACGCAGACTGAAGCTGAAAAGAGGCCTAGCCTCGCCGGGAAACGCCAATGAAAGAGGAACAGAATGTCGTCCGGCGCGCGGATTATGCAGGTGTGTCCTTTGCCAAACTGAGGTCCCCGTCTTTGATGTGCGGCTAGATTAATACGAGAGCTGGATAAAGAAAATAAGATTGTATCATGATGTGGATGTTGTACAGTTTTGGGGGAGGGTTGGGAATGAAGGTATTATTTTATGATTATTCGTGGTCGGCCTTTTGTAAGAATTGCTGGAAAATAGTCGTATGTCTGGCCGCGGGGAGGGGTTAGTATTGACGGGTGGAAACGGGTAAGGAAAACAAAACGTACTATCATCACACATCACATTCAACAAAAATCACAGTAGCCACATAAGCACCCCATTGTTGTCCCAATACCCCGACTTTTCTGGCCTGACAACGCAGCCAGCTGAATGAAAGTCTACCGGGCGTGCCTTCTCGTCAGCAGCAGAGTCGGCCGACATTGTCGCATTCTCAAGTTGTCTTTTGGCTGCCATCAAACAATGCAGTATAAAGCCCACCACAGACACAAGCCCAGAGGCAAATACACACATGCCCGGGAGGACCCCATAGAAGACAAATGCAGTAGCAGAGAGCACAAGGAGTAGAGGTGTAACCACGAGCGTGCACGACAGGACGTAAAGAACGGAGGCGGCGGACAACCGGGTTGTTGAACAGAGCATCATATTGTCGCGGTATTTAGGCTTTTTTGGGCTTAATTGGCGACTCGCAAAGGGATTGTGATGGTCGAAACCAAACTGCGGAGGCAAGGCTGGGCTGGGGAGCAGTGCCACGTTAAATGCTTCCCCAAATCGCTCTGGCTGCAGGAAAGGAAAGGAAAGGAAAAGGGACAGTTGACCGCGCAGGCCGCCCCGCCCCATAAACAATATTTTTCTATCAAAGCGCTGAGTCGCCTTTTTTTGGAGGTTGGGTTGGCCCAACACATTGTCCCAAACTGATCAAGCCCCAGGCATAATCTCTGCTAGGCCAGTGTGTGCATTGCTCGTCGAGATAGGTACCTATCGCCAGTGAGTACAAATGTAACTGCTCAGTTACGAAGTTTTTCCCAGTTGGTGTTTGGCAAGCAGGCCAAAACCCGGATCACTGCATGAGCAATGTGCGAAATCACATCGCCTGACTGCGAGACAGATCTGCCTGCCAGTGAAGCTGTTAGGTCTGCTTCAGCCAGTTTCTACTGTAGAGTCCATAGCGCAGCCATGGAAACATCCGTGTCTCACGAGACATTTGCTTTTGGCATCACGTGAGGTCCCCCCCCCAAGTACCAGTACTCGAGTACATCCTGGAGAGGCTATGTATACAGTCGCTGGATACATATATACTGTACTGACACAGTAGGCCTGGGTGGTGAGAGCTTGCAAAAACCACCCACATCCATGGCAGCATGGCTAAAGAAGACCCGATTTGTGGAATGCCCTGGTGAAGTCACCTCTCAAAGACGAACAGCGCAGGCGTGGAATTCCTGCAGCGGGTTCGAGGTGAACCACGTACTCAACGTTTATGGGAGTGGGTACAGTAGAGCGTGCTGCAGACGCTGGCAGCTTTATAAAAATGTAAGGTACACACAGGTCCTGACACTTTGATGTATATATCAAGGATCACACTTGAAACATCTATCCTAGTTGGCACAACCAGATTGATAAACTTTGTTCAGAGCGGCCCATGGACTAGGAAGGGAACAGTCAGCATGGCTATTATACCATGACAATAGGCAACTCCTTGCGGGTTTTGGGGACTGGAGGCGATCTGATAAAAATTCCCTGACCCAGTATATGTGCAGCCGTCTAGAAACCTGAAGCCCCATAGGTTCCTGACATCAACTAATGCCAGCATCGGATGGGGCTATGATGCTAGCCAATTGACGTCAGCCTCCCTTGTTGTAGGGCTTCGAGATCAATTCGTCGGTTCCTGACTGCATCTAATGCATGGAAGCGTTGGTCGGTATATAACATGTTCTCTGGAACTGTTTTCAGCGATCAGCATCGTACAGGAAGACACGGTTGCATGTACTTAGCAGGAGTACAGCAATGATCAGTGTACACTTCCCTCCAGAATAATAATAGAAAGTTCCAAGTAATCTGTACCTGTATACAAGCGGGTGCTTCTTGCATCGTTATCGTACAGAATAGTATTGGTGGTGCTGCCTGACCAAGAATGGAAAAATATTGTTCGTGGTACATGCACTGGTAGATACAGACCCCATACCTACCGGTACTCTTTTTTTTTCTTTTTCTTGTCTCCTCAGTATGTTTCTATGCAATTTGAGGCACTTCTCAATCATGGGCAATCAATTGGCTGGTTCAATACGAAATCTGCAACCTTTTTCGCCGTCTCGTCTTTCTATTGGTGGCAGGGTGGAACACAGATCTCGGGCCCTCCGCGATGTTGTGTTGGTCACGTTTTTTCAGATTGGTAGCCTCTTCTCTATTCGCAATACCGTACATACTCCGTACTTGGTACTTTATCTGCCCGCCAGACTATTTGGATCTGCACGTGGGGCAAACTGTCTGACGTGTCTGTGAGTTGCCAAACAGGGCTTGCTGCTTCTCTGGACCCTGAGATTTGGCGGAGGGGCAAAAGCTGGAGTCCTGCGAATTGACTGCGGGGAATGTGATGTTCCATGCACGCCCCTCACCCCCGAGAGAAACGTCGCTACAAAAAGTTTAGAACGAATGACCACTCAGTCCGCCAGTAGGGAAGGTATGGGGACGGTCCTGTACGTCAGTAGATTACGGATCTTACCGCCCTGGTGCAGAGCAGCTCGCAAACGAAATTAGGTATTAGGCTCTGCAAACATCACTCCTGTGAGATGATAGCCGTACGAAGATATCATGATCGTGTCAACAACACACGAGACAGGGTTGCTGCTTCCACCATGACTTTACTCCCATGACTTTACCCTCCTCGGGCTTTTACATCAGCTATGGTGGGTTTGTAGAGCTGAGTTGACCTCAAGCCGAAGCTCAGTCTTTATCCACAAAAGTTGATCCGTCACCGGACCATATATATTAGCTAGCTCAACTGGAACATGATCTCCCCTGCTTGATGTCGCGCTTTTTTTTTTACCACTGGGAGTTCTCTGATTACAGCAGAAGTTTCCAGATCTTGTAACATGTTACATACATACTATGCCGAGTTGGGGGTGTTTCCCAGTAGTGTTTCCTTAGTCTCGGATCAGTGTTTTCCTGACCTCCGAGGTAGAGAAAGTACTTGTCCACTATGACCGCCACACTGACGGGTCGCTTTGTCGGCTTCAACACCTAGCACTCATAATAATACCTACTATCTCAACCTGCCCAAACCTACGAAATAAGACATCCAAGCAAAAAGCAGCCTTCCTCGAATATGCAAAAATACGACCTCCACGAGATTCCGGCAGATGCATATGGGACCAAACGGTCGAGATTCAGCCGGCATCAGGTTTAGCTGAGCTACTGTGGGCACCCGCTTCCCTGTAAGTGCGTCAATGCAACATGAAATCCAATTTACTTCACAGACTAAGTCCCCCAATATTAGTCCACCTGACTGTTTCCAATTCCAATCGATTCACCTAGTTCTACACCTCCCCCAGATATATTTTTTCCAAGGCCTAAGGTGGGCTATGGACTGGCACTGGATGGTGGGACCATCGAAGGATTAAGGACATTGCCACAATAGAAAGCAGTTGACGGGCGTGGTATTACATACACATACTATCCACAAGCTCTTACCCCCATAATCCTCACCTGGCCTCATCGGAATACCAACAGATGACAGCCACGTCAACAATGGGGCGAGCTCGAATTCGGTCTCCTACGGGCCCTCGCCTTCTCTCTTCCCAATTATGTGCCTTGCTTCTCTGAGCCTAGGCTGAGAGGCATTATACCCAAGTAGGCCGTACCTTGCTGCTCTGTTACCAGGTGATGCCCTTTGCCTGTACCAATATATTCGGGGTTCTTTTTGGTAGAAAGCAGTACACAAGATCCACACTTCTTGGGAAGCTAGGTGGTAGTAAGCAGACACGCATCACGGCGTCAATTGATTGGCTGGCTTAATGTGAATAATACCCCGGGCAGGCTGGTCGGGGAACGACCGAGGCGAAGCTTGAGAACATCCAGTGCATGCATTAGAGAAACAGGAAAAGTGACAAAGCAATAGGTATTGCTTAGGGGGGGACGATACTCGCCTAAAAACCCATCTTTTTATCCAGCTTTCTCTTTGCTTCCCTGTAGTGGACAGCAGGCAGCACTCATTTATATATACCGCACGGCCCCAGTAGTTTGCTTGCCGCTTGTCTTCTTCAGAACCCATATCTTTCAACAGCATTACAACCACCAATCCTACGTCAATCACCAGTGATTGACATGAGCTAAGGCAGGGAGGTTCGGGATCAACAGTGGATAAGTAGAAAGGAAGAGGAAGGGCAAGGGACCTAAATCTTGGGGGAAAGAAACAAAAGAAGCCCGGCGTCAAGCGAAGCAAACTTTGGAGCAAGCTGTCGCAGAGACGGTGAGCCCTACAGAAAACAAAAAGTACCCCTTTCGATTCTTTTCCAGCTTCTGTTTTTGCACCTTGTTGTCTTATTTTCCATCGATCGATATTCTGTTCAACTTGGCCAGCCCATTTTGGCCCAGGCTGCCTTCATACGTTTCTTGTATCCCAGCCAGATTATTTGCAGCTAAGAGATTTCTTGCCTGCTCTGTGTACCCATCAGACAGGTTGAACTGCCAGGGAGAAGGGATCGGGACAAAAGAGATCAGATCCTCGCAACTCACTCTTATTCGCACAAAAAGCACATTATTCGATTATTAACTGCCCTCCCTCCACTCTTACCTCCGGCCCACCTCTCCTTCATCTTCGTATCACATCACAATACACGCCAAGTCGTCTCTTGTCTCGCTGCTCTTTTCCTTCTCCTCACACAGTTACTGTTGCTGGCACACATTTCTTTGCTTGTAAAAAAAAAAGGGTTACATCTATCGGCTGCATTATTCGTCCCCTCCTCCTCCTCCCTTACTGCTCCGTCTTCGCTCTTCTCGCTACCAAGCAGCTCAAATTCGGTCTCTTTGCACGCAAGCTTGTATCTAGCCCAGATATCCGAAAACCTTTCCTCTTAGCAAAGATTACTTCTCGTCATTGAAACAGTCTTCATCATTATCGTCTATCGTCTTCATCATTGTGGTTGCCGTCATATAAAGACTTACCTATCTTACCAGACATCTACCACTATCATAAGCTGGCGCAAGCTCTGGCAGCAAGAATGGTGGCAGACACGAAAACAATAGCTGCAGCAAAAACCGCTTATGTGGAGGACTACAATTCCACAATATCGGAGGTTGTGCCATTGTCACGACGCCACGCCCAGGCAAGGAAGTCTTCGACACTAGATACCCTTCGTGAGGGTGCGTCGGACTCTGGATACGAGCCATCACAGCATTCGTCACAGCTATCGCCGATAGTATCACGGACAGCGACACCCGCCAGTGATGAACCGTCAACAACTCAAGCTTCTCAACAATCATCGCAAGAACAACAACAACAACAGCAACTACAGCAACTACAGCAACTGCAGCAACTGCAGCAACTGCAGCAACAACAGCAACAACAGCAACAACAGCAACAACAGCAACAACAGCAACAACAGCAACAACAGCAACAACAGCAGCAACAGCAACAGCAGCAACAACAGCAACAGCAACAGCAACAGCAACAGCAACAGCAACCACAGCAACAGCAACCACAGCAACAGCAACCACAGCAACCACAGCAACCACAGCAACAACAGCAACCACAGCAACCACAGCAACAGCAGCAACAGCAGTACCAGCAACAGCAACAACAGCAGCATCAGCATCAGTATCAGTATCAGTATCAGCATCATCAACAGCAGCAGCAGCAGCAGCAACGTGAGCAACAGCACCGGGACTATTATCGCCCCCAGGAAAGAGAACGAGAATACCAACGCTACTACCAAGCAGAGGCACAACAACATGCATCAACTCCAATGCAGCGGCGACTATCGTCTCACCTCTCGGCTCAGACTTCATCATCATCATCATCCAATGCTACTCCTTCTGGTTCTCGACCAAATAGCATAAAGACACCAGGCTCCCGTGATACATCGCCTGCCGTTCATAAACATCAGACGTCTCACGGCGGAGATAGCGCCATAGATGGTGAATCTAGCTGTGACTGCTCACAATGCAAGACCAAAACTTCACCAGCCGCTCACAGTGGTGCTTGGAACCTTAACTACCCTCACTTCACCACGGCGCACCACACTCCTCCGTATGGGCCCAACTACGCCAACGTGAGCCCTATGCGAAGCTACGACTATGGGTATGTATACCCACCGACACCAGCTTCTGCAGAACCCGCTGAATACAGGAGAACACGGGAAAAACCAATTCCAGCGAGGCCCTTGTCTTACGGGGGTCCAAATCCTGTGACTACAAGTGGCTCTTGGAGTATGTATGGGTATTATAGTCAGGCGCAAGCAGCTTCTCAGGCGTATGGCACCTCGCCCTATGCACCACCACCTATCAACACAGCAGTTCCAGCGGTGGCATCCGGAAATGGTTCATATTCGGCAATGACAGGAGGTTACACCAATTACATTTATCCATCACCACAAGAGTATTGGCCACAAGCGGCAGCTGTTCCTGGAAGTTCCTCATCTGCTTATGAGCATACCATGCCCCCTCCCCCCATCCCAACCCGACGGATCCCACCCCGAGTACCCTCTGGTGTCCAGAACAACTCACCTCGAAATTCTGCAAATGACTATCATCAGAAGCATGTTAGGAAGCATGCAGAGGAATATGCGGATAATAAGTACTTGGAAAAACACCCAGGGGGATACGATAGGTACTCTAGGAGGTACACTGAGGAATACACAGACAGGCATGAGGACAAGTACGCCGATCACCCCCAGGGTGGAGCCCCGATTACACGACGTATGAGCCAGAGGACAAGCCAGGGCAGTGGGGCATATGCGCACCTTCGGGAAGAGGCCATACCAATACGAAGCACTTCTGTTCCGCCATCGGAGACGGGGCCTGTTGCACCACCACCTGATGAAAGACGCCGGACAAAGACCCCTGGGCCGCCTGTGACAAGGATGAGACGTGATAGTACTAGCACACCAGGGTCGGCAAATGCTGCTCTTGCGGGCGCTCTTACCAGAGTTCCCAAACATAACGAGTATGCAAACTATGATGATGATGTGTACCCACGGACACCGCCTACCCATCATGGGCATTCACGACACTCCTCTCGTTACGACAGCCGCTATGGATACGAAGACCATTACGGACACCCTGTTTCATCACGGCATCAATACATGTATCGGGGCTCAGATTCCTCAGGAGCATCTAGCGGAGGAGCCGGGGAGGATTTGGTAGTAGGGGTATCAGATGGTGAGACAGAATCTTATACAATGAGACCCCCTCCTAAGGGGTTCCCCGTCTCATTGTTGCCACCCGTCAACACCCGGCATGGAAGTGAGGAACAGATTATTGAGAATTATTCAAATCATTATAGGAACTCTGAATATGCCCCAAGGCGCACACACGAATTGGCGGTATCCCACGACATATCGATGGGATGCCAGGGCAGGGAATTAGGTGACTATGAGGTGGGGGTACCGGCGAGGCGGGGTGATGCACATAGAGTGAGGAGGTATAGTGTGGGTGGAGGGGCAAGGGGGATTTCACCAAGGTATAATTATTGGTGAATGAACTGGGGACCGGAGTAGCAACAGGGATACGAATCTTCATCTGTCAAGCAATGTGACACCTCACCCTTCTATCTCCGGCAATATCGAGTCAGTTGCGAGTAGGAGGATATGCAGGCATTAGATTAATTGACACAGCACTGATGTTCTCTGAGATTCGAAACAACGAAATACTACGGCGAGCGAAGGCAGAGCGCTTGAGCTGGCTACTACTGGAATCTTGTGGCTCGTCGTTACTAACATCGGCCAACTAGAAATAACGCTGAAACACACTATACCATTTTACGCACTTAAAACATATCCTTGGCTAGAAAAAAGAATGTGAGCTCTTGCTATTGCGTGGAGGAATCAGCATTCGGGAAATCATAGAGGACTAGAAGACGTTTGTCGGGCCTTCTTCTCTTGTGATTGATTCTACAGCTATTTCCTTATGTTTCATTGGTTGCATTCTCCCTTGTGACATGTTGTACGTGGTCTGACTATTTATGGATCATGATTCTACGATGCTATTAATCTGCGCTGTCTACTTCTTTTCTTGTTCAAAGCTTCTTCAACTATCTGTTATACGACTAACCTCGACTGGGCCTAAATGGCTAGCAAGAGATGGCATTTTTATGATTACTTATTTAACACTTTTCTCCTATATTCTTTTTTCCTGGGTTAGCATAAAAATTTCATTTTATCGGCTGCTGTGTGGGTTCTTTGTTATTGTTGTCTTGAGGGTTTCCCATATTCTCTTGTTGGTCGGTTGATACCATTTCTATACAGGGGGGGCCTTTACACACATTCATTGGCGGATTTACGTTTTGTTTTTGATATTCAGTTTGGTGGATTTTGTATGTGTGCTTGCCTTTTCGGGTATCATTGTTTATGGAGCTGATGGGATGTGGAATTTGGGATTTGGGATTTGGGGTGTTGGGGAATCAGGATGGTTTGGACTATTTTGTTTGGTTGGGCTGTTTTATTGCGGTTAATTGATATCGGATTTCATCGTTAGGTTTTTGCGCTATACGGGCCGCTCTATCTACTTACTTCTCTTCCACCCTAAGTGTTTTGCTACATTTCGATGGTTTTGCGTGTTTTATCATTTGGGGATTGGGTGCGAAAATTGTAAATGTACAAATACGATCATATTCACTACATCTTGACACTGTTTGAATTCGAAACTTAGGAGATGGTTCATAATAGTCATGTGATGTTACACAAGTGAGTTGTACGGAGCTAAACCACTTAGGGTACTGACACCTGGATCGGGTAAGTGAGGACAACACACCAGCACAGGTGGACAAGGAAAACAGCAGACAGAGAGTACGGAAGACAGTTGAGAGGGGGAATTTGAGGGTAGGGGTTGAGAGAGGTGATGGTAACGACTTGAGGAGGAAGTAAGTGGGACGGTGCTGATGTATGCGTGGAATTGTGGCTCGGAGCAGGATGTGGCAATTTCAGGGCAGTTTTGTCACTATAAGGGTACTTATATCGCTGATGATGGCAGCTGGCTTTTCCCCATGACGTAAAATTCTTCTCACCCAAGGATCTAGAGCCAACGTTAATTTAAAAAAACGCATGAATCTAGAAATTGCGAAGACGATATTACCTACATATAGTTTCATGTATAATATAATGAATGACCTTTGTGCACGAAACTGTGCATGCCGGGAGGGCCGTCTCTCTGCGGGGGAGGGGGAGGGGGAAGGGGGCAAATGTCGGTAGGTCTCTATTTAGACTGGGCTTCAAGCTGTAGATGCTGAATACCTGAGCTCATCAAGCAAAACATTTAATATCGGAGCATAATCTCAACAGCCATGCATTGAATACCCCGCATCGGGGTAGCCCTGCTGACGATAAGCTGTTGGACATAAACAACCTTCCCCGGCACAAACCGGAAGGTATACAGGATTCAGATGGGGGGTCAATCACGTGGCCAAAGAAGCGGCAACATATCCCACGTTGTCGAGATAGCAGGGCCCAAGGGCTCTGATGATCTTCACCGAGTAGGGTCCACTCGTCAGCCCTTTGTAAACGGTGCTACCATTGGCGAAGGTGGAATCCTGAAATATCGATAACCATAATTTAGGATGTAAGTCATTTCCTCGACTTATCACCTTCCCCGGATCGTCGTCCATGCTGACAACATGGTCCTGATTACATGTATGCAAGGACAGACAAGAACAGGGCCAGGCAACAGAACGTTCAAAGACATCCTCTACTCTAAGCCAATCCGAAAGTGCCCAGTATATCACTGTTGGCAGTACTACTTGCTCGGCATGCATTGTTGATCCTAAATATAAACTGCAAAGTTACGACGAAAGGGTATATTCTTGGTTATACCAGCAGTATCTAAAACAGCCTACGCATAAACGTAAAAACTTCTGCACGCCAAAAAAGTAATGAGGATACGCTACAATTGCGAGCTGCCAGTAACCGTCAGTACTGTGAGACGGGATGATCATGGGAGGTTGAGGAGTTGGGATGATTGGCAAAAGTGATGAAGTGTGTGGTGAACTTATAGGTAAGACACCATTGTTGTACAAGACAGAATCGGTACTAACTTGCAGAATGAAAAGAAAGGCCGACCCCCAACAATGGAGGAAAGGAGTCAAAAAAGGTATAAAGAAAGATTGCATACACACGAGCTTAGCCTAACCGGTACACAAACAGGAGAGACAAAGCCACAACATGCCTCTCAGCCAACAGCACCTCCTCCAATCTTCCCAGGGACTGCTTTCATAGTGTAGCGTTGGCCTGATTGCAAAGCCTGCTTATACTCTGCGAGACTACTAATGTGCATTGTACATTGAGAGCAGCTGATGGAGGCATGCAGTGAGTGCTTGAGGGAGATACGAATATAACACAAACGCATTTCTTATAAAGTATCATCGAACCAATGACCTTTTATAGAAAGAAATCAACTTACGCCCAGGGCTCACACTCGGCATAGACAGATTTGTGAATGGCTCGGCACGAGCCTGGCTTAGCGCCGTAGAAACGAGATATATACCCGCAGATATCGATGAGAGAGCTCTGAAGCATATTGGACATCCCTTAAATGGGGGCGGGGGATATGGCGGGGCAAAACCCTCTCGAGAGGTTGGAAACACTAATTGAATTACATTCAGCTCGGCTGTCATTACTGCTTTTTCAACATCATTCGGGTATTTGCTTCAATGGTGGGGAGAAGGTGCGGGTCGGCACACAACCGAAAGATTGTGGGTTTAGATCTATCATGTCAATCGGCCCGGGGATAGTGTGATCTGCTATGATATCTGGTAATACTGGTAGAGTACCGTGTAAGTTGAACTGGTAGCAGAAGCAACGGTCAGCGGTCGAGTGACCGATCCACAGAGAGAGTCAACTAAACACCCTGGTATTTCGCAAATATATCCTTCAGTTTCAAGGATGCCGAACAGCCAATTATGAAACTACCTCGTTTCTGGATATGGATATACAAAGAGGGTGTGCGGTATAGTAAGTAAGCCCTCCTGGGCTTTCCTGACTCGCATGGGCATTCCCTGGATGCCAGGCCTAGGGACTAACATTAATAGTTCGGGTTGACTGACTGGGCAATAGACTCCGCGCCCTGTATAAGCCCATACACAAATGGTCAGCAAAAGATGTTGCTGCCTGTGGAGCGCATTCTTAGCTCAACAGCCAGGCTGATGCTAGCCAGCATCTTCTCAAAGCAAGTGACAACCACATTGGGTGTGTATGGGTTTGTTTGGTTGCTTTTCCCTGATATATTGGTGCTGATTGGAACCAAGTTGGCATATGGACGGAGCTGTTGAACAATTCCAGGGCTCCGGTCATCATTTAGGTAATCCTCCGCGCCACAGGTTTATGTAGTCTGGTTGAGAACAAGCCCCCCCGCTGTATCACATTAACCAGTTTCCGTAGGCTCTTTTCTACCGAACAATTTCTCAATGGTGCCCACTGGAGGCAGTCCGTTTGAGAAGCCTATGGGCAACGGAAGTGAGCCCTAAACTGGAACCACCCAATCTTTGGTATACTCTCTACTTAAGGTAAGTTTGTGATGAGGGGAGTCACCATTGGTGGCATTAGACTACGGTGCTGACCAATGAGCCCTATCCACGTCAAGACCACATCTTCTTATAGGACAATGGTGTATTGGAACGACGTTGGATAGGTGGGACCACACCGGCTGAGTTTGGGTTAGTCCATGGACAGAGTAGTTTCCTAGACTACTGCGTGAGGTGTGGATCACGCACAGAGCAAATCTGGGCGCGCTGGGCTCGGGGACGTTAGTTATTGTGCCTCGGGACGGGGCGGTCAATGTTGAAGGGTCAGCAGGCGCAAAGGCGCAGAGGATCTGGGCTAATGAGCAGGTAGAGCATGAGATGAACTTTAGATTGGCTGAATCACATGCACCTGCCTAAGCTGCTGTTCGTAGTGGCTGTGAACTTCTGTGGCTCTGGCAAATAAAGGCGGGGGGAAACACAAAACGGTATTGGCCATGGCTTTTCTCTACTATTCTCACCCCACTCTTGGCTCATAGACTGAGCCTAAGATAAGCCTGAATCGGCGAATATCGTGAATCAGAGTAAGGCTGAGTTAGTTAAGCTCAATAATCGATTGAACTCTCTGCGGCTCTACCAAATGTACTCAGCTCGGCCCATGGATCGAATCAGGTCAGCTCTGGATTTCCAGATGGCATCTTGTCTTGAATTTCCTTAGTATACGCCGGACTTTTCTGACCTGGGTTGATGGGGTCAAGCCCCAGGAGATATATTGATGCACCATCTTGCTAGGCATAGTATTTGATGCACCGCCTCGAAACAAGCAGTGCACCCACTTATAATTAGATGCTGATGTCTAATTTCTGCATATGCAGCAGAGATTGATGCAAATTTTGTAGATGCAGTCAAGTAGGAAATCTCTCCATTGTATATGTTAGGTGATCTAACCTACTTCTTTGCCCTCTTTTGTACATTGTCCTTTCCCCAATCCACTTTTTCTCCACCCTTACCTCCATTTTTCTGTCGGCGATACAACCTCTGTATACTGTGATACCTTACTTTCATTACCCTGAACTCTCCCACATCCCACATCCCACATCCCACAATCAAGCAAACCAAGCAGAGATATTAAATGGTAAAATAAAAACAAACGCTAAACAATAAGGTAATCAAAAAGCAAACCCAGGGTTGATTCCTCCTGCTGAGTTGCAGGGAGGTATTTGCCGTGGCGGGGTTTGAGGAATGATATCAACCCAGGGGTAGATTCTACATTGGTGCCAAATGGGCCCGGATGCCAGGTAGCAGCACTCAGCAATCGTACCTGAAACCCCCCTCCCCCCTCCCTTTCCCCCTCCCCTCCCCTCCCCGGAATTCGGCTTCCCCAG
>Ga0307514_10002473_pt1 | contig 19147 bp, 22 predicted proteins | sample 16_EM_MG_FD_203088 | JGI IMG/M metagenome (GOLD analysis project Ga0307514, IMG submission 203088) | Populus trichocarpa ectomycorrhiza microbial communities from riparian zone in the Pacific Northwest, United States - 16_EM | ecosystem: Host-associated > Plants > Roots > Unclassified | place... | reverse complement strand
TTTGGTTAACATCATACCTTGGCTTAAGTACGTGTTCGGAGTTCGTCATCCGAAACTTGTGGCGTAATATTCATGTTGTTTCACCATATAGACAACATAATAATACAAACCCTGTGACGAAGGAACTGCTGAAACCCGAAGAGCTCATTAAACTCAACTACTCACGTAAAGCGACTGGAGAATACCATGATCCGATATCCTTCAAACCCTTCAACGAGCATTCCCACATCGTCGCTATTGCCACAACCGGGAACGTCTACCTCGCAGAGAGCATCAAGGGAGGCAAGGACCTACTTGATGATGTAAAGTTTAAAAAGTACTCACACGTGGATGTTGTGCACGGTTCTTTGAACTGACAAGTTTCATCTCAGAGAGGATGTTATTACTTTACAAAACCCACATGGAATGCCGCCAGCATCCATTCCATCAACATCAACGAAACTCGCAACTCAACAGACCAACGACAAACAGGTGACCAAACCAAAACCCGGACCCGTGAACGCTGTTAAGGAGAAGGCCCCTGTCCCTTGTAGGCCATACTATATCCTATCCTGGTCCATCTAACCTAACTCTGGTTTCAGGGAACATTTCGCCCTATTCGAACGGTCTTCCTGGTGCATCCTTGACTTCCACTTCCGTGGACCCTACCGTGAATACGAATACGAGCACCAAATTACTCTGGGATGAAGTAAGATTTACACACCTTTTTGTGTTATTAATAGGTTCATGTGGTTGACGCCCTCGCGCTTGGCGTTTTTCTAGGAAGAATTAATGTTCGAAGAGTTTTCCAACCCACCAAAAGGTAAGGGCAAGGAGAAAGACGTCGGAAAACGCCGTGCCTATTGCCGTGTGATCACCAGCCTGGGAGGGGGAGGCCTGAACATTGAGTTGTTCTGTGAAAAGGTACGGGCGAACATGGATTTTGGGGACCCTTTCCTTGTAACCACCGATCATCCATTATCCAGGCACCAAAAACATGTTACAACTTCCTAATGTTGGCAAAAGCGGGCAAATACAAGGATGTACTTTTCCATCGGCTGGTTCCAGGGTTCATGGTGAATCTGTCGAAGCGACCTCGGATCAAGTGGTGTGTCTGACCCTTCGCAGATCCAAACAGGAGACCCTACCGGCACCGGTTCAGGCGGGGAGTCACATTGGGGTACTCCGTTCAGAGATGAGCATGATTTGAAGGGCGCTGCGAAACACGACAAACGCGGCGTCATCTCGATGGCCAACAAGGGTGCAAACACAAATGGGTTAGCCTATTCTTGCTGATCTACTATCTGGTCACCGAGTACACCCGTAACTGACGTACTCGTTCACCTTATCATTATATGACTGTCTTCTCCATCGGTGACGAACGATCGTTCGTTCTCTTCGCGTCGATGGCTGATTTATTTAGGTCCCAATGGTTCGTTACGTTCAAGCCCACTCCCCATCTCGATAAGAAACATACCGTGTTTGGAAGCTTAGTGGGCGGAGAAGAGGTACTGGACGCTTTGGAGAAATTGCCGGTGAAACCAGGGACTGAACGTCCTGCGAAACCGGTGCGGATAACTGATGTCGTGATGTTCGTATCGACCTTTTCGTACTCTGCTTCGTCCGATGGAGGCTGACGATCTCGTGTTTGACCAGATACCAAGACCCATTCGAGGAATACAAGAGACGTCAAGAGACGCGCCGCGCGAGGAAAGCTCAGGCAGAGGAAGAAGCCAAGACCGGCACCAAGGTTCCGAAAAAAGACACGGATGACATGAACTGGTTCGGCACGAAATTAGGGACCGGGCCCGACCTAGGTTCTGGAACAGGTGGCGTCGGGTCGACCGGTGGCGTAGGTCGCTACCTTAATCTCAAACGGCCATTGGACGGCGTAACAAAACCAATCGGTGGGGTCCCAGGAGAAGAGGGTACAAAGAAGAGGAAGCTCGGTTTCGGCGATTTTGAAGGGTGGTGATCTGCTGATCAGTGCTGCCGCCTCTTTGTTCATCGTTCTCGGCCATGAGGTGATCGATTACACAATATATGACGCCGTCAAAGGATTCGGTTACAAACAGCTGTGCGGATAGGTAATCGTTTTGTATGACCCTTCGCGTTATTGCCATTGGATGCCATAGTACTGTGACCACTAAGCGTTGATGTGTTCATCACCGAGCAAAGGTGAGTCTGCACCCTTGATCTTTTTGTGATGCCCACAACCTGTACTTGTACCTACCATATGGTGGGCGGTGACTGGAAGCAACGGCTATGAAGGGGCTAGACCTTGGTCCATTCTTCGGCCCGTCATTGATATTTGCATCTAGATTCATGACGTGTAGGCGAAGACAGAGATCTGTACCGTGTTGGGCTTAGCGGACGTGCCAATATGTCTCCGCCTGATGCACACTGCGGCGCAAAAGCACCGAAACCCGCCTGCGCAAAAATTGTATTCAGCTGCCAAGTATCAAGCGGCTCATTGGAAAACCAAAGTTCTACGTAACGACCCCCTCTAAGTCCACTGGTGGACGTTCCACCAGTGGCGACCGAGTCGCGGAGAAGATTGCTCGGCGCTGAATGCGATCAGTCGCGGTCCTGGGAGCAAGGATCTGCTTATACTGGCTTGGGCACGAGCATGGTTGTTATTTCTCTCTGGTTGCCACCACTATCACGTTTGGCAGAGTCAATCTAACGCCATAATCGTCGTGTCGGTCTGTTGCATGTGATCCAAGGGTCCGAGGGACGACCGAACTTTTCAAACGTGCGCATAGCATAGCATTGATCAACCAGAAGAGAAACGAAGAAAAGAACCAATGACGACTAGAGATGCAACGTATGATACATACCACCATAGGACAAGAAACTTCAATGGCCGAGCACTTCAAACCCATATCATTTTATGCCCCAAGATGTCACAGAAAAAAAAGAATGGATGGGATCAATGGCGTCTTCTAGAATAGGGTCTCCTAAAGCGTTACGAGAGACACGTCAGTTGGGTCGTATTCCCAGATTCCGGTGCCACCGGCATAGACGAGGCAGAGAATGGGCTTACTTCGTCACGAAGATATTCCCCGACATCACTACAAAAGCCAGGGAACAGATGTGTGAGCACACGACTGGTTTATCGTTCGGGAGGGTCGAGACCACTTACGCTTGGTGGAATACTATGATGGACATTGGATCGAGTTTCCGCGTGTCAACCGTTGATCGTGCCGTTACGCCAAAACCCTATAGATAAAACAGGGTACAGATCAGAACCAGAAATCACCGGGGCGGCTGTTGTATAAGAGGGCTCGATGGGGGGGATTGATACGTACCAGTGGCGTGTCATTCATACTGTAGACGACGACACCCTGGTGTTCCGGTGTGTCTTCAGTAATACGCCCCAGATGGGCTTTCAATACATGATTCCCGTAGAGGAAGGGCATCTCTCCATTAGGTTTTATCCAGACCTACAGCCAAAAAGCGTGAGACTCGGTTGGGGATGAAGGTAAAATTTTAAAAATCGACTCAACGCACCTTGTATCTGGCATACTGTGCAAGGTGGTCGAGGGCCGTTATGTGCAGTTTGAATTTTCCGCTCTTGCTGAATTTCCCGAAACACGTCCCGAGGGAGACAAGATTCGGTCGTGCTACTGAGATCGCAAGACGCATTGAGGACTCGGAGACGTAGAAAACTCTATCTTTGTGGAGGCGGAAACAGTAGGGTCCATCTGGTCTGTCGATGAGCTTAATGAGGTTTCTTCCCTGCGTATACACTGGCGTCAGATATTCAGTGGGGGAACGGGAGTACAGCAGCACGCACGATATAATTTGCGAGTTTTTCAAAAACTGTCCTGCTCTCCTCCTCGGTCAGTGGTCGCATGTAGGAAAATGTTGGAGGGAGCTGGGGAGGAAGGGAGGAAGGGTGGGTAGCGAGATAACGGTGAAGGGAGCGAGGAAGTCGAGACCCTAGCTCTTTTATATATTCGCAACTGTCCGGGTCGAGGTCAGGGGACGAAATCAAGCCAAAATGAAATTCGCACGGTCGCTCAGTACGTCAAACAGATGATCCCATCCTTCACATCGTTTCCAGCCCAGCCGCCGCAACCAGTCCCCGAAGTTTCTCCCTCATCTTCCAAACAAGAGTCCTCCAAGAAAGATAGAAAACGTAGCAGAGAACGCACCCGCGATGACGGTGGGTCTGAGAGACGCAAACATCGACACAAACACAAGCACAAGCATCGCGACCGTGACTACGACTTCAAAGATGATGAACGCCGAGAAGCTTCATCTTCGTCAACAACGTTTTTCTCGGACTACAAGGGTAACCGTGCCACCGCTCACGGGGGCGGGAAAGACTCGATACGGGTACCTAGATACAATCTCGTCGCGCGTACGTCCCTCCAGAACCTCGCCAAGTACAACTAACGAATATTCCAGGTGGCAGTTATGTGATGGGTCTCGACCCCAGACTTGTGGTCGTGAAGAGGAACACCCAGCGCATTGAGATTGCTCTCAGATCAACCCAAGGTCCGCGCAAGGTTTGAGTTTCTTTGCAACGCACCCGTTTCATCACATAACGCGCTGATTCGCTTGTTCCGTTGCCGGGTCTCATCAATAGCAAATGTCCCTTACGGACCCTAAGGCTAGACAACTTCTACTGCGACCACCTCGCCCCGTCTCGGCGTTGCCTGGCATCAACACACGTGACGCCGGCGAAGATGGAGGGGATTTCCTCCGCCTAACAGGCAAACCTTCTCAATCGAAAGGTCAAAGAGATAAGGCCCTAGTCTCCCAACACCGTACCGTCACAACGACGATCCGTGCTGCGGTCGATTCCGAGGATAGCGACGGATTCATTTCGGACTCTGCAGATTCTTCTGCTGAAACGACCGAAGAAGAATTCGAGTCAGAGGCGCCTGTTCTCACGTCCAGGCAAATGGCTATCAAGGAATTGGAAGAGAAGCTTCGTAGGGACCCTTCTTCCGTGCAGTCGTGGCACAGTTTGCTGTCCCACTCAATCTCCGCCGTCCCGCTCGACACGAAGAACGCTGCCAAAGTTCGGGCCGAGATCGCGGAATCAATCCTCTCGCGTGCCGTATCAGCACACCCATTGAACAAGACCTCGATCGCTTTACGTCTCAAGTATCTCAGAGCGGGAGAGGAAACTTGGGACGAAAAGAAGCTTCAGCGCGAATGGGACGACGCTCTGGCACTACAGTCCACCGAGGTTTGGATGGCGTGGTTGGATTGGAAGCTCTCGAGGTCCAGGAGCGGGCTAGAAGGAATCATGGAAAATGTCTCGCGTGCGCTCGAACAATTACGGCACACAGAAACCGGGAGCCTGAGGATTCAATGGCGTGCCGCTGTGATACTTCAACAGGCGGGTATGTATCAACTTTATAGTAATTTCTGGCGGCTTTCTGACACCGAGAAACAGGGTTCACCGAACGGGCGACCGCCCTTCTACAATGTCAAGCCGAGTTGTGAGTTCACTCCTCCCCCCCACCGTCACTTATTGTTCACTCACAGTGATACAGGGCTTTTAACGTACCGCAATCTCTCATTGGTCAGCCGTCAGATGTGCTCCTAAACTCACTTGAGGAGTTTTGGGAGTCGGAACACCCTCGATTCGGAGAGTCCGGGGCGAAAGGCTGGGGGAATTGGGTTACCTCCGGTAATCCGGAATATCTAAGCGTACCCTTACCTTCATCAAGTTTGGTCCCCTCGTTGTCCGCTTCGGATCGCTTCCGGAGGTGGGCAAACGAGGAGAGCGACTCTGATCTACGGTTGATCATGCCAACGCGCTCCACCGACGAAACTGACGACCCGTACTCGACTGTGCTGTTCTCTGACATCCGGCGGCTTCTGGTACCTCTAGAGACCACCCGTACGAAGCGTGTGTTTAGACTTATCTGGCTCTCGCTCTTGGGGTTACATATCCCCGGATTCTCGAAGGCGCTCTCAGATATCTCTGGCGAGAACTGGGATGATAGGTGGTGCTATACCTTCCTGACTAGACCGGCCTACCTCCGAACCTTATTCCCTGAGGACGTAATGAAGAAACGCCAACTCTCTGACGCTCAGTCGGGTGCGATTGTTGGCAGTGAAAGGGTGTTTTCAAGGGGCTTTGGGCCGATCAAAAACTGGGGTTATGGCATTGTTGGTGTTCACGAGGGACTAATAGAGGCCAATTGGACGAAGCGAGATGTTGAGCACGTGGATGAAGGGTTTCTCAGGCGGGTTTTTCAACAGTGCAGAGTCGGAAGTGATGACCGTGAATGGGATTCGCTTGCGATCGCTTTTGAGAATGCATTGAACAGCAAAAGGTGAGCGAGCGTTGCCTTCGTCTCAGCCGACAGACAGCTGAATTTCGCCCAGTGCGTTGAAGGTCTCACAGTCGTTTCTTGCTTCCGACGAGCAATCGCTCGAGAGGTGGCGGGATCACGCAGCCCTGGAGCGATCTCGCGGAAAACTCGATAACGCTCGGAAGGTGTACAACACAGTGTTGATCTCTCAAGGATCGCAGGCTGGAAACTTGGACGCGGGAGATATGTGGTGGAGTTGGGCCGAAATGGAATGGTTAGCTGGACAATACGAGGCTTCACAGACGGTGATTCTCAAGTCAGTGGATGTGGAAGGACCGCTCGGTGTGAACATATTGCGCGCGAAACGCCAGTTGGAGGACAACATCCAGAGTTCACTGGCGAACTCCACCTTAGGCAAGGATGGAATGGATCCGTGGGACCGGTGCACCCATCGAATGGCCTGGATCAAGTCTCGAGCCTTGCTTGATCTTCTTACGTCCTCACTACCCACTGCGCTGACTTTTCTCGACAATCACATGGAAGGAATCGACAGCTCTTCCGTCATCGGGGCACGCGAACTGGAGTCGCTGGTGATGGTATCATTGGCGCTGATCCACCACCACGGAGTCACCCTACGGAATGCATATCCTCCCGAGATTCTTCGGAAGCGGGCTGAAGAGGCGCTGCTTCTTTACCCCAGCAACTCGTTCATTCTTGGGATTTTCCTGGAGAGTGAAAGAGGACAAGGCGTGTGGGGTAAAGTTAGGGAGCAGCTCGGAGAAGTGATAGTGGATGGGGTGGTGAGAGACAAGGACCTTATGAGGCGGGCTGTCGATCTTTGGATTGAATCTGGGTGGGAACACGGACGGTGGCAGTTGGAGAAGGAGAGGGCCAAAAGCGGACTGAATAATGCGGTCAAGCACGAAAGGTATGAACCGGCGTCGGGTCCCTCCCGCCCTCTTTTAATTTTGGATCGTGCTGATAAACCTCGGGGTTACGTAGGACAAGAGGAAGCCCAATCCTATGGAGGTTCTTGATCGAACTCGAAGTGATCGACGGTAATCTGACGCAAGCGAAGAATTTGTTTTTCCTCGCTATCAAGGAGTGTCCGTTGGTGAAGGAGTTGTACCTCCTGGCGTTTGGACCGCTTCGGCCGGTGTTTGAGTCGAGTGAGTTGATGAAAGTTGTGGAGGGGATGGTCGAGAGAGGGTTGAGGTTGAGGAAGGATGTGGAGGATCCGATGGAGATCGTCCCTTCTGGTTCCCGCAAAGGAGGCGACGATTACGGAGAGGAGGATATCGAGTACAACGCAGAAGAGTTACGAAGATTGAGGCCGTATTAATCTCGCTGTCCTGCAATCTACCCCTCCGTTCATTCGGTCCACTCGAACAAGCCTTCTGTTTTGGTATCGACGCGCACCATGTTCGCCAGCTTCCTTGGACGCCTACCTTGAACCTCTGGGACCAATGCAATGCACATGCGTTGTCTCGCAGAGGACAAGTCCGTTGAAGTTCCCGTCCTGGACGCTTTCTGTGTAAAGGTTCTCGAAGGTGGTCTTATAACTCGAGAAGTCCTGTCCCGAAGCTCTGACTACCGTAATTGCTTCGAAGAGTTCAATGAATCGTGCAAATACCGCGCGCTCGATGCTGTCTGGGAAACGTCTGATATATACGGGCCAAGCAATCATCTCTGACCATTCGGTTCGCCATGGTGCACTTCGCGGCGGTTTTTAAGATCTCAACACGGTGGAAGACTTCTTCGCCGCTTTTCGGGCGCTCTGGGAGTGAATTGCCCAAATATCAGGTTTCGGGTGGCGTAAGCCAGGTTCACTTGAGCCGCAAGGGACAAACTCGGGTGGTTTTCACACCTTAGACCTCATGAGGGAGGCTCCGAACCAAGTCGGCGAACAGCTGTGTAGCCAGTAAATAAACCACTCTTGGTCCTGGAGCACGAATGGTGGAAGAATGAACATGCGGTATCAGGTAGATCTGGGATCAAATGACTTTGAGTGAGTTCGTCATTTTTCCTTGCATATCCGTTCAACTGCCCCGTTAGCTGACGCCTCTGCTTGGAGTGTAGAAATGCGCAAGTCAAAATTGCGAGTGGCTTCCCGAAAGCGAAGGCCAGCTGTCAAGGGAGAGAGGTGGGAAACTATTTTTCATTAAGGCCGAAATGCGACCGTGGAAGTCTTCCCAGCCTGAGAGGTTCCGCTATTGCTGCGACACACAGGCGGAGAAGGTCGTTTCGGCGAAAGTGATTCGTTCGGATCCGATGCGCTCCCGTCGCATAAGCGTGAGGCGGGGTTTGGAACTCGGGCAGAGATATCTCGCAGTTGGGTCAGAGGTCCCACTGTAGCGCTAGTTCCTCTCTTCTACAGTAAAGCAAGCGAGCCTCAATGGCCACTGTGGCAAGATAATGGGAACAATATGGAATGATAGTCGGTTACGTCCATTGAGGGAACGTGTTGAAGTGAGGGTCTCGCCTGTTGGCATTGTGTCCATTGTCCAAACTCATTGTTTGGTGTTGTTTGTGCGCCCACCATGCGGCTGTGACCTGTGACGAGTCACACCACCTCCAAGACCACTCCACCCTTTTCGTCGAGAAATTTGAAGGAATTCCTCCTCCATATCCCCCACTCTCCCACTCGCAATAATCGACAGACATCTACCCGACCATCACCGTTCTCAACCGCTCGCCAAAGCCGCGTCAACAATCCTTTCTTTCCCTTTTCTCTCAACCGACTTTTCAGCAGACACAGGGATAATGCAACTCCTCGCCTGCTAATCACCTCTCGCTCTCTCGAATTCCACTCGTCTCGTCCTATCTATCTTAGTTCCGAGCTCTCGCTATCTCTCTTGAGCACCCTTATTATTTTCCCCGACATGATCACTATTCCCGCCCCAGCACAAACCCGTGAAGAATGGCCCGACGCCGACTTCGACTTTCCAGAAGATGAACAAATACATCGCATCGCCCACGCAGCCGACAGGGACGATGATTTTGATGATATGGACTGGGATGTAGAGATGGACCTTGGTCAAACAGGAGGAGCAAAGGTTAAGGCTGTTGTTGATGGCCTCGTCTCCCGTCCCGGTATAACCAAGCAACCGTCTACAATCATTAATATCCGCCCTCCAATTCAAACCTCGGACAGTGGCGAAGACGAAGATGAGGAGGGGATCTCTACAATCAAAGTCACTCCAATCCCTACTCTCCGTGCTGCCAAACCGACCCCACCTGTTGTCCACGAGGACGATGATATCGAAGACGCCTTCTCCCTCCCTCATGATATGACCCAGCTGTCCCTCCGCCCCCTGTCACTCCACCATCAGTCCTCCAAAGGCTCGCTGGAATGGGGTGACAAGGATCAGTCCTCGTCGCAATCCTCCGATACCTACTCAAACCTCGATCTCCACGATTGCTCTGCTTCTTCCAACTATACATCCGCATCACAACCAGAAACTGACACCGACGATGATGAGGAAGATCAACTTGATGGTCTTGTCATCCCCTCTGGTCTGTTCGAGAAGGGTTCCAGGAAACTGAACCGGATCCTCGAAATCAAGAAGACCCGGCCGGCGGATGGAAAGCCCAAGGTCGCTTTTCCACATCCGGAGGAAGATTTCGAGATTGGTCTCGTTATTGCCGATGATGTCGAGCTTAGCCCTAGCCGATTGCTCCAGAATGCGCAACACCCGAAACGCGCGCCTGTTACTGTCCGGAGCAAGAGCATGCCAACAAAGCCGAGCGTTTCCAGTCTTCGTCCTCCTTCGAGGGTAAGAGGCGATAGGGCCAAGTCTCCGGTCAACCCTCCACCTTCGTCAATACGTCAGTTCCGAGCCCTTGCTGCCAATCCCCCCGTCCGGACCCAGTCTTACAGCGAAGCGCTTGCACAGCCTCCGGCTTCTTCCAGCACTTTTTTGACCGCAAAGGCCGCGGGCAGCCTCAGAGGCCAGAAATCGCATTCTGGTCTTAACCCTTCTCCCACCTCCAACCAGCGTCGACTCGGCAGAAAGGCATCATTACCTACGTTATCGGACCCGAACCAGCCCGAAGCTTCTGGTTCCGGATCAAATGTTGGGCCATCCCACAGTCGATATGAAGCTACCACCGCCTCCTCGCGAGCGAAAGCTCAAACAACCAGCCGCGCTCATGGCTTGGAGCATCTTGTGCCGCCCACTCGACCTTCAACTCCTTCCTCCAACCCTGTCGCTCTCCGCCTTACCATGCCGACGTCCTCTTCACGGCTGAAATCCCGCCCTTCTGTGTCCGCCGTTTTCACTAACCGGCCACCATCAAGATCAAACTCACCACTAATTCCTCGTCCCCCCTCCTCCCTTTCGATTCAGCAACAGCCTAAACCCCCAACTCCCGCTCCCATTACCGGCTCCATAAAGGTCCTGAAACGGCCCAAACGGCCAAAGACGTATGGCGACGGGACGGAACTCGATGCCTTTGATGACCTTCCCTTAGATGGTGACAAAGAGACGAGGTTTAGGGTCCAGCCCAAGATTACTCGGGTGCCTGGCGCCTCGTATCCAAAACCACCAGAGAAGGAAACAAGTAACTCGAAAGGCACGCTTCGGCGGAGACCAACGCGGGAACCATCAAGTGGCAACTTGAAGGGTACGTAACCATCCATAAGTACTGGTCTCAACAATTCACTGAACGTTCGTACGTTCCAGCCGAATCCAAGTCTGCAACTCCTGTTCCTCCATTACCAACAAATTCCTTGCGCCGTAAGGGTCGGATGGACTCTTTGATGTTCAAAACACCAACACCGGAAGAAGTTCCACTAAAGAAGAAGCGCGTTTTCAGCTCGTCGACAACGAAGATGAAGCCCCATCTTATCCGAAATCCTGGCGGTATGTCAACACCCAAAGGTCAGTGATCACCTATCAACATCTACTTGATCTCCCTGTTAACGGTTTCCTTCAGTCGTCGGAGAAATGAAGTGGAACCCCACAGCCCTTCGTTGGGAGGGCAATGACCAAGCTCTTCGAGACTTCGATGCTGTTGGCACATCAACACGACCTGCACTGATTACCCATCTCACCGGCTCGTCCCTTGGTTCTCCCATGGGCTCGCTCGTGAATGGCGCGCGGATCGTCGGGAACATGATTTTCGACCCAACGCGGATGTGTTGGATATCGACGCTGCCGCCAGATGAAGACGAGCCCGACGTCTTCGCAGAACTCATTGATGAAGAGGATGACGGATGGGAGACCAAGGGTGGTACAATCCGCGCCAACCAACCCACAAGCACCACAGAATCTGCTGCTACTTCCGACGCCAGCGATGCCGGAACAACAAATCGCATAGAATCTTCCAGTCCCGCTCGAAGCCTTCGGCGGCGGAGCTCGTGCGAGTCGAGTAGCGACAGAGGATCGCGGGCTTCCCTCGTCTACGATGTGGATGAGAACTTTTTGCAGACGTGTCGTGATGCCGAAGCCCGTCATAAGTCTGAACTGAAGGGTTGGAGATCGAAGAACAATGATGTCTTTGACCAGCCGGACCGTTCATACTTGTGGGAGATTCGTGCGTTGGCGACGAGGCGTTACTAATATTATTCTGTGGATTTATGTTTATGGTTATTTCCTTTCTTCCCACTTGCACGTTTTCCGCCTTCGCCGTATAGTCATGCTGCTCTCTTCGTTTTCTTTTCAGTTTAGTTGTCCGGCCCACTGTTCCCCCCACCCTCTTAGTTTTCTGCGTGTTATATCTTTGTCGAAATCGTTTTTATGTTTTTACTCTTTCCTCCTTCATGTCACGACCAGCTCATGCCTTTCACACTCCTTTAAACAGTTCTTGCTCTCTCTTCATTCGATCATCGTCATCTCTCTCCTTCATGTTTTCTGGCTCTTGTAATGTACCAAACTTAGCACATCATTCACTACTAATCGAGAATCAAGATGGTTCTAGAGGTAGAAAGCTCCTCTCTTCTCACGCGGTGCTTGCTTGATTTACTGGACCAGCTGTGAGCAGTGGTGTTCGCGAGGTGGGGGATCTAACGAGGTGGTGATGTCAGGCTCGGGGCGAACTCGAATGCCCCAATAACCTCCCGCAACCAGCGCCGTTTTACCAAGGAATCTGTGTGATCATTGGTGAACTTCCCCTCGATCAAATGGACCTGTTTGGACGGAACCGCCGCCCATATTCATACAGCTACCACGAATTTCTACTATGGATGCAAAGTCCCAACAATCAAAGGGGTGGGCTGTCGCTCTCTCGTCGTTGAAAGTAGCCATCGAAACTCTGAATCTTGTAAAGGAGATCACTTGGCCGCATTCGGTGGATTTCTTCCCATTCTGCGGATAGTTGTTCCACGTTCACACTCAGCTGGGTACTCGATGGCTAATGAAATGGGGTGCAGCCAACATCGAGCTGTCTCTCGTCTCCCCCATGTTCCAGGAGCTTGGGTCCGATGCTCAGGACCCCCCCAGAATCTCCCCCAAGGGATCGATGAAGACTATCTTGACTGGTTATTCCCTGCCACCCGCGATGGAGAGTATACCTTCTACAATCACCTTTGCTCGAAAAACTCGGAATTGCCCACACGATCAAGCAGCGTTACATCCGCCGGCTGTCGGTCACCGTCGACCCTGGGTTTGAGGAGGCGCAATGGATCACGTCGGAAGATGTGAATGTTGAGCAGGTGCTCACCGTCTCCATGATCGCTCGGACGACGTCTAGGACACTTGTTTCGATTTCATGGGACAACTTGATCGTGACTTGTCACCCTAGGACAGAAGATCGAGGGACTCCCCTCCAAACCACAACGCTTGTTCGACCTCTCGCGATTGTTTACGTCGGTTGGATACCATGCGGAGAGTAGACGGCTCCTTTATACACTCTCAAGTTGTGGAGAGAGCGAGGAAAAGATAATGAGGTGTTGGGAATTTATGAGCGGAATTGTAAGAGAACGGCCAACTCGACGCTGCAGAAGAAGCCGCACGCTGCGAAATCGGTCTCCTCTGGGACAGGGGTGAACGATTTTTGGTCTGCAAATGCTACCGTGTCTTGACCCTACGTACCATTCCAAGGGAGAGGCAGAGGGCGATGAAATACCTCGAGAGACCGCGTCCCATTACAAGTGGCGCGACCAGATGTTTCAGAACCGTTGTTCCCCGGTAGAGCTGTTCTTCAACGAGAGGCCCGAGACGATACGTTTGCAGGCTAACTTTTGGTATCGACAACATGGGATCTAGGAGGAGACGCCTGATGCTATGTGCGTTGTCCATATGCTTGAGAGGCTTGTAGGAACGTAGTATAATATACATGGAAGGTTGATTTCCCGCGAAACCGCCTGGCTTATAATTGAGGGTCCGACCCTCCAGGCTAGGAAAAGGGTCGGTTAGGATATAACCCTCGTGCAGAAGGGACTGACGTACCGGTTGTTGAACCTGGGACCTCTTGAACTCAGCAAGTCGTATATTGTCCACAGAGCGGGTGGAGTGGCTATCGCCTATCTGCATACAGCTCAGGAAATCCCCACACGTGTAAGTCTGTTTCATAGCAGCGGTCTTCCTCAAAGACATAATCATCCGACATATCATTATCGGCATGAACCTGTAAGGACCGAAATCGATCAGCAACGAGTCAGTTATTCGTGTGAGTAAGAAACATCTCACATCGAGCTTCCCCTGCCGACGGGAAATAAAGGGGGGTGATTAGCAAAAAGCAGTTTTCGGCAGCGCATGTGAGGACGGCTTACATTATGGGTATGCCACCTATCGCTGGCTAAGAAAGCGAATCCGGCTGTCAGCACGCGTAAAACTCGGACACTGGTGCAAAGAGTCTTACACCCGCCGCCAAAAACATAACCACGGAAAAGATACCATACACAGTTATAAACGCGAAGTATTCCCCCGCGTCCTTATTGATTTTATCGAGAATCCCCTGGCCATTCGCCCCTTCGCCCCTCGATTTGATGAATCGGACTTGTAGGAGGACGAGCACGAAAACGAGCAGTTCTGAAGGAACAGATTTATGGGTCAGCTCGAGGAATGGGGGGGGTGAGAGGAGTGACAGAATGCTTACCAAAGGTGAGAGAGAGGATAATCTGAACGGCCGAGAGGTATCTTCTGATGTTGGGAGTACACGCTTGAAATAGAGGAAGTGTGGGCGTAGCTGGCACTGTAGTCCGCTCCTTAATTCCAGAGCCTGATAATATGTGATAGAATCGGGTATTTACATGGGTTCAATACAGCCCAAATGACCATGTAAGTTCCGAGGATGAGCTGTATAGCCGAAATTGTGAAGAGGATGCATGCGATCAATTTGTTCTTCAACGTTATCGCGTAGACTCTGTTAGGAAAAGCGTGAACGAGGGAGTTCAGGTTGACGGAGGACCGTTGAACCTTAGGATTAAGACAATCTGGCAAGGCATAAGGATGATACTGTTGCACAGGATCGTAATGAACCCGGTCTTGGCACAACTGTAACGCCAAGGTCAGACACGTAAAGTCAGACCCTCTCTCCAGAGGATTTCCACACGTACATCTGCACATGATCATCAGCATCCCGGAAGAACCGGTCGGATACGAACCGACCATACCTCGGGTGTGTATCCCGGATCAAGTAACGCTGCGGCCGATGTCCAATGATGTTTATACGTGTCGGATAGCGCGGGATAGCCCGATCCCACTTACTGATAACCAGCCACACCTGGTAGGTCAACGGAAAGTACCTGATCTGAACGAAGGTCAGGCTGGTATGATGTTGAGAGTGGGTGGGGGTGCTCACGAATAGAAACATTACGAAGACTGATATATCATTATTCAGCGTACTCCACGAAGAGCAAGAAAATTTGCGCACAGGGAACATTATCCGTCTTCCATGCATAACGAATCTGGGCGAGGCGGTTAGGTTCTTTATGTCGTTGCCGTCGTGAAATTCCGCCACCTCATCTTCGAGTGTCAGGAAGTAGTCGTAGACCACGAGAGCAACCAGGCAAACCATGTAGTACTGGATTTCCAACGTTCAGCAATTGGGGGAGATGGGGTCATTGCGGAGTACCGCGTTTACCTTGTAGGCGGCCCTGATTTGATGAAGCACTTGTTCAACAAAACTGGTCTGATTGGCATGAACTGAATGGAGATACTCACACGAGAGGACCAAGCTCAACGAGTTGCGCGATTTCGGCTTCGGAGGACATATCGAATGAGTGACTTCAAGTTAACAGACCGTTCGCCCACTAGTGCACGCGCTTCTGACTCGTGTAGGCGGAGGGAGCGAGACAGGGGCCCGAGCATGGGTCTCACGATTGGTGCTCCCCCCTCATATATCAGCTAGGACGATGTCGCCCACTTTGGTTGGCACGGCGGCATTCCGCCGTCCGTCCCAAAAACAGTCGTGATTTTGTTCCGTGACACTGGTCTGAAGTCACCGCGACTTCCTGACGGCAGGAAAACGGGCTAACGAACACCCCTGGGCGTCAACCCCCCCCCTTCCACCGCTCTTGGGAAGGATGTACCTTTGAGCAACGGGCGAGCTCGACTGCCCCCCAAAACTGGGCGTCTATCGTAAGTATTCTTACCAAATAAGGTGATGTTCCCGTGCTGCAAATCTTGTCGTGGACGGAAAAAATAACTCGACAGCCAGGAGGTTTTGTCTGGCACGATTCTTTGATGTATAAAAAGGAGGCTTTCTGTCAATCTAGAATATTCCGTGTGCCAATTTTTTAGGGGCGCCGGTTGTCACAAAGCGTGGGGACCGGCAACCCTCCGCAAAAATTTGATTCCGCGGAATTCCCACACACTCGGGTTCGTCTGAACCTGATTACATTGAACGGCGGCATGCTATGCGCGTTTTGAAAATATAGACTTTTAGAGGGTGCATTAAGCTTTACCGGAGGGGAATACTTCAAACAGCAGAAATTGAGGTTTGACCTCGAAACGCCCTCCAAACCAACGATCAAATCGAGGGTGAAGGAGGGAAGCATGGGCACCCTCCATGATTCTGCCGGTTGGCTGAGGTGGGTCAGAACAGACCGGGGACACGACATCGTTCTAGGTTGTACCCATCTTGAACCCTGTAACTGTCTTATGTCTTATGTTCTGACAACGGGCGGCCGGCGCTTCACCGTGGTTTCCCTCTGCATTTTGCACTAGTGTATCGGCGAAATCCACATCCGTGGGCGTTAGATGAGGTCCCTGAGAGGGGTCGTCCGTCGAAGATCCTGAACCGACCTGGGGGGGCTTTTCTGGTTTTCCTTGGGCCATATCGTTCTGCAAAAAAATGAATCGCGTCGGACGGAACCCGGGTTTCACTGCCTCAGTCAGCGGGACTGCGGGATTATCTGGAACGTGTGCCCAAAGGCATCTCGCCCGGAACAAAACCTACCTCTGAATACGTATCACTAGTGCGAACTGTCAGATAAGAAGCCAGATCGAAAAAGCACCGTGACAGAAATGATTCCCTTAGCCGAATAGGTCTCCACACCGTTTTCTTGGTTTTAGGCCATCGAAGCCGTGCCTCAGCGATCTGAACCCCGCAGCTTCTCATGCTTTTTTCGTTGCTCCCGCCTTATAGCCTCGGGGATACGTGCCCCATGTGTGCTTGTTTTTCTCGAGATGGAGATGGGGACCGGCAACCCAGCCAAATCATGCGTACTATTTGCGGGTATGCTCGAACCTATTGCGTAACCGGCGACAAGAGAGAAAGACAGAGGACCATGAAATACTTACCCCTCGAGATCGCATTACTCCCTGGCCAACGAAGGTAGATTCGACGACGTGCATGCTCATACCGAACAGGCCAAGCCGTACACGGTCGACAACGCATAAAACCTGGGTCGCACGATACGTCTGCAGGCTAGGTTTTGGCATCTTCAACATAAATTCGACGGCTGAGGCTTTGCGTGCTGTTGATGTGTTTGAGAGGCTTGGGCTGTGAATGATGTGGGGGACTGCGGGAGTGATCCTCCGGGATTTCGAAGAGGTGGTGGCACAGTCTGGTACTTCTGGTGAGCCGGATTTCAACGGTGGGTTTGTGCTTGCGCCTGCTGACTCTCCGTTCTTAGCACGCGATACAGAACGAATCAACAACATCCCCCACGTGCCTTCGACGTATACGGACCATTGACCCTGCATCTGGCCCGGTATTCCGTTCCTAAACGAAGTATCGTTGTTACTCTCATCTCTCCCACTTTTTCCCGAGCATGTTCAATGTTGTACCAGCTGACCCCCCCCCCCGAAACTCTGCGTTCTTCTGTTCTATGTTGATCTAATAGACCTATAATCTGTTGCATAACGCCTTTCGCATCCCATCCGTCTCGTCTTCGGATACACCCGAACATCTGGCCTCTCAATGTTACGGTCGATAGGAGGAAGAGAGCGATCAAGAAGTGCAGAAGTTGCAGGGTTACCTGGAGCGCCGGATGGAGTGGGATTGAAAAATGCGCCCACAGAGCAGCACTCAAAAGATTGCTGTTCATCCCATTGCGTGGCGGAACTTCTTCATGCATGAACCGTCCCACTTTTGGGGATCCTGCGTCGACGATCTATCACCACCCTGGTTTAGCCGAGGATTAGACTGGTGAGCCAACAGATCGCGTCTCCAGTTACTGTTTTGTGCTGATTCTCCATGCATCAGGGCGAATTCGAGTGACCCTTGCTGTACAGGTGTGGGGTTCTACGTGACAAATAAACTGTGTTCCCTCAAAATCCGCTGTCTTGACAATAGTATGCAACGATCATTGCCGCCAGCCTTGTTCGGCTTCATGTTCAATGAACGGTCCTCATCCCTCCTAAAGAAGGTAAGTGTCATGGGTGGCCAAGCTCAAGACCGGTGCTTATGATACGCTTTACCTTAGAAATGGGCCATTCAGTCTGCTCCTCGAGTCGCGCAATGGTTCCTCCCAGTGTTTCGGATGTCCTTATCAGGCAATTTGGCTTATGTTTGATCGTTTAGAATCCAACCCAGCACGCCCTATCACTTTTCCTTCTGGTGGAAAAGTCTGCACAGCAGGTAAGACGTGTCGGCACAATGCCCGACCAAAGGATCCCGGGGTTACCTGATGAGCTCGGGTGGACAATCGGATCGGGTTCCAGTTATTGGCCATCGATACTGGGCATTGGGATGATGTTTGAACGACATCACGAAATACCCCAAGAGAGAACGTGGACGCGTGGACCATCGACGTTCTTCCCTTTCCGCCTTCTCCCACTTTCGTGTCATGTCCCAGATCCCGCCGCTCCCCCACGAGATAATCCAAGGTGGCAACGACGTGTGAGTGACCATCGGATTATCGATTAAGGCTAGGGTGTGAAGCTCAACGATGACCGGCGGTCATGTTCAAAGTCTCTCCAACAAGGTAGGTTTCGGGACCCCACACCCTACCGGTCCGACTCGTCCCTCAGCGTGTATGGGCGAATAGTACACCTCGGTTTCGACGACTGCCCTTGTGTTTTACGATTACTTCTTGACCCTGGAGGACGAGGTAAGCTTGCGATTTTTACCAGTCGTTATATCGTCCCTGATCATCTACGACTGGATCAGGTACGGTATGTTTGGGGCGGGAGGAAGACTTGGGGTGAGTACTGGTTTGCCAGAAACCGCCTGTAACGATGATTGTTGAAATGAAAGCCTAGTCTTCTATGTGTTCATCCTGGTATGTTATCCTGCCCCATCAGCTACCATGACGACTGACCGGGGGAGCAGAATAGATACCTCCCCCTGGCATACAAGATCTGGGTACTTTTCGGTGAGCCGACGCGCGGAACTCAAGTCCACGCCGTAGGATTTGACCTGAAATTGAAATATCCAGCGTATTTTTGGCCAGGATATTCGTCAAAAGTGCGATCCTACAATCATTTGTTCGCCTCGCTGAGACTCCTCCGACAGGCGTATGCGCAACCTCTGAAGCCAGTGTAATTCTGCCC